>PDWJ01005163.1_pt1 | contig 14479 bp, 16 predicted proteins | sample 1430881 | NCBI WGS metagenome assembly PDWJ01 (sample SAMN01162460, study PRJNA174530) | Oral metagenome, whole genome shotgun sequencing project. | biome: Marine environment; feature: Marine mammal; material: Swab sample of the gingival sulcus; isolation source: swab sample of gingival sulcus... | reverse complement strand
TTTGTCATAAGTTTTTGTGTCGTTCGATTTGCCCTCGAAAGTCACTTTAATGCCGGATTTTTTGGCTTCGGCAGCGACGACTTTGCTTTCTAATAAGATGTCTTCAAAACGGTGTTGGTTGGCCTTTGTCCAAGTTCTAACCAGGTCGGTATCGGCACCCGGCATCAAAGACGGCGACAATTCGACCACAGAGACTTTTGCCCCCAGCGCCGAATAGACAGTGGCCATTTCCATACCGATAATACCACCGCCAATGACCAGTAAATGTTTGGGGATATCGTCAAGCGCCAGCGCCCCGGTGGAATCAATAATGCGTGGATCATCGGGCATAAACGGTAATTGAATGACCCGCGAACCACAGGCGATAATGGCCTTTGCAAAGGCGATGGTTTGGGTTTTACCGTCTTTTTCCACCACCATGGTATTGGCGCTGCTAAACTTACCATAGCCGTGTACCACCTTAACTTTACGCGCTTTGGCCATCATGGCAATACCACCGGTTAGCTTGCCGATCACATCGTCTTTGTGCTGGCGAACTTTATCCAAGTCAATATCCGGTTTGCCAAAGGTAATGCCGTGGGCTGCCATTTTTTCTGCATCTTCTAGTACATGTGCGGTGTGTAACAGCGCTTTAGACGGGATACAGCCGACATTTAAACAGACACCACCCAGTGCATCGTATTTTTCCACCAGTACCGTGTCCATGCCCAAATCCGCAGCCCGAAAGGCAGCCGAATAACCACCGGGGCCGGCACCGAGCACCAGCATTTCACAGCGAATATCGGCGGCAATTTGGCTAAGGTCAACATCGGCAGGCGCGGTATTTAGGGGTTCAGTCGTACTTTTTGGCAGGAGTTTAGGAGCATTGTCAGGAGTCGGCGAATTTGTTGTGGTTGTGCTTGCTGCTGCCGGTTTGGCACCGGCGTCTTGGGCGGCAATAACGCCAACTTTGTCGCCGCTTTTTAGTTTATCACCAATGCCAACGCTGATTTCCAGCAATTTACCGGCTATACCGGCCGGTACCTCCATCGTGGCTTTGTCCGACTCTAACAACACAATCGGGTCGTCAACGCCCAGCGTGTCGCCGACATTGGCTAAAACTTCAACGACGGGATAGGCATCATCGCTGCCTAAATCAGGGGTGAGAATATCAGTATTCATGGTTTTCTCCAGTCAAGCTTGCCAAGTTAATCGTTTGCAAAGCACAAATCAAGGGTGCCAACACCGGTAATTTCACCGTGTAAAGTATCACCTCTGGCAATGGCACCAACGCCGGCCGGGGTGCCGGTAAACAGCAAATCACCGGGGTGCAACGCTCCCATTTGTGATAAATAGGCCAACAGGGTGGCGGTATCACGCATCATTTCACCAAGGCTGGCGTGCTGTTTAATGTCGCCATTTTGTTTAAGTGTCAGTGTTTGTTTTGCCAAAGTGCTTGCATCCACCGCTGTATTAACGGCCGATAACACGGCGGCATTTGCAAACGATTTCGATAGCGCCCACGGCAACGATTGGCTACGCAATTTTTGCTGCAAATCACGACGAGTTAAATCCAGGCCCACCGCATAGCCGTAAATAGCCTCAAGCGCGGCCTCAGCGCTGGCTTGAAACAAGGGTTTGCCGAGTACGGCCACCAATTCGAGCTCAAAATGCAGGTTTTCGGTACCGGCCGGATAAGCAATGGTGGCGCCGGAAGCCACCACATCCTGCGGGTGTTTCATAAAGAAAAACGGCGCATCGCGTTTGGCCGGTGCGCCCACTTCTTTGGCGTGGGCGGCATAATTTTGCCCAACACAATAAATACGGCGTACCGGCAAGCGGGCATCGCTGTTTAAAATAGCTAAGCTGACCACCGGTGGTGGTGGGAAAACCATTTGTGTCATGCCGGTCTCCTAATCTTTAAATTGATATATCATTGAATTATGGTCTAAAATTGGATTTCTTGCGAAATTTTTTGCAATACGGCTTGTGCCTGTGCAACGGTTGGTTGCTGTTGGTTAACACTGCGCAGTACGGCAATTTGACGGCTACCTTGGTCGGCTAAACCGATATCGTAAGTATCAATATCGCGTTCGATTTCTTTTAAAATAAAACCGACTTTGCGCTCGGTAACTTTAGCAAAGGTATAGGTGCCGCCTTTGCGATTTTGGGCATTTAATTCATAGCCGGCGCGGTCGATGGCTATGCCTAATAGCGTCCAGGCGCGGTTGAAATCGGCATCAATCACCAGCGCCGGCGTGCCGTCTGGCAATTGAGAAAAATGTATATTGCCTTGTTTTTCTTTAGCGGTGCTGGCGGCAACAGCACTTTGTTTGCCACTTTTTTGCAGATAAAGATTTAGGCGACGCAGCATTTCCACCTCTAGTTCAGGATTACGCGATGAGGCCATCCAGGCATAATCAGTGGTGCTGCGTTGTTTTCCACCACCTTTGCCTTTGACGACTTTGCCTTGCTCGGTGATTTCTTCTTCGGTGGCACCATAATGAGTGACATAGACATAGCTGCGCTGGCCGTCATAATCAACCCGGGTGCGAAATTTATCGCGTACCCCTTCATCATGCAAACCACTGATAACGGCTGACAATAACGACGACAGCCCGCTGGTCGGCAGATTGGCTTTATTTTCCAGCCAATCGGTTTCCATAATACCGATATTGGCGTCAACACGCGACAGGCGCAGGCCATTATTGACCCAAAAACTTTTAGCGTTTTTAAAGACATCACCGGGTTTGGCATCAATTTCAATCCAGCTGGCATCACCGCTGCGGTGAATATTTTTTAGCGATTCGGCCAAGTTATCGGTTTTATTGTGTCGGCCGCTGCGCTCATTTTGGTAGTCCGATAAACTGGCGTTTTCGGTGCCGGCTAACTCGGCCACGACCAAAGAATCATCGATACTGGATTGTGTTAAATCCGGTGGGATTTCCAACGGGTTGGTGGTGCGACTGGTTTTATAGTCCGGGCGATTATCCGGCAGGGTATCAATCAGTTCACTGGTCGAACAAGCCGTTAACGTGGTTAGGGTCGCTAGAAGCAGGGCAAAATGTTTTGGCGTTTTCATAATAGTATTGGAATGAAGTTATAGCGTTATGCCAGCTTGATTTAAAGCCGACTCAACAGTGGAATAATTGCTGGCATGCAAAGGTAGCAACGGTAAACGCAAGATATTGTCAATGCGCCCCATGCGTGACAGCACCCATTTGCTGGCTGCCGGGCTGGGGTCGATAAATAAGGCACCGTGCAGTGCTTGCAAAGTATCGTCTAAGGCTTTAGCGGCAGCAGTATCACCGCTGCTTGCCAAACGGCAGACTTCGGCAACGGCTTTGGGGGCGATATTGGCAGTTACCGAAACCACGCCCACGGCGCCTTCGCTAATCGCCTGACAAGCGACCGGGTCATCGCCACTGAAAATGGCGAAATCTTCAGGGCAGGTGGCCAACAGTTCACGACAGCGCGCCAGAGTGCTGGCCTCTTTAATCCCGACAATGTGCGGGATTTTGGCCAGCTCAACTACGGTTTGTACAGCAATATCGCTACAGGTTCTGCCGGGGACATTGTATAAAATCAACGGCAAGTCACAGGCTGCGGCAATGGCTTGAAAATGCGCCAACAGGCCGCGTTGATTGGGTTTGTTGTAATAAGGAGCGACCGATAAATGGGCATCGGCTCCAGCAGCCTGAGCGCTTTTGGCCAAGTGAATGGCTTCTGTGGTGCTGTTGGCACCGGTGCCGGCAATCACCGGAACACGCCCGGCAACGGTTTTGACGACGAATTCGATGCACTGAATGTGTTCAGCCGGGCTGACAGTGGCGGATTCACCGGTGGTGCCAACACTAACGATGCCATCGGTGCCTTGCTCGATATGCCACTCTAACAGTCGCCGATAGGCTGGCCAGTCAATGCTGGTGTCGCTTTTCATCGGGGTAATAATGGCGACCAAAGAACCGTTGATAGGGGTTTTTTTCATGCTTTCTCCCATATAATCATTTAATTATTCTGCAATTAAGTGTTATGACAGCCTTGTGGCACCACCTTGTCGTCAGATGAGCGACTGGCAGTGGTGCTATGCCTTGTCCTAAAAAACTTATTATCGCACACCGGGCGATAAGCTGAGTTATATCGGATGCCATCTTACCGCTTGGCTAACAAAAAAACAACGCATGATATGCTAAAAGCCTTCCTCTAGTCTAAGCGTTCACCACAGTGCGGACAAACATGATTGTTGCTGCGCAAGGCGGCTAACTGGGCTTGTATCATCGCTTCGGCGTCTTCGGGGTCAATATCGTATTTTTCTTGTAATTCGTGTAAAAACTGGTGTTCATCCGGGGTAATAACACCATCGTGCAAGGCGATTTTAATAGCATTGCGGTAGTCAGCTTTGTTTTTATGCAACTGCTCAGAAAAACCTGAAGCCAGCAAACCCGCCGGCAAGGCGACCAGGCCAACGCCGACAATCATAATAATCCCGGCAAACAGTTTGCCTAATGGTGTAATCGGTGAGACATCGCCGTAACCAACAGTGGCCAACGTGACAATCGACCACCACATGGACTGCGAAATACTGCCAAAGGCTTCCGGTTGGGTTTTGTGTTCAATTAAATAAATACCGCTGGAGGCGATAATCAGGACAATAATAAGAACGAAAATCACCGAAAAAAACGCACGGGCTTCGCTTTTAAAGACTAAAAGTAAAGTATTCATGGCACTACTGTAGCGGGTTAATTTAAATATCCGTAACAGGCGAACGACCCGCAAAAAGCGCAAATCAATCGAAAGTAGTGATAAAAATAGCGGCAAAATCGCCAATAAATCAATGATAGCGTGAAAAGAACGCATATAAGTCCATCGTGCCCGCCAGGCAGATTGATTTTTATACTGAGCCATATCCGGTGCCACCCAAACACGGCATACATACTCTACGGTAAAAATCAATAGTGATACATTATCAATCAATTTAAACAGCCTGGTATATTTAGGGTGTAATGACGGCTCGGATTCCAGTATAATTGCCAACACGGTGATGGCAATCGTGGTAATAATGATAAAATTAATCACGCGACTCAGCCAGTAGTGACTGTTATCATCAAGAATATTGGCTGTTTTTTGGCGTAATGTGGCTGTGTTTGTCGGCATAGGCTGTTTTAATAAGTTATAGTTTTTATGGCGTTGACATATTCTAACAAAATGAATCCATTTTTATAGGAGTTTTTTATGCTTACACTTGGTGATAATGTCCCGGATTTTACCGGACAAACCAACGATGGTGAGTGGACGTTGTCTGCTTTTCGCGGCAAAAAAGTCATTATTTACTTTTATCCGCGCGACAACACCCCCGGGTGCACAACGCAAAGTAATGATTTTAATGCCCATCTTGATGAGTTTTCGGCAAAAAACACCGTTATTGTCGGCGTATCGAATGACAGCTTAAAAAAACACCAAAATTTTAGTGATAAATATGGCTTTAAGTTTCCGCTTATTGCCGATGAAGATAAATCCATTTCTGAGCTGTTTGGTGTTTATCAGCTAAAAAAATTCATGGGCAAAACGCATATGGGCATCGTGCGCTCGACTTTTTTAATCGATGAACACGGCCAATTAGTGCAGCAATGGCGCAACGTCAAAGTCAAAGGGCACGTAGCATCTGTGTTATCTGTGATATAATGAAAATGATTATTTTTGTGGATTTAACTTAAAGTCATTGTCTTGCATTTAACCTTATGAACCAATATAAGAAAAATAACGTTGCTTTTTTAATTCTGGATAATTTTTCCTTGATGGCTTTTTCGTCGGCCATAGAGCCGATGCGTGCCGTTAACCGCTTGATTGGCGAAAGCGTTTATGACTGGCAGTTGTATTCCTTAGACGGTCAGCCGGTATCAGCCAGTAATGGTGTTAGCATTAGCGTTGACGGCAAGGCAACGGATTTTGAATATCCTGATATGATTGTTGTATGCAGTGGTGCGGACGTGCAACACCAAAATTTTAAAGCCATAGGCAGGGTTTTACGCCCTTATGGCAATAAAGAAAAGGTGACCATTGTCGGGCTGTGTACGGCACCGTATGTGATGGCCAAAATCGGTTTGTTAGACCGCTATCGCTGCACCCTACACTGGGAAAATTTGGCCAGTTTTCGCGAAGAAATGCCGGCCCTGTTGGTCACTAATAATTTATTTGAGATTGACGGCAACCGTATTACCTGTTCAGGTGGTACGGCACCCATTGATATGATGTTGGAGCTTATTCGCGAGCATTTCGACCAAGACACCATGATGGCGGTAGCCGAACAATTTGTGCACGAACGCGCCCGTCCATCGGATGAATCGCAAAAAATGGCAGAGCATGTGCTGACATCGCGTCAGTCACCCAAACTTGCCGAGGCCATTCAAATTATGCAAAACCATATTGATGACCCGCTGTCCACCAACGAAGTGGCGGAAATTGCCGATGTTTCGCTGCGCCAGTTAGAACGTTTATTTAAAAAATATAAAAACACCACCCCACAGCGTTATTATTTGTTTTTACGCCTGCAGCAGGCACGCCGCTTGTTACTGCAAACCAGTTTATCGGTGCTGCAAGTAACGATTGCCACCGGCTTTTCATCGCAGTCGCACTTTACCAAATGCTACCGGGATTTATTTCATCATACACCGGGTAGTGAGCGCAAAAATATGAAAATCACTCAGAAAAAAAGTAATAACGAAACGGTTTAAAAACTTGTTAAACCCTCGAGTATAGGCTGTAAAGCCACGCATGGTCAAAGGCATCAGCGATAAACCAACAAAACCACAAACACCAGGCAGAGGTGGGCAACCATGTTTATTCCGATTGAATTTCAAAAAGCCTTACAAAAAACACAGCAAACGGCGATTGCCATTAAGGCAAGCTATGAAGAAACCCCGGCATTGTTGCACAGCCGATTCGGTGGCACACCGTATTGGCAAGATGGTATCACCGCCCCCACCGATAATGACGGAAATTATTTGGCCTTGCTTGCACAAATTAACTTTGCCGAGCTACCGGTGCAGACGGATTTACCCGGGCACGGTATTTTGCAGTTTTTTATTCCGAAAAACAATGATGATTATGGTGCCGAGCTGGATAAGCCTGGCAGCAGCGGGCAAATGCTGACAAAATTTTGGCCTTATCCTTCTATCGATAAAGCCCGGCCGTGGCCGGGTGGTGATATGCATGCCGATGATTTAGTCCCGGTTTTTGGGGCGCATAGTTTGCATTTTGACGAAAAAATCGACTATGCCGGCGTTGACACCATCGAATGTGCCGAGGCCTTGGGGGCCAACCCGTTTGAAGTTTTAGAAGACATCGCACTTAATGAAAAAGAAGAAACCCTGTTTTATGATATGATTAGCGACTATACCGCCCCGCAGGGGCATAAATTACTCGGTTATCCGTATTTTACTCAGGGTGAGCCGCGCACAGACAGCGACTATCGCTTACTCTTACAAATCGATACCGATATGGAAAACGATAACGACATTATGTGGGGCGATAACGGGGTAGGGCATATCTTTATTCGTCAGGCGGATTTGCGCGCGCAGCGTTTTGACCGCGTTTGGTTTTATTGGGATTGCCTTTAATGCAAGCGTATTGGCGCGAATCACGGCTGACTTTATGGCTGGCTTTTCCTTTTATCATCAATCAAATACTGCAAATGTCAGTGCTTACTGTCGACAGCTTAATGGCTGGTGCAGACAGCGAATTAACGTTGGCAGCGGTGGCACAAGGGACAATCTTGTGGCATGTGGTGATGTTAGGTATTATCGGTTTGCTGATGCCGATGACGGCACTGATTGCCAAAAGCTATGCACGCAATGATAAACATCAACTACGCGAATTATTTCAGCAGGCCGTGTGGTTGGCACTGCCGCTGGGCTTGTTGGGCTTTGCGCTAATGTGGGTGGTGCCGTTACTGATGCATTTAATCGGCGTAGATGCACAAATTATTCCACCGGCAACGGATTATCTGCGTATTGCGGCGTTTACCATCCCGTTGCTTACCTTGTTTTTACCGGTGCGTTTTTTGCTCGAAGGTATGGGCCGCCCGGCGGTCATGATGTGGCTGACAGCGACCTCTGTACCGATTAATATCATGGGTAATTATATCTTTTTAAACGGTTTGCTGGGATTTCCCAAAATGGGAGCGGCCGGGGTCGCATTAGCGACTTTATTGGCCGAAATCTATTTGTTTGTCGCTGCCTGGTGGTATGTCAGCAAGAGTGCAACAATGCAGCCGTTGGCGATGTTATCGGGTATTTCACGGCCACTGCGCCCGATGATAGTGCGTTATATTTGCTTGGGTGTACCGAGTGCCGTGGCCTTGTTGATGGAAGTCAGCCTGTTTGCAGCAGTGATGCTGCTATCGGGGCGCTTTGGTGTATCCGTTGCTGCCGCCAGTCAAATTGCTTTGAATTATATTTCAAATACCTATATGATTCCCTTGGGGATTAGTATGGCGCTGGCCACGCGTATTGGCATGGCGACGGGTGAAGATAACCTTAGTAAAGCCCGCCGCATTGGTATTTCCGGCATGGCACTGGGGGCGGGTTTTATGGTGTTATCGGTGATAACGATTATGCTATTCGGGCACAAGATTGCCATGCTGTATAACGATGAAGCCGTGGTTATTCAAACGGCAGTCAGTTTGCTGATGGTCGCTGGTGTTTTTCAAATTTTCGACGGCGTGCAAGTGTGCTCGGCGGGTGCTTTGCGCGGTTTAGAAGAGACGCAAGCACCGATGCGCTATGCGGCAATTGGTTATTGGTTACTGGCCATGCCGGCAGCACTATTGTTAACGTTTACATTTGGGCTGGGTGCACCGGGCTTGTGGTGGGGCTTGCTTATTGGCTTAAGCGTTACCTCAGTACTGGGTGCGCGTAAATTTTTGCAGCTGACTGCTGTGACCTAGGCGTTTGTGACCTAGGCGTTTGTCGCATTGTTTGCTACAATCATTTTTTTGGGCATTAATAAATCGACTGATATGAAACGTACTGCACAGATTACACGCAACACCTATGAAACTAACATTCAAGTTTTTGTTGACTTAGACGCCAAAGCAGCCGCTAATATTAACACCGGCGTTGGCTTTCTCGACCATATGCTGGAGCAAATCGCCAGACACGCCCAAATTGAGCTAAACGTCACTTGTGACGGTGATACCCACATTGACGACCACCACAGTACCGAAGATATCGGTATTGCCATCGGCCAAGCCGTTGCCCAAGCTGTTGGCGATAAAAAAGGCATTCACCGTTACGGCCATGCCTATTGTCCGTTGGATGAGGCACTAACCCGCGTGGTGATTGACTTATCAGGGCGCCCCGGCTTGCATTTTTTTGCCGATTTCCCGACCGAGAAAATCGGCAGTTTTGATACCGAACTGGTGCAGGAGTTTTTCCAGGGTTTTGCCAATCACGCCATGGCCACCGTGCATATGGATAATCTGCGCGGCACTAACTCGCACCATATTGCCGAGACATTGTTCAAGGCTTTTGCCAGAGCCTTACGCATCGCCATTAGCTATGATGAAAAATCAGCCGGCGTTATTCCCTCGACCAAAGGGGCGCTGTAAATGAGTAAAATCGTCATTGTGGATTACGGCATGGGCAATTTGCATTCGGTCAAAAAAGCCGTCGAGTACGTCGCCGATAAAAACACGCACATTGTCGTCAGTAACAAAGCTGCCGACATTAAATCCGCCGACCGCGTGATTTTACCCGGGCAAGGCGCCATTGCCGGCTGTATGCAGCATATTCGTGAGCAAGGGTTATACGAATCGATTGCAACTGCCGCCAGTGCAAAGCCGTTTCTCGCCATTTGCGTCGGCCCGCAGTTATTGATGCAGCACAGTGAGGAAAACGGCGGCGTGGATGGTTTCGGTATTTTTAAAGGCAACTGCAAACGCTTCGCTGATGACTTACCCAAACGCACCCCGCCCTTAAAAATCCCGCATATGGGCTGGAGCCAGGTCAAGCACATCCAAAACCACGCGTTATGGGCCAATATCCCCGATAACGCTCGATTTTACTTTGTCCATAGTTATTATTTAGTCCCGGATGATAACGATATCGTCGTCGGTACCTGTGATTACGGCCACGTCTTTGCCTCGGCTTTGGCGCGCGACAATATTTTTACCACCCAGTGCCACCCGGAAAAAAGTGCCGAGGTTGGCTTGCAATTATTTAAAAACTTTATTGCTTGGGATATTTAATGAACAATAGCAAACAATGCCCAAATATAACCAGCGCAAAGTTAGCAACACTACGAGAACTTTTAGCTCAAGGTGAACAACAAGCTGATAAGGGGGCGAGTTTGCTGACTACAGCTTAGATAAAATACTTCGTCTGATTGATGAACAACCTGATAATTTAACTGAGAAAAACAATGTTACCTATCCCGGCAATTGATTTAAAAAACCAACAATGTGTGCGCCTGCAGCAAGGCCTGATGGACAAAGCCACCGTCTTTTCCGATAACCCTGTGGAAATGGCAGGTAAATGGGTGGCAGCCGGTTGTGAACGCCTGCACTTAGTGGATTTAGATGGCGCCTTTGCCGGTGAGCCGATTAACGGGCAAGTGATTGCCGATATTGTCAAAGCCTACCCCCACGTTCCGGTACAAATCGGTGGCGGTATTCGCAGTATTGAGACCGCTAAACGTTATATCGATTTGGGCGTCAAATACGTGATTATAGGCACCAAAGCCGTCGAAAACCCTGACTTTATCGCCGAACTTTGCCAGGTGTATCCCCTGGGCAAAAACCTCTGACGTCAAAGCGGTGGATTTAGCCAAACAATTCGAGGGCTTAGGCGTGCAAGCCATCGTCTATACCGATATCGCCAAAGACGGTATGATGCAGGGTGTTAATATCGAACAAACCGCCGAACTTGCCAATGCCGTCACTATTCCGGTGATTGCCAGCGGCGGGGTGGCGTCTATGGACGATATTAAAAACCTGATGGCCGCCGATGCGCCGATTTATGGCACCATTATCGGCCGTGCCCTCTATGATGGTGCCATAGATTTAGCTGAAGCTTGTGCGTATACGAAACGCAGCATGCCTGAATAAAAAAGATTGCCAAAATCATTAACTAAATTAGGAGTAACTATATGAAAAATAAATTGATTATTTCACTGTCTGCCGTTTTGACCCTTTTGGGGTGTAGCAGCAAGCAAATGCATAAAGACGATGAATTACTGATAGCGACGGATGAACACAACTCTGAATTAGCGCTGGATTGGGATGGTGTGTATAACGGTTTTCTACCTTGTGCCAGTTGCCCCGGTATTGTAAGCACACTTAAAATTAACTCTGATAAGACCTTTGAACAAAGCACGCTCTATTTGGGAGAAAAAGGCGGCTATTTCACTGAATCAGGCACCATTGCCTTTAGCAAAGATGGCGATCACATTGTTATCAGCCCCGAAAAAGGGAGCAAAACGCGCTACGCAGTCGGGGAAAATCGATTGATTATGCTGGATAAAGACGGCAAGGAAAATGCCACTGAACTGGCCCCTATGTATGAACTAAGCAAAACCGCAGGCACGGATTTTGCATTGACGGATAAACCTATCAAAGGCTTGCTGACTTTGGGGCATGAAGTGTCTACCTTTAGACCTTGTAACTCACTAACAACGTATTGGATAAACGATTTTCCCGACGGGCGATTAACAAAGCGCTATCGACAGCAAGTGGGGCAAACGCCAGCGTCTTATACCCCAGCAATCGCAGAATTAGCGGTTAAAGACATAGGTAAGGCCAAAGAGGGTTTTGCTGAAGCCTACGAAAGTGTTTTGCAGCCCCTAAAAATCCATTCGCTAAAACCGCTGTCGCCTGAAAACCACTGTGGCAATTAATCGCAAACATTTCAGTATAAATTAAAAATCTGGTAATTTTAAAAAGAGATAATGGGACTTGCCAAAAGAATTATACCCTGCCTTGATGTAGACAATGGCCGCGTGGTTAAAGGCACCAATTTTGTCGATATCCGCGATGCCGGTGATCCGGTGGAAGCGGCCATTCGTTACAACCAAGCCGGTGCCGATGAACTGTGTTTTTTAGACATCACCGCCAGTGTGGATAAGCGCGATACCATCGCCCATGTGGTCGAGGAAGTCGCCAACGAAGTCTTTATTCCGCTAACCGTGGGTGGTGGTGTGCGCAGCATTGCCGATATTCGGCGATTATTAAATGCCGGTGCGGATAAAGTCGCCATTAATACCACGGCGGTAAAAAATCCTGAGTTTATCCAACAGGCCAGTGATTTTTTTGGTAATCAATGTATTGTCGTCGCCATTGATGCCAAACGCGTATTGGCTCCGCAGTCACTCGATAGCGTTGTTACTACGTCTAACCGTAGTCGTAACGGTACTGTCAGCGACACACCGCCTAGCGCTCAGGCGACAGCAGAAAAGTCTTCAAAAGTAGATGATTTACGCTTGGTGAAGGGGCTGAACGAGGCGGATAGTCGAAGACAGTATGTCGAAGACGACAAGACTGGCCAACGAAGTACAGCCCCTTCACCAAGCGTAAATCATTGGGAAATTTTCACGCATGGCGGACGAAACCCTACAGGACTTGATGCATTGGATTGGGCGGAAAAAATGGCACATTTAGGTGCCGGTGAATTACTGGTCACCCGGTATCAAAGACGGTTACGCCGATGCCGTGCTGGCCGCCAGTATTTTTCATTTTGGCGAATACACGGTGGCAGAAGCCAAACGCTTTATGCAAGCCCAGGGCATTGAAGTCAGATTATAACCATTTATTGCATCAGGCCAAGGCATAATGACGCGCTTATTACACGCTGAACAGCTAACCTTGATTCGAGGTCAGCGGGTCTTGTTTCGCCAGTTATCACTGACCTTACACGCCGGGCAAGCCATACAGTTAAACGGTGAAAACGGCGCCGGTAAAACCAGTTTATGTCAATTGTTGGCCGGTTTATTGCACGCTAATCAGGGGTGCATTCAATGGCATCCAACGGCGCGGTTGCGCTATTTAGGGCATCAAACAACCATCCAACCCATGCTAACTGTGGCGGAAAATCTGCATTTTAACAATATCCTATTTGACGATAACACGGATAGCTTGGCAGCGCATAAACAAGAGTTGTCGGCACTTAATTTAGCACGTTTTTCTGATTATCCGTGCAGCAAATTGTCTGCCGGGCAACAGCGGCGCGTGATGCTGGCACGCTTATGGCTTAGCGAGCCAGCGCATTATCCCACCATTTGGCTGTTAGATGAACCGCTAACGGCGCTGGATAAAGCCAGTGTGGCGGTAGTACAGCAGCGTCTTGACGCTTTATTGGCTGCGGGTGATGCGGTAATTTTTACTTCGCATCAAGCATTGACACTTAACTGCCCAATCAGTCAATTATCTTTGGGAGCCAGGGCATGAAATCCGGCTGCTTAGTCTATGTTAAGCGCGAATGGCTGCTAGCCGTGCGTGATGGGGCAACGCTGGCGCAACCACTGTTATTTTTACTGCTGTTAGTGGTGTTGTTTCCACTGGCGGTGGGTAGTGACCCCAAGATGCTGAATGCGATAGCGGCCGGGGTGATTTGGCTAGCGGTGATGTTAGCATTGCTGTTGGCATCAGATAAAAGTTTAAAAAGTGATTATGCCAATGGTAGTCTGGCGCAATTTGTCCTGAGTCAGCGTGGCTTGTGGCCGCTGATTATGGCTAAATGTCTAGTGCAGTGGGTTGTGTTAATTGTGCCGATGGTGCTGGCACTACCGTTATTGGCGCTGTTTTATCAATTATCCACAATGCATGTTATGTTGATGGCCGCCACCGTGTTATTGGGGGCGCCAACACTATTGCTATTGTCGATGTTGGGGGCAGCACTAACCTTACCCGTTAGCCGTGGCGGTTTATTGTTGCTACTTATGATTTTGCCGATGTATGTGCCGGTGCTGATTTTTGCAGTATGGGCAGTCAATGCCGCTGCTCAGGGTTTTAGCGCTGCCGGGCAGCTGGCAATATTAGCGGCGCTGCTGTTACTTAGCGTGGTTAGCCTACCGTTTGCAATTGTCGCCGCTATTAAATTGGCCTTGACGCAACAATAAGAATGCTACCAGCTGGCAAAATATTATTCCAGGTGACTAGAAATCACCACGCGGGTCAAACCCAACAAGCAAATAGCCAGCAAACCACTGCCAATCCAGCGCATAAAAACGGCTTTTTCCATACTGACGATTTTTTGGTGTACTTTATCCCCCAAAATTTGCCCGAGCAGAGCAAAGGGCAGGGTATACAGCGCCCATTTTAGGTTTAACGGAGTGTCATACAAGATAAAGCCAAACAATTTAATTGCTACCAGGATAAACCACAAGGCAAACAGCGTAGCGCGCAAGGCTGTTGGGGCTAAATATTTGCTGTATACCGCAATAATCATTGGTGCACCAATCAATGAAGTGCCGCTAACATAAGCACCGCTGGCCAACATGCCCCAATCCA
>PDWJ01006774.1_pt1 | contig 14480 bp, 14 predicted proteins | sample 1430881 | NCBI WGS metagenome assembly PDWJ01 (sample SAMN01162460, study PRJNA174530) | Oral metagenome, whole genome shotgun sequencing project. | biome: Marine environment; feature: Marine mammal; material: Swab sample of the gingival sulcus; isolation source: swab sample of gingival sulcus... | reverse complement strand
ATAAGGCTTTTTTTCTTTTTGGAGCTCCGGGGGGCGTTCATGTCTTTATTATGAGGGCTCAGAGATAAGTTGGAAAGGGGCGCGGGAGAGGCGGCGTAAGAGCTGAGGCGATTAGAGAGGAGATGGCGCCGTAAGAGCTGAAGGGGCGCGAGAGCGGAGGCTGCGCCGTAAGAGTTGAAGCGGCGAATATGGAGACAGGCTGAATTTGGGTAAGGGCGCCGTTTAACGTGTGCCGGTGAGAAGTGCGCCGGATTAGTTGTATCGGCGGAGATAGAAGCGCGCCGGCTAAAATGCGGTGGTTAAAGAGCGCCTGGTTAAAAATTGCCGGAGAAAAAGTGTTGGCTGGAAAGGTGCCGGTGAGAGAGGCGGCGGCGCCGTAAGAGCTGAAGGGGCGCGAGAGCGGAGGCTGCACACAAAAAAGGGGGTTGTTCAACAAATTAGTATTTTTCTGTTGACAGGTTCAACAAGTCGTGTTAGCGTGAAAAGAACGATTATGAAAAGAACACCTGAATTCGTTTCTGATCATTTAAATAACAATCAGCCCAAATATGTCTTAGCCTATAGGCATTTACTTGAAAAAATTAGAAGTATGTCAGCGGGACAGCAGCTTCCTGCTGAAAAAATTTTGGCTAGAGAATATAAAATATCAAGAAATACTTTACGCCAGGCTCTCCAGATGCTGCACGAAGATAAATTAATTTACAAAAGAAAAGGTGCCGGAACATATGTGTCAGGTTCTCCGTATATTGGTAAATCAGAGTTAGGTTATTACCGGACAAGTGAAGAAAGCCTTAAGCAATCAGGTTCTGAGTATGTTGTGAAGGAAACTCTTGTTACATTAGAGGATATTGATGCTATAACGGCGGAAACGCTGAATATTAATAACGTATTTTCAATGTATGTTGTATCCAGAGTTTATGTGAATAAATTTGATGATGATATTTGTTATTTTTATTGTGAAGATTTTATTCCGGGAAATATTGATCTGGATTTGACTCAACTTAGCCGCGAAGAATTTATCCAGGAGTATGAAAAAAGAGGAAAGGCTTCCATATGTAATATAACAAGCATATCTGCAGGAAAATTTCATAGTGAAAAGCTCAAGATAGATGAGGGCTCTGCTATCTTAGTATTGCAACAGTTAATTCTAAATAAAGAAGGAGAAAAGCTGTATTTAAATAAAACGTATTTAAATATGGAAACAACGGAAAACTCGCTAGTAATAAAAAGGAACAGTCTTTCTTAGCATGAGAGAAATGCTGTTTTTTTATATGGTTTGACAGGAGGAGTGTGTTTTTGGTTAATACTAAGATGGAGGATGTGGTTTATGGAAAAAAAGTACTCAATTAAAACTGACTTTTCAATGCTTGCGATACTGATTATTCCGGTGGGTGTTGCTGTCAATTTTGTGGGGGGGCAGCTGGCTTCAATTTTAAAACTTCCCATGTATCTTGATACAATAGGCACTATTTTTGCGGCAATGCTTTGTGGACCATGGGTTGGTGCTGTGGCAGGAGGGCTTACTAATATTGTTACCGGAATTGCAAATCCTGTTAATTTTGCCTTTATTCCTGTTAATGTTATTATGGGTTTGGTTACTGGTTTTCTTGCAAGAAGAAGTATGTTCAGTGTGTGGTGGAAATGGGTTATTTCCATGATTCTTATGGCTGCTGCGTCAATTATTTCTGCGGCTCCTATTGTTGTGCTGATGTTTGGAGGGGTTACAGGAAGCGGAACATCTCTTATTACTGCAGCAGCTATGGCTGCGGGAGCAAATATCTGGGCTGCTTTTTTTGGTACTGAAGGTATTTTTACAGTTTTGGATCGCATTATTTCATTTTTTATCGGTTGGCTGGTTATTAAAGTTATTCCAGCCCGTACGTTAATAAAATTTGGATGTGGAAGTAATTATATTAAGAAACAGGATTTACCAGAAGAAGAAACTGAATCTGAAGAGAATTAAGCGGCACATTCCTCCTGCATATCTCAAGTAGGGATAGTTTCTTTGATGATATTCAGATAAAGAGATTATTATGGAAAAATCATATATACAAAGGGTGCAAATTCATAAATTAAATAAAATGGCAGGTCTTTATCCTTCTGTGAAGGCCTTGATTATTATTTTGTATTCAATATGTGCTTTTATCTTTGGAACGGTCAAATTGACTGATTACGATTTAAGCTTATTATTAATTCCATGGTTTTTGCTGATTCCCTTGCTTAATCTTATTAGTGGTTATTTTTTTAAAGCTTTGAAAGCTCTAAAGTCAGTGGCGTTTATTGCTGCATTTATTTTTCTTGTTCAGGCTTTTCTAATTCCCGGAGGAAGGGATGTTTTTACTTTTGGTTTTCTTAAAATACGTGAACAAGGACTTCAAACTGCAATTTACCTTTCTTTTATGGTAATGGATATTGCCGGAATTTTTGTTTGGTTCTTTCAGGGAACAGAAACCAAGGAAATAGCCAGTGCTTTGGAGTCTTCAGGGATGAATTATAAAGCTACGTATGTATTTGTTTCTACTCTGCAGATGATAGAAGTTTTAGGTAAGAACAGTAAGACTATCATGAATGCTCAAAAAGCTCGAGGTGTTGAAACAGAAGGTAATGTGTTTGTAAGAACGAAAGCCTTTCTTCCTACTTTAGTGCCACTTATTTTGGGGGCTGTAATTAGTTCTGAAGAAAAAAGTCTTACTTTATATGCCAGAGGGTTTTCGGTTCAGGGAGAGAAGACACATGTATTTAAACTTGAAAAATCAGGCTGGGAGAAACCTGTGTTGATTGTTTCAATTGTTATTACGGTTTTGGTCTTTGCAGGGAGATTGATTCTATGGCTACTGTAATTGAATGCAATAATGTAACTTATTCATATCCTTTGACTAGTATTCCAGCATTAAAAAATATTAATTTATCAATAGAACAGGGAAAATTTTATGGTGTAATTGGAGAAAACGGTTCAGGAAAAACTTCACTGTGCTTATTGCTTCGGGGATTTATTCCGGAGTTTTATAATGGCGAATTAAAAGGAGAGGTATTGGTTTATGGTAAACCAACTACTGAATATGGTGGAGAATTATCAGCTAAAATAGGGTATGTTTTTCAAAATCCTTTTACTCAACTTAGTGGAATAAAAGATACCGTTTTTGAAGAGGTTGCTTACGGTCTGGAAAATTTTGGAGTACCGGTAGAAGAAATAGAAAAACGAGTTGTGGACGTAATGAAAATAACAGATATTGAATCTTTGGCAGAAAAAAATCCTTTCGAGCTATCAGGCGGGCAGATGCAGCGAGTAGCTTTGGCTTCTGTTATAGTAATTGAACCTGATATCCTTGTTATTGATGAACCCACAAGTCAATTGGATCCAGAAGGAACGGAAAGTGTTTTTAAAATAATTAAAGCTTTAAAAGAAAAAGAAAAAACAATAATTCTGGTAGAACATAAAGTTGATTTGATTGCTGAATATGCAGATGAAATTTTTGTATTACAAAATGGTTCTATTATCAAAAATGGAGATAAAAAAGATATTTTAACAGATGTTTCTCTAATAGAGCGGGGGGTGTATCTTCCACAGGTTGTCGTTCTAGGGCAACGGTTAATGGACAGTGGTTTCACTTTGCCGGAAATGCCCATAACAGAGGAGGAAGCGGTCAGTCTTATTAACAATCAGTTAAAGGAAATGAGTGCAAAATGAGAGATCTAATTCTAGAAAATGTAAGTTATTCATACCCTGGTGGAACTCTTGCAGTTGATGGAATTAACATGTTGATAAAGGCAGGTGAGAAAGTAGCAATAGTTGGACAGAATGGAGCGGGAAAAACAACAACAGTAAAAATGATGAATGGCCTTTTACGTCCAACAGAAGGTAATGTCTTTGTTGGAGATATCAATACCAAAGATTATACAACAGCTCAAATTTCAAGAATTGTCGGTTATGTTTTTCAAAATCCCGATGATCAAATTTTTCATTCAACAGTTGAAAGTGAAGTTAGATTTGGTCCAAAAATGATGAAACTTGATCCGGAATTGGAAGATAAAAGAGTTGCAGAAGCGTTGGAACTTGTTGGAATAGGAAAAATTAGACAAGAAAATCCTTTTAATTTACCATTATCTATTCGGAAACTTGTTACAATAGCCGCTGTTATTGCTATGGATACAGAAATTTTGATATTTGATGAGCCAACAGCCGGGCAGGATATGAAAGGAAACAAGAGTCTTTCAAGAGTATTGGAAGCGTTGCATGAGAAAGGTAAAACAATGATTACTATTTCTCATGATATGGAATTTGTTGTATCAAATTTTGATCGGATTATTGTTATGGCGGAAAAAAAAGTTATCCGCAGTGGAAGCCCAAAAGAAATTTTTTGGGATTTTTCTACGCTTACAAAGGCTCGATTAAAACAGCCGTATATCAGCAGAGTGTGTAGGCGGATTCATGGTATTGATAAGAATGTAATAGATATTGATACAGCCGTAAAAACGATACAGGAAGGTAGTAAACCTTGAGAAAGGAATATGCAATTGAAGCTTTTTTATCATTTGCAATGTATTTTTTAACAGGGACAGCATGTCTTGTGGTAGGAAGCAGTCTGCCTTATCTTGTTGATTTATATAATATGAAACTTAATCATGTTGTTCTTATGGGCTCTGCTTATGCAATGGGACGGGTTATTGCTGCATACAGGGTTGGACGTTTAGTTGAAATACTGGGTATAAAGAAAGTACTGACTGCTGGTGTTGTATTGATTTCATTTTTTTTTATAGGAATTCCTATTGTAAAAAATTACTATGCAGGTTTATTCCTTGCTTTCCTGGGAGGTGTTGGTATGGCTTCTCAAGATACTGTCTGCCCTGTACTTTTAAGTGCAGCTTTTAGTGATAATTATGCAAGTGCCTTAAGTGCCGGACAAGCTCTTTTTGGACTAGGCGCTTTTACTACTCCATTATTAATCGGACTGCTTTTGAGAGCTGATTTACCATTTTATTATTCGTATTATATTTTGTTGTTAGTTCCATTTGTTATGTTAGTCTGCATACCGTTTGTAAAAGCGAATATTGATAATTCTAAAGCAAAGGTCAGGATTGTCAGTGTAAAACCGTTATATACTCGTAAAAAGCTCCTTGCATATTTAGCTATATTTTTTGTGTGTATTACTTACAGTGCTACTGTAAATACTCTTGGTTTGTATATTTCAACATTTGCTTTGGATCTTGGCGTTTCACAATCATCTTCTGCTTTTATGCTTACACTTTTTAATGTGGGGAGTGTGTTGGGAGCTCTCGCATTTATTTTTATATTAAGAAAAATATCATCCAGAAATGTATTAATTATGAATAATGCAATAGCTTTAATGGCAATTATTGCTGGTTTGCTTGTAAACAAAATTCCAGTTTTCTTTGTCATGCTCTTTATTGCTGGTTTTTTTCTTGGTGTTCTGTTTAGTCTAATTGTTGAAGTAGCGACACGTATAGGCTATAACAGGATTAGTATCGCGGGTTCATTAGTGGCAACAGTAAGTGGTTCTTCTGATATTCTAACACCAATTATTACAGGTTTCCTCATTGCAAGAATAGGTATAAAATTTTCATTTATCTATACAATAATAATGATTTTTATTTGTTTAATTGCAGCTGTTATTCTAAAAATTTATACAACAGACCAAAAGATGGAGGTATTTCAAGATGTCACTTCAGAGTAAAGATGTGCTGAATACAGAAGGTAAACAGTATCATATTTGCTGTAATAAAGGAGATATAGGTAAATATGTGTTTCTTCCTGGAGATCCCTTTAGAACAGATTTTATTGCGGAAAAACTGAAAAATCCCAAAATAGTGGCTCATAATAGAGAGCATAAAACATGGACTGGAACTCTTAATGGTGAACTTGTATCAGTTACAAGTACAGGCATGGGTTCTCCATCGACTGCAATAGCTGTTGAAGAGTTAATACATTGCGGGGCAGAAGTTCTTATTAGAATTGGAACCTGCGGAAGAGTGTGTCAAGAAAGCTATGATGAAGATTTGGAAGGTTTAATTGTGACAGCTGCTGTTAGAGATGAAGGGACAACTCTTCATTATGTACCTGTTGAATATCCGGCTGTTGCTGATCGAACTGTTGTTGAAGCGTTGTCTCGTGCCGCAAAGACACGGGGCTGTATTTTTGCGGAAGGTATTACTCAAACAAAAGATGCATTTTATGGTCAGCACGATCCTCAAAGTCTTCCAAATAGCGGAAGGTTGCTCCAGCGTTGGGAAGCCTGGGAAAAAAGTGGAGTGATGGCAACAGAAATGGAGAGCTCTGCATTGTTTGTCGTATCTTCAATACGGGGAGTAAAGGCTGGAACAATACTGGCTTATGGTTCTATGACAAATAATACAATAGAAATTGCTTGTGATGCAGTAAAGTTTTTAATACAGTCTGCCAAAGAAAATATTAATTAATTAAGAAGTTATTTAAAAATGGAACAAAAGAAAATTATTATAGATACAGACTGTGGCTCTGATGATGCAATGGCAATTGCTATGGCCTTAAATGATTCAAGGTATCAAATATTAATGATTAGCACCGTATCAGGTAATGTTGAAGCAGTTCAGGCAACAAATAATACTCTGACAACTATTGAATATGCAAATACATATGAACCTCCTGTATATATGGGCGCAAGAAAAATGCTTATAAATAAACTTGTTTTTGCTCATGAAACACATGGGTTTGACGGGATGGGGGATCTTGGTTTTAAACCTAAAAGATTAAAGGCTGAAAAAGAAAATGGTGTTTTAAAAATAATTGAAACACTCAATAAAAGCGAAAAGGGAGAAATAGATATAATAGCCTTGGGTCCGCTTACAAATCTTGCTCTTGCATTCAGGCTGGAGCCTGAAGCATTACATAAAGCTGGTAGAATTGTAATTATGGGTACCTCCGGTTTAGGGGTTGGCAATGTTAGTCCTGTTGCAGAGTTTAATATATGGCAGGATGCGGAAGCTGCTAAAATTATTATGGAATCAGGTTTGAAATCTATTATGTTTGTTGGGTGGGATGCCTGCTTGGGTGATAGCATGTTGAAATCTCATGAAATTGAAAAAATCCGAAGTAGTGGAGAATTAGGCAAATTTGTTATTGATAGTAACAAAATATTGATGGAATTGAATATGAGTCGGTTTGGTCATGCGTATTTGGATATGGCTGATCCTGCCGCAATGGCAGCAGCATTGTATCCTGAATGTATTGATAAATGTGAAAAATATTATTGTGAAGTGGATACATCTAATGGTCCAGGTTATGGTGGGGTTTTAGTTGATTCATATTTCTTCTCGGGAAAAGAGCCCAATGCTTATATTTGCAGTAAATTGGATTCAATAAAATATAAAAACTATATGTTTAAAATGTTGGGAGCTGTTTGATAAAAAATATTGAGAAAAATTGGGGTTTTTATGAAAGAAATAAAAGTAAAATTTTTGATGGGGCCTCCTGAATGCAATGATGCGAATATTCCTGATTATTGTAATAATTTCCTTTTAGAGTTGAGTGCAGAAATGAATGAAAAGATTGTTTGTGCAGAAATTGATGAAATTTCTAAACAGTCATTGTCAATTTATTTTATTGGTTCCGGTGGGTCGGAAAGAGGTTTTGAAAACACTTATACTCAACTCAAGGAGCCTTATATACTGCTTACAACTCCAGCATATAATTCGTTAGCTGCTTCTATGGAAATTTTGGAATTTCTGCAAGAGCGAAATTTACGGGGAGAGATACTGCATGGTTCTATTTCTACAATTGCAGAAAGATTGAAAATTTTGGAAAGAGTGGCAAATGCAAAAGAAATATTGTCAAATGCCCGTTTGGGGTGTATAGGAGAGCCCGGGGGATTGATAGCCAGTAATGCCGATCCTGAAATTGTCAAGAATGTTTTAGGTTTGAAAATGGTTATGCTGGATTTGTTAGAGCTTGTTGATGAGTATAATAAAGGTGGTTATGAAGAGAATGAGTATACTCAAGCGCTTAAACAGAAAAATTATGATACAGAAGAAGTAGAGAAAGCTTTGAATGTATATGGAGCAGTAAAGAGGTTAATAAAAAAATATGACTTACAGGCTGTTACTGTTAAATGTTTTGATTTGCTTGAATTGATTCATACTACCGGCTGTCTTGCTTTGGCTATTTTAAATGCTGAAGGTATTCCGGCTGGATGTGAAGGTGATCAGAAAGGTTTAATAAGTATGGTTGTCTTATCTTCACTTACAGGACAATCAACCTTTATGGCTAATCCGTGTTGTATGAATCCGGATAAGAGTGAAATTATATTTGCACATTGCACACTCCCTCTTGATATGCCTGACCAATACAAGCTTGTGACGCATTTTGAGTCTGGAATAGGAGTTGCTGTTACCTCTGATATTAAACCTCAAGCTATGACTATTTTTAAATGTGATGACAGTTTGGAAAGGTATTATGTCGGAAAAGCTGAATTATTAGAAAGTTTACACAGGAGTGATTTGTGCCGGTCTCAAATGAATTTGAGAATACCGGAAGGTACAGAATATTTTTTGAAAAATCCAATCGGGAATCATCATATAATATGTAAAGGTAACTGGAAAAATGTTATTGATGAATTTTTTAAACAAATGGTTATACAATAAAATAAATTATTTTTTATTACATAGTAACTTTTGCTGGAATAAATAACTGGTTTGTTTAATTAGTTTCAGTTCCTTGTACTGAATGTTCAGCCAGTGCTTCCAGTGCCATCTTGTAAAGCGGCGCGTAATCGATTGCTCCGGCCAGAGAGGTTTCACCTGATTCAAGGCAGCGGCGGAATTCTGCTGTTACGGTATGAAGAGCGGCTTTCAGAGCCGGGGCCGCGGAGGGTTCTCTTTCCAGCATTCCCGGGATTTCTCCTTCGCAGAGTATGAGTACGGCTTCTATCTGCTGTACTGGCGCGGCCGGGCCGGATTCGGGAAAGTTCAGGTGGCTGGCCGGAAGGGAGTTTAATGCCCGTGTAATGGATGTACGCAGTCCGGGGATCTGCGCGGCTGTTTCCGGCAGCCGGGTTTCCAGCAGGTGCAGGAATGCCGCGGCCGTCCATGTGACAAAACGCAGGGAATCGGTTTTAACATCGGGTTCCAGCTCATCCGGGTTCTTTGATACAGAGAAGGAGCCGTCTTCTCTCTGAAAAGCAAGCAGGCTTTCGGCATAGGCGGGGCGGAAGGGTGTTTTGAGCCATTGCCTGCTGAAGCGCGCGCAGACGCCCTGCTGCCGGTGCCAGTTCTTCAAAGTTGTTGTCGGGTGCCTGGGTAAAAACGCGGGGAAAAATCATGAGCAGATTTTAATGCGCCGGGCTGTTTATGGGTAGCCGGTTTGCCGCAGCTGTATTGGGCCGCATTTAGAGCGGCTGAGCTGAAGCGGACTTTATGTGTGAGGGTGGCAAAGGCAATGTAAATCCGGCAGGTCGGTGCCATGCGGTTCGGTGGTTCTTGTGCGCGCCGCGGTAAAGGCGGCCTTTTTGGACATCACCCCCTTTGTGCCGGTTCGGTGAAAAGGGGTACACTGAGTCTTATGGTTTCAAAGTCGGCAGGTAATAAGGCGGAAGGTAAAGCTGAGCCCCGCCTGTTTCCTTTACCCTCCGAACAGCGGGAAGAGCTTTTGAGCGCCTGCCGGATCTGTCCCTGTAACTGCGGAGTAAACCGGCTCAAAGGGCAGCTGGGGGTCTGCGGGCAGGGAGCTGCTCTCCGGGTGGCCCGGGCGGGGCTGCATTTTGGAGAAGAGCCGCCGCTGAGGGGGCAGGGCGGCAGCGGCACAATCTTTCTAAGCGGCTGTGCCATGAAATGCCCCTTTTGTCAGAATTATCAGATAAGCCGGGGTGGTCTGGGAAGGGATTTAAAAGAAGATGATTTTGTTCAGCTCTGCCTGGCCCTACAGAACGCCGGCGCGGAGAATCTGAATCTGGTAACACCTTCACATATGACTGTTCAGCTGGCAGAGACGCTGCGCCGTGTCAGGAGTGCCGGGGTGAATTTACCTGTTGCATGGAATTCCTCGGGTTATGAGAAAATTCAATCTCTGGAAATAATTGCCGGAGAGGTGGACATTTGGCTTCCTGACTTAAAAACCCTCAGTGAAGATGCCGCCGGCCGCTGCTACGGCAGGCCGGACTATCCGCTTTACGCCTCTCAGGCTCTTCTGTTTATGGCCGGCCGGGGAGCGGTTGAAACCGATGAAGAGGGGCGCATGCTCCGGGGGCTGATGGTTCGGCATCTGGTGTTGCCGGGAGAAATGGCTTCTACCCGGAATGTTTTGAAATGGTTTGCCGAGCACCTGGCGGGAAAAGCCTGGCTTTCCTTAATGACTCAGTACACACCTGTGCGTATTCCCGGGGAAAAGCGCGGCATACCCGGCCGCAGGCTCAATTTACGTGAATACGGCAAACTTCTGGATATGCTGGAAGAATACGGTATAGACGACGGGTTTGTGCAGGATCTCTCTTCCACCGGCATCGGTTTGCCCGATTTCAGGGAAGTCAATCCTTTTGGTGATGATCTGTTCTGCCCTGTTCAGGGTGCGATGGTTGTGCCTTCAAACTCCTGACCATTCATAATGGCCTGCAGATTTTCCAGATTGCGTCCTTCCGCGGCTATAAGGGTCAGTCCCAGTTCGGCGGCGCGTGAGGTTGCCACCGGATCAAAAGGAATGTTGGCTCCCGGGCGCCAGGTGTCTCCGGCCATTTTTTTGTACTCGTCCCATGTCAGCCGGTCCAGAGGTTTGGCATTGGGATTGATTTTCGGATCGTCATCGTAAATTTTGGCAATGTTGGAGAGCATCAGAATGGTGTCGGCTCCAAAGCGTTCGGCCAGAAGAACCGCGTCGTTGTCGGTAGAGAAGCCCGGTTTCCAGCCGGCGGCCATAAGCACCCGTCCGGTAAAGGAAAAATCGGACGTCGGGTCGGTTACAACCGGATCAGGGCAGAGCGGCCCCAGAAGCGCTCTGAGGAGTTCCGCGTTCAGCCGGGTGGCCATTACGCCTATCCAGTCCAGAGATTCATGCGGAGTATCGGGTTTCAGCTCGCGTACGGCCGACTGCCATGCACGGGCCGCGCCGCCGCCGCCGACAATAATAATGGCCTGCCGGGAGAGGTCTTCTTGAAGCCAGGTTTCCAGAAAAACCAGGAATTTCTTCAGGAATGCTGTGTCGGGAACATCCGGGGCTACAATGGAGCCGCCAAAATCGAAAACGGTTATATTCTGCGCGGTCATGGGTTACTCCTCATCTCCGGATATTACCGTTCCTTGAAAGGGAAGTATAGACGGCTGTGCTGCCGGCGGGATTTATGCTTACGCGCGGGGGGGGAAAGCTTGGTCTGCCGCCTGGGAGATTTATGCTTACGCGCGGGGGTGGCGGACGCGGTTATCTGCGGGTCTGCCGCCGCGGAGGATGCCCTCTGATGGTCTTGACGCTGAAGGTTGCTAACCGGATACTGTAAAGGAGAGGTTATGTCCTTTGAATCGTTGTGTTTTTAACCGCTTTATAGCGGTCTTTTCTGTATTTACAGCTCTTACGGCCGGTCTCTGGGCCCAGGAAACGGCGTCGCGTTTTTTTGATTCGGTTTCGAGCCGGTATGAATCAATAAACGATTACACCGCCAGGCTGGTTATTTCCGGTTCTGACAAGTCCCGGCAGGTAGCAGAGGTTATTTACAAAGCGCCGAATATGCTGCGTCTGGATTTTTCCGAACCGAAGGACATGGTTATGGCGGTTGACGGGGAAACTCTCCGGATATGGGTTCCGGATCTGCCGGCGGCTTTTGAACAGCCGTTGAGGCGCAACTCTCAGGCTGCCGGGGTTCTGGCCGCCGGTTCCCAGGGGCTGGAACTGATGAAAAAGTATTACACTGTTGCCTATGCCCAGTCGCCCAGTCCTGTTCCGCTGGATCCGGGTTCTTCCGAGTATGTCGTAAAACTGCGGCTGGTGTGGAAATCAAACAATGAAGGATTCAGGCAGCTGGAGCTCTCTATTGATAATGACAAGCGGATACGCCGTATTGTCGGTATTACAACCGGGAATGAAGTGGTGCAGTTTGATTTTACAAATATAATGATTAACCGGGGTATTCCTGCAGCACGGTTCCAGTATGATCCCCCGCCGACAGGTAACACAATTGAAAATTTTCTGTTTGATCCGGAGAGCTGAAATATGAAGTCGTTGGGTGATACTCTGAAGGATGCGCGTGAATCGCGGGGCATCTCCATGGATCAGGCTGTCCATGAAACAAATATTTCCCGTAACTATCTGGAGGCTCTTGAAAATGAAATTTTTGAAGAATTTCCGGCGGATGCTTATCTGGTAGGTTTTTTACGGAATTATGTTGATTTTCTGGGACTTGATCAGGAAAAAATAATCGGCCAGTTCCGTAACTACAAGCTCAGCGAACAGCCTACCCCCATTGAGCAGCTGGTTGGTCCGCCTAAAGGCGCCCGTCTGCGCAAGGCACTTCCCTGGGCAGCGGCGGCTCTGGCTCTTGCGGCTTTGGGAGTGTTTGTTATACCCCCTCTTGTCAAGAAGATAAGCAGCATCCGGGAAGAACAGATTCAAAATGCCGCTTCGGAAGAACCGGAAGTGCCGCCGGCCAGGGAAATTCGGCCGGAGCTGCCTTTCTGGGAAGGCGAGGTGCGTCCCGGGGATATACTTATTCTGGAAGAACCTGCCGGAGAAAAGCAGTTTACCATTGATGCTTCTGAAAAGCGTCTGACACTTTCCGGCTCTGAGGCGGAAAATTACACCCTTTTGATGGGCGAAGAGCTTTTTATTCCCGGAGAAAGCAGTAAACCGGCCTGGCGGGTGTATCTGAAAGATTTCGGACTGCCGGGCGGCGGCGGTATTATTGAAGTGCATCTTCAGGAAAATCTTCAGCAGGAAGATGGTTTGGATGAAGAAATACCTCAGAGTGCACCTCCCAGCGGAGAGGCTGAACGTCTCAGGGACAGCCGGGTTATACTCAGTGCCGCAAAGCCCGAACGCTATACTTTGAATGTTGCTTTCCGCGACTATGCCCTGGTCCGCTACAAGGTGGATAATCAGGAGCCCCGGCAGGCATTCTACGCGAACGGAGAGAATCTCCGGCTGGAAACAGAGCGGATTCTGACACTCTGGATTTCTGACGCGGGAGCCATGTATGCCCGGATTTCCGGAAACGATGTTCCTCTGGGGGGCAGCGGCGAAGTTTCGGTGTATCAGCTGCGGTGGGTTCTCAACGAGGATACGGGAAAATACGATCTGACGGCTCTGCCTTTGTACTGATATGCCTGAAAGGGATGTATCTTTCCGGAATGCAGCTCAAACTGACGGTCTGAAAGTACCCGGTCATTTTTATATTGAGAACCTCGGCTGTGCGAAGAATCAGGTTGATGCCGAAACAATGATTGCCGTACTGAAGAAGGCCGGGTGGGTGTATGCTGCTCAGCATCCGGAAAAGGCCGATCTCATTATTGTGAATACCTGCGGTTTTATCCGGCCGGCTCAGGAGGAATCGGTGAATACGCTGCTGGGCGTTAAAAAGGACTATCCCGGCGCGAAGGTGCTGGCTGCCGGATGTCTTTCGCAGCGCTGGGCCGGAGAACTGGCAGAGCTTATACCGGAACTGGATGGTGTTTTCGGCAACCGTTCTCCCCGGCGTGTGGCGGAAACTCTGGAAGATGTCTTTGAGGGACGGCGCCCGGTCTTTGTGCCGGATGCGGATAAGAGCGGAATGGAAATTGCGGAAGGAACGGCTGTTCACCGGCAGGACTTTTTCGGGTTTAACCGATCGGTTTATGTTAAAATTGCTGACGGCTGTAACCACTGCTGCCATTTTTGCGCCATTCCCCTTATTAAAGGCCGTTTGAAAAGCCGTTCGGCTGATGATGTTCTGGCCGAGGTAAAAGGTCTGTTGAGTAACGGAGCCTACGAGCTGAACTTCGTTGCTCAGGATCTGGCGTCTTTCGGCATGGATGCCGGTGAATCATCAGGGAAGGGACTGGTTGGTCTTCTGCGGAAAATTCTGGATTCCGCGGGCAGCCGCAGCAATTTCTGCATCCGTCTGCTTTACCTTCATCCGGATGTTTTTCCTTATGAGCTGCTGGATCTTATGGCTTCCGATTCCAGGGTTCTGCCGTATCTGGATATACCGTTTCAGCATGCTTCGGAACCGGTGCTGCGGGAAATGGGCCGCGCGGGGAATATTGAAAAGTATCTGGCTCTTGTTGAGAATATCCGCGCCAGGCTTCCTGACGCGGTTATACGTTCCACTTTTCTGGTGGGACATCCCGGAGAGGGCCGCCGGGAGTTTCGGGAGCTTCTGGATTTTCAGGAAAAGGCCCGGCTGGACTGGCTGGGTGTTTTTCCGTGGTCGCGGGAAGAGGGAACTCAGGCTGCCCGGAGAAAGGGTTCCCTGGCGGCCCGGCTGGGCGCCGGTGCGGCCGGACGGCGGAAAAAAATAATTGAAGAACGTCAGCAG
>PDWJ01015865.1_pt1 | contig 14483 bp, 12 predicted proteins | sample 1430881 | NCBI WGS metagenome assembly PDWJ01 (sample SAMN01162460, study PRJNA174530) | Oral metagenome, whole genome shotgun sequencing project. | biome: Marine environment; feature: Marine mammal; material: Swab sample of the gingival sulcus; isolation source: swab sample of gingival sulcus... | reverse complement strand
GTATACAGATGACGATGTACTAATGGACGCTGTAAAAGCCACTCGTGAAGCCGATTATGAGATTAATGAGGTTTATACGCCTTTTCCCGTTCACGGTTTAGACACGGCTATGGGACTTAAACCTACACGTATTGCTATTACTGCGTTTTTATTTGGAATTACCGGCTTTTTTACCGCATTGGCAATTACTAACTACACCATGATAGTCGATTGGCCACAAAATTTCGGTGGTAAACCCAATTTTACCTATGCTGCTAATGCACCTGCATTTGTAACCATATTATTCGAGTTGACCATCTTTTTTGCCGCTCACCTTATGGTTATTACTTTTTATCTAAGAAGTCGTTTATGGCCATGGAAAGAAGCTGAAAATCCTAATCCACGTACGACAGACGATTTGTTTGTGATGGAAGTAGAAGTAGAAAGTGAAGCACAAAAAGTCGCAGATTTTTTAAAGTCAACCGGTGCAAGTGAGGTAGAAATAATTGAAAAAACAGATCCCTATTATTACGATTTACATGAGTAAATATTGTAAGTGGTAAACCTATAAATATATCAAAATGAACAAAAGAATAATTGCATTATTGGTAGTGTTAATTGCTTTGACCTCGTGTTCCAGAGATCGCAGTAAACCCAATCTCCGTTATACACCCGATATGTATACATCCATTCCTTATGAACCCTATGGAATCAATACGGTTATGAAAGACAGTATGGCTGCTCTTTTACCACCGCAAGGATCAGTTGCAAGAGGACATGCTACTTTTGATCTTCCGGGAACATTTGAAGGGTATAATCAGGCCAAAGCAGAATTAAAATCACCATTGGAAGTCAATAAAGAGAACTTAGCTAACGGTAAGAAAATGTACAATATTTATTGTGCAAGTTGTCACGGTGTTAAAGGTGATGGTAAAGGAGTTTTAGTGCAAAACGGTAAGTTTTTGGGCGTTCCCAATTACAAAGACAGAGACATCAATGAGGGTAGTATCTATCACGTGATTTATTACGGTAGAAATATGATGGGACCACATGCAATGCTATTGACAGAAAAAGAACGTTGGCAAGTGGTGCAATACGTTGAGAAATTGCGAAACAAATTAAAGCCCAAAGAATAATAAAAAATAAAATCCCGATAATTCTTTTTTAGAATTAAAAGGCGTTGTTTTAATTTATAATTAAATAACATGTATCAATTTTCAGGAAGACTAAAAATGATTGCTATTATCTTAATGTTACTTGGTATCATAGGTATAGCTATAGGTTTTTTTACTAACGGTGAACATCATGATGACGCTACACACGATACCGAAGTTGTAGCCAAAGACGGGCATGATCATGCAGATGATGTCAAAACCCACGATGTTTCTCATGAGGCTGCGGCAGATGATCAGCACACGGCTGATCACGCAGAGCACAGTGACCATGCAGCACACCTATTAGCCAACAGACCTTGGTCTGCGGTCTATATAGCGCTGTTCTTTTTCTTTATGATAGCACTGAGTATATTTGTGTTTTATGCCAGCCAGGTGGCGGCATCGGCTGGATGGTCTGTGGCGCTTTACAGGGTGATGGAAGGCTTATCCGGTGCTATAGTTCCCATAGGTTTGTTGTTGCTTGTATTCTTGGTTTTAGGCGTTTTGGGTGTACATCATCTATTTCCATGGATGACTGCTGTAGGTGATGAAATCATTGAAGCCAAATCTTTCTGGCTTAACATTCCGGGTTGGACTATCAGGGCATTTATATTTATTTTAGGCTATATAGGGTTTAGACATGTTATCATTAAAAGATCGGAAGCTCAGGATAAAGCCGAAGGTTATAATCCACATGAAAAAGGCTTTAGATGGACTATATTATTTGTAGCCTTTTTTATGTTAACAGAAGCTATGTTTTCCTGGGATTGGATTATGTCCTTAGATCCGCATTGGTTCAGTACTTTATTTGCCTGGTACATCTTTGCCTCCGGTATGGTATCAGCTGTAACAGTGATAGCAATAGTAACCATTTATTTAAAATTCAAAGGTTATCTTAAGTTTGTCAATCAAAGTCATATCCATGATCTTGGTAAATTTATGTTTGGTTTTAGTATATTCTGGACTTATTTATGGTTTGCCCAGTTTATGTTGATCTGGTATGCTCATATGCCAGAAGAAACCGTTTATTTTGTACCTCGTATGTATGGTGCTTTCAAATTCTGGTACTTCTTTATGTTGTTGCTGAATTTCTTATTACCTGTTTTAATCCTAATGGACAGAGATTGGAAACGCAAAAATTTCCTCATTATTATTGTAGGTATCATTGTATTGGCCGGTCATTATATTGATTTCTATATGATGATTATGCCATCGACTATAGGTGATACATTTAAATTTGGTATCCCTGAAATAGGCGGTATATTGTTCTTCCTGGGTCTGTTTATTTACTTTGGCTTTAGCAATTTGGCTAAACGTCCGTTATTACATGAAGGTAGTCCTTATATTAAAGAGACATTACATCATCATTTCTAGAAAACCAACCAATCAAATATAATAAACCCCGTCGCTATACTTTGCGGCGGGGTCTTTTTATACCGTCGTCAAATGAATATTATAAGGTCTGTAAATTCGTAGGACATCAGTTGCCGGTAAAACTTATGGATTGATTAAAAAAACGATTGTTTTGGTGCCTTTTAACAGACTTTACACAGACAATTGCATCTAAGGTTATTACAGGGCTTTTTACCTATAAAAAATATACGTAGTTTTGCGACTTAAAATTTAAAAATATGTATAGATCTCATACTAATGGCGAATTACGATTGACAGATGTCAATAAACAAGTGACCTTATCGGGTTGGGTACAAAAAATAAGAGACAAAGGCTTTATGATTTGGGTCGATTTAAGAGACCGTTACGGTATTACCCAATTGGTGTTTGATGAAGAACGTTCATCTGCGGAACTCTTAGAAAAAGCCCGGAAATTGGGACGTGAATTTGTCATTCAGGTGAGCGGAAAAGTGATAGAGCGTGAAGCTAAAAACGATCATATTCCTACCGGTGAGATTGAAATTTTGGTTGAAGAATTAACCGTTCTCAACGGGGCTAAAGTACCTCCTTTTACTATTGAAGATAAAACAGACGGGGGGGATGACCTTCGTATGCAATACCGTTATCTCGATATACGCAGGAATCCTGTAAGGGAAAAACTGGTTTTCAGACATCAGGTTACTATGGCGGTAAGAGAGTATTTATCCCAACAGGATTTTATAGATGTAGAAACGCCGTATTTAATTAAATCTACACCCGAAGGTGCCAGAGACTTTGTGGTACCATCCAGAATGAATCCGGGACAATTTTACGCATTACCGCAATCTCCGCAAACGTTTAAACAGTTGTTGATGGTTGCCGGTATGGATAAGTATTATCAGATTGTCAAATGTTTCAGAGATGAAGATTTGCGGGCTGACCGTCAGCCGGAGTTTACACAAATAGACTGTGAAATGGCGTTTGTGGAGCAGGAAGATGTCCTCAATGTTTTTGAAGGACTGGTTAAGCACTTGCTGAAAACCATTAAAGGCGTGGAAGTTGAAGACTTCCCCCGTCTGTCATACGATGAAGCCATGAAAAAATATGGTAGTGATAAACCCGATATCCGGTTTGATATGATTTTTGGAGAGCTCAATGAGGTGGCTCAAAACAAAGGTTTCGGGGTGTTTGACAGTGCCGAACTTGTGGTTGGTATTGCTGCTCCGGGATGTGCCGGTTATTCGCGTAAGCAAATAGATAAACTCACGGATTTTGTCAAAAGACCACAAGTTGGTGCCAAAGGTTTGGTTTGGGTCAAATGTAATGAAGACGGCACTTACAAATCATCGGTGGACAAGTTTTTCTCTCAGGAAGATTTAGCATTATGGGCTAAGTACACGCATGCTAACCCCGGAGATTTGATTTTGATTTTAGCCGGAGACAAAGATCAGACACGCGAACAACTTAATGTGTTACGTATGTATATGGCAGAGGAATTGGGCTTGAGAAATCCCGATGAATTTGCACCACTGTGGATTGTTGATTTCCCACTGTTAGAGTGGGATGAGGAGACCAACCGTTATCACGCTATGCACCATCCGTTTACATCGCCAAAACCCGAAGATATGGACTTGTTGTCCGCAGAGCCGGGTAAAGTAAGAGCCAATGCCTATGATATGGTGCTTAATGGTAATGAAATAGGTGGTGGGTCCATAAGAATACACGATAAAGATCTTCAGTCTAAAATGTTTGATTTGTTAGGCTTTACCAAAGAAGAAGCGCAAGCACAATTTGGCTTTTTAATGGATGCTTTCCGCTATGGCGCACCGCCACATGGTGGTTTAGCCTTTGGTTTAGACCGTCTGGTCGCTATTTTGGGCGGTCAGGAAACGATAAGAGACTATATTGCCTTCCCTAAAAACAATTCCGGTAGAGATGTTATGATTGATGCTCCAGCGGTGATTGATGAGGCTCAATTGGATGAATTAAACTTAAAGTTGAATTTAGATAATTAGGTTTTCTATAAAAGAAAAACGTTTCGTATGTGAATACGAAACGTCTTCTTATTTACCCCTTAGGATAAGTTAGCACTTATCCTTTTTCATAGGCACTACAAATATAATAAAAATATTTTGAAATAATCGTTGTTTTTTTACAAAATATTTAAAAACAGTGCTTAAAGGTCTGGTAGTTCAGTCTGGTTAGAATACATGCCTGTCACGCATGGGGTCGCGGGTTCGAGTCCCGTCCAGACCGCAAAAAACAAAAGCTTCTGATATGTTCAGGAGCTTTTTTTATTGGGGTAAAATAGATAGAGAAACTATTCATCACATAAGCCATCACCGGTGAAATTGTTGAAATACTTTATATACTTAACGGATTTTTCCCAGGCCTCAACAGAGACGATCAGAGGATGAATTAAATTACCGTATTGATAGTTATTAATACCCGCATAAAAATTCCTGAGTAATTCCTGATATAATTGCTAACTTGCTACCGCTTAAGTCTAACTCATGTTAACGCGTCAAGGATGAACACTTATACACAAACAGTCATAAATACTTATCAAAGTCATGCCAATCCCAGTCGGGCAAGCCAACAGAAAGCCTATATGAAAGGTCATTTTGATTTCTTTGGCATTACTGCTCCGGAAAGGAAAACCCTTAACCGTACATTGTTTAAAAAGGCGCATTTGCCCACTAAACAAGAGGCTTTTACTATCATCAAAGAACTTTGGGTACAACCCCAACGTGAATTGCAGTATTTTGCTATGGAATTGGCGGAGAAATACCTCAAGCAACCGGCTATTGAAGACATAGATTTATACGCCTATATGATTACCCATAAGTCCTGGTGGGATTCGGTTGATTTTATTGCCGGTACTTTGGTCGGGGGGTATTTCAGGGTGTTCAGATTTGAGCGTGATCCTGTGGTGACCGAGTGGCTGGCCTCCGGAAATATATGGTTACAACGTACGTGTTTGTTATTCCAACTCAAATACAAAGCGCAAACTGATACCCTGTTACTCTACAGGGCAGTTCACAGATTATTGGGCACTAAAGAATTTTTTATCAATAAAGCCATCGGTTGGGCGTTACGTGAATACTCAAAAACCAACCCTGTTTGGGTACAGGAAGTCGTAGAAGAGTTGGATGAGTTATCCAATCTAAGTAGGCGGGAAGCTTTAAAAATAATCGAAAAGCACCGTTTGGCTGAACAAAAATGACTTTTTCAGACCTTTTCAGGCTCTTTTAGTGAACAAAAAAGGCTGTAAATCTTATAGTTTTTTTTAAAAAATAAATACTTTTATATATATTTGTAGTGGTTATAGCAAAGACAAACACTATAACAATGTTCTAAACATCAAAAGCAATCACAGCTTTTATAACATCGAATTAAAACTTTGTTTTTTATATTTTTTCATTAATCATCCATATTAGGTAAGGCGTAAAACTAGAATTTGCGCCTTTTTTTTTGTGCTTGTATAGAAGACCTCTTTTTTAGTCAAACGCAATTATATGTGATGTTTTTAATTACCGTGAAGGCTTATAGCCGGGAGGTTTGTGTTTAGTGAAATAAAATTTGTTTGGATGAGGTTCAAAAGCGGTATTATAATGCTGCAAAAAGTTCTTCTTTGAGGTTAAGTGAAGAGTAACCTGTAAATATCTTCAACTTTTGTGATGGTTGTCACGGTAATCTTAAAGTCTTTAGGTTGTACTTTGTTGTATTTTGAGATAAAAATCTGTTCAAATCCTAATTTTTCTGCTTCAGAGATGCGTTGATCTATTCTGGGTACCGGACGTATTTCTCCTGCGAGTCCTACTTCTGCTGCAAAACAGGCTTTTTGGGAGATTTCAATATTTTCATTGGATGATAAAATGGCAATAATAACTGCCAGATCTATGGCGGGATCATCTACCTGAATGCCTCCTGCAATGTTTAAAAAGACGTCTTTGGCGCCCAGTTTAAAACCGGCCCGTTTTTCCAGTACGGCGAGCAACATATGCAGACGTTTGAGATTGTATCCTGTAGCCGAACGTTGCGGTGTGCCGTAAACAGCAGAGCTTACCAGTGCCTGAACTTCTATCATCAAGGGGCGCATCCCTTCCAGGGTGGCGGCAATGGTTGTACCACTCAGTGGTTGATCTTTTTCGGATATCAATAGTTCAGAAGGGTTCTCAACAATTCTTAAACCGTCCTGACGCATTTCATAAATACCTATCTCAGAAGTGGCTCCAAAACGGTTTTTTTGAGACCTCAATATACGGTAGATATGGTGCCGGTCTCCTTCAAATTGTAAGACAACATCCACCATATGTTCCAATAGTTTAGGGCCGGCAATCTGGCCTTCTTTGGTGATGTGCCCTATAAGAATAACCGGTGTATTGGTTTCTTTGGCATATTTGAGTAATTCACCGGCTGTTTCTCTTATTTGTGAAATACTACCCGGTGAAGAGTCTATATGATCAGTATGTAAGGTTTGAACAGAGTCTATGACTACAACTTCGGGTTGTAAGTCTGTTATATGGCGGAAAATATTCTGCGTGTTGGTTTCAGTAAGCAGAAGACAATCTGAATGCTGGCGATTAAGCCGTTCGGCACGCATCTTGAGCTGTGACTGGCTTTCTTCTCCCGAAACATAAAGGACTTTTTGAGACATTTGTAAGGCCACCTGAAGCATTAATGTAGATTTGCCTATACCGGGTTCCCCCCCGAGAAGAATCAATGATCCGGCAACAATACCACCACCCAGCACATGATTGAGTTCGGAGTCTGTGGAATCGATTCAGGCACGACATTGTCCCATCCATTGAGGATATTGGGCACCACAACTTTGGCAAAAAAAGGACGTTTTTATTTTCAATGTCTTATACTTAGATGTTAATAGCAATCCCGTCAAGTTGGATGCTTGGTTATTGAAGTTGATTATTATGCCTATGACATTTAATCATCATCAATGATACATCACATTAAATCACAGATTTAAATTGCTCTAAAAACCGCACATCATTGTCGTAAAACATTCTGATATCAGGTATTTGATACAGAAGCATGGCGATACGTTCTATACCCATACCAAAGGCAAAACCACTGTATTTCTCAGAATCAATATCGGCATTTTTCAGGACATTGGGGTCAACCATACCACAGCCCATGATTTCTAACCAACCTGTACCTTTGGTGATGCGGTAATCTGTTTCTGTTTCCAAGCCCCAATAAATATCAACTTCGGCACTGGGTTCAGTAAAGGGAAAATAGGAAGGACGCAAACGTATTTTGGATTTGCCAAAAAGTTCTTTGGTAAAATACATCAAGGTTTGTTTGAGGTCTGCAAATGATACATCTGTGTCTATATATAGTCCCTCTACCTGATGGAATAAACAGTGTGAACGGGCAGAAATGTCTTCATTTCTGTAAACCCGGCCGGGTGAGATGGTGCGTATAGGAGGTCTGTTATTTTCCATATAGCGTACCTGAACAGATGAAGTATGCGTACGTAACAAAATATCTTCTCTGGTATTGTCTGATTTTTCAATAAAAAAGGTGTCCTGCATGTCCCGCGCAGGATGATATTCCGGCAAGTTTAAAGCCGTAAAATTATGCCAGTCGTCTTCTATTTCCGGTCCTTCGGAAACCACATAACCTATTCGTTTGAAGATGTCAACAATTTTTTGTCGTACAATGGAAATAGGATGCCTGGAACCTATGTTTACGGGATAACCCGGGCGTGTCAAATCATTGTATAAGGCACCGGAACCCTGAGCATCACCAGCATTTTCCTGTAGCATTTTGATTTTGTCAGAGGCTTTAGTCTTAAGTTGGTTGAGCAATTGACCGACTTGTTTTTTTTGCTCATTGGGTACCGATTTAAAATCTGCAAATAACGATTTTATAAGCCCTTTACTCCCCAAAAACTTAATTCTGAACTGTTCAATGTCTTCTGCATTAGAAGATTTGAAATCTTCAATCTCTTTTAAGTATTGTTCGATGCGTTCCAACATAGTGTATAGTTTTTTAGTTTCATTAATCAACTAATTGATGAGTTTAAGATTTGCAACACCTTGATTGGTATGTATTTGTAATACAATCAATCCCGGTGGAATCTTTGTAAAGTCAATTTGATTATCTGTAAAATCACCGGACGCAATACTTTCACCGGCCACATTAAAAATAGTGTATTTAATGAGTTCTAATGATGAGTCACAAGAAATTTTTTCTACACCACTGACAGGATTCGCGATTGTAAGCTGTTCAGCCAGATATTCATCGACGCCTAAGATTTCATAATTAAAACTAATTATATCGTAATTGGGATCCTCGTTGTTGGTGTCTTGATAAAAGACAACTTCATATAAAGGATAACCTTCACCATAGAACCAGTTATTGAAAAAATCAGTCAGGTCAACACCGGAGACATTTTCAAAGTGGGTTTTTAATTGATTTGTATTAGCAAAGTTAAAACTGATATCAGGATCTGCTAAGTAGTTTTTAATGGCTTGGAAAAAGTTGTCATCGCCCAGTTTTTTTCTCAGCATATGAAGCAACATACCCCCTTTGGCGTAACTTAAACGGCTATCGAAAATCCTATTGACACTGGTGGTATCCGTACAAAATACAGAACCGCCATCTGATGAAGTGATATAACCTATTTTATTTTGACGCCATTCTTTAAAAGCCTCCTCGCCATCAAGCGCTTCTATAGTCAGCCCTTCACAGTAAGTCGCAAAACCCTCATTGAGCCAGATGTCTTGCCATGACCCACAAGTGACTTTATCTCCAAACCATTGATGACCCAGTTCGTGTGCAATGAGTTGTCTGCCAAACCCTCCCATAAAACTCATGGTCGTGTGTTCCATACCACCGCCAAAGCCACACTGGGCATGACCATATTTTTCAGAGGCATATGGATAAATTTCAAATAAGTTGCCAAAGAGTTCCATAATATCTTTTGTGACTGGCGTATCTTGTTGTGCGTTTCCCAGATTTTCCGGATAAACATAATTCAATATTGGGAACTCATGGTCTGTCCCCTCGTAACAGATTTCCTCGTAAGACTCATAGTTGGTTACGGCGAATGCCACTAAGTAAGCCGGAATGGGGAAATTATGTTGCCAATGGGTGACAAGTAGTTGCTCAGAGCTTTCTGGATCTGTAATAATTTCTTCAGAAATAAGAACCCCGTTTGACGCTGTTTTATAGTTTCCATTGTTACCGGAAACACGTAATGGATGTGTCACAATCACATCTATTTTGTCAATTTTATCAGTCAAATCCTGTTTACACGGCCACCAGTGTATAGCACCATAGGGTTCGGATAATGTCCATATGATAGGTGTCCCGCTATGATTGCCGAGTGTAAAACCTCCAAATCCTGTTTCAACGGGTGATCCGGCATAGGTAATAGAAAGGGAATCTATTTGTCCTGCATTTTGATTCTGTGGTAAATCGATAAAAATTTCATCGCCGGTATGGGAAAAGTTCAGGTTCACACCGCGTTGGCTGACGCTGTTAACCGTCATATTTTCTTTCAATTCAAAAACAACCTGAGACAGATCTTCTATGGCTTTATAGTGAGAAGTCACAGTTCCTTCTATATAAGGCGTGCTGTTGTTCGGATTGACATACCATTCCATACGTTGATAGATCATATCATAGTTGGATGTGTTGGGGTTTTTATGAAAATCCTGGGTGTTTACAAAGGTTTTTTTGTGAGAACAAACCATCTCGTCTGAAACTTGTTGAGAGAATAAGTTGACAGATATGAGTAGTAAAAGTATAAGAGTGGTAAAACGCATAATTAAAGATTTTAAGTCAGAGTTTTGAGGGGTCAAAGATATAAAATTATTTACCCATATTTCGACCTGCAGATATCGTAATTTTTATTGTAAACCAAGAATAGAAGTGTTAACCGGTGGGGAATACTTATTCAGATAAAAGTTCTCTACCTGCAACAGACTATAAGTCGGGATAATTAAATCGCATAATGTTTCAAAAGAGTTTGTGAATAGTTGCTGTTGGATTTTTGTAAAAAATTCTGGTAATTGTTTTAAGGTGTTTTGGTTATGAGTGAGGCTAAATATTAAAACACTTATGTCAAACTCAATATTATTTTTAATTTAGCGCTTTTGTAATAGGCAATGTCACATATGATGTGAGATACGGTTTGTGAGTAAAAAACACTCATTTTATATTAACATAATCTCATCATAATTGCTACTGATAGAATACTATGGATTACTCTTTACAATGGTTTCCCACAGACAGTGTGTTTTTTGTTACAATACTTGAGGTTAGTATTGGGTTTATAGCCTATTTTTTTCTGTCTAAATCTCACCAACTAAAGCAGCAATTCATTGGTAGGTATGGGAAGGAATCCACAAAAACACGATGGGTTGTTTTTGAAAGACTGCTTGGGGTCTTCTTTTTTGGAATAATCCCGCTGATAACTCTATTGTTTTTTCTTAAAAAAGATACTTCCATTTATGGTTTGAATTTTAATCATTTACTCACCTCATTGTATTGGATTATAGGGCTTGCCCCGGTATTGATAATTCTAAATTATTTAAATAGTAATAAAGAAGATAATCTGGCTATGTATCCACAAATAAGGGTCAAAGAATGGGATAAAAAACTTCTGTTTATCAGTGCGTCAACCTGGGTTTTATACCTCTTGGCTTACGAATTTATGTTTAGAGGATTCTTGTTGTTTGTGTCTGTTGATTATCTCGGGGTGTGGCCGGCGATTGCTTTAAATATGGGTATTTATGCGTTGGTGCATGTTCCCAAAGGGCGTAAGGAGGCTATTGGAGCCTTACCTTTAGGGCTGTTGTTGTGCATCATTACACTCCAAACCGGTCAGATATGGGTGGCTTTTATACTGCATGTTGTGTTGGCATTGAGTAATGAATGGTTTTCACTGAAAGCTCATCCGGAAATGAAAGTCGTCTGACCTATTAATTAATAACCATGAATTTCTGCTCGATATGAAAATTTTTATCACCGGTGCCACAGGATTTATAGGGACTGTTTTAGCTTTGAAACTGGCTGAAAGAGGTGATACTGTTCATGCGCTTTACCGTTCTTTAGGTAAAACTAAAGTGCTTGAGCATGATAACATCAAGTTGTTTAAAGGAGACATCACAGATGTTAATAGTTTGAGGGAAGCGATGAGTGGCTGTGATCAGGTGTATCATGTTGCTGCTTCTACGGCTATATGGGCAAAAGACAGCAGCTGGATTGAAACTTTAAACGTTACGGCTACAAATAATATTCTCAAACTTGCATTTGAATTGGGTATTGACAAGATGGTTTTTACATCAACAGCAGGTGTTTTTGGTCCGTCTATGAATGGCGAAGTTACTGAAAACACCCAGCGTTCTATAGATTATTTTTTTGATTATGAACGCACTAAAGCTAAGGCTGAAGACTTGGTGAAAGCTTATGTCAAAAAAGGACTTAACGCTGTTATCGTCAACCCTACCAGAGTTTATGGACCAGGGCCATTGACCAAGAACAACGGCGTGACTATTATGATAAAATCATTTTCAGACGGTAGGAATTTTTTGATATTTTAAGGCGGTTGACGGGGCGTAAACAAAAGATGTTTAAATTGCCGGTCTCTTTGTTGCTTTTAGTTTCACAGATTATGATTGGAATGGCAAAGGTTTTTGGGACAACTCCTTTTATAACACCTTCTTTAGTTAAGAAATTTAACTATCAATGGCATGTGTCATCGGAAAAAGCTAAGAGAGATTTGGGGTATGCCCCCAGGACTTTTGAACAAGGGGCTCAACAGACATTAGATTTTTTTTATAATCAGGGAGAATTGAACTAAGTATTAATCATAAGTAAAAAAACAAATAGTGGAAAAAGCAGAGCAAATAAAAGAGACTTATGCGTTAATCACAGGTGGTTCGCAAGGTATAGGTAGGAGTCTGGGGGTTGAGTTAGCCAAAAAAGGTCACAATTTGTTGTTGGTGGCACTTCCCGAACCGCAATTGGACGCAACAGCAGATGAGATTGAACAAACTTATGGGGTAAAGGTCAGAACTTTGGGTATTGATTTGTCGCAAGAACAAGCGCCGGAACAAACCTACCAGTGGTGTAAGGATCATAATTATACAGTTGATATTTTGATAAACAATGCAGGTATAGCAGGTACAGGTGTTTTTACCGAAACATCACCTGTGTACAGTGACAAACGTATTATGGTCAATATAAGAGCATTGGTGTTGCTCAGTCGTTTCTTTATCCCCGATTTAAAACAGTTACCCAAAGCATATATTCTCAATACGGGTAGCTTATCTGCTTACTATTCCATCCCTTACAAAAGTGTCTATGCGGCCTCCAAGGCTTTTGTGTTGAGTTTTTCCAAAGCCTTGCGTGGTGAATTGAAAGGAACATCAGTATCGGTAAGCGTGGTCAATCCCAATGGGGTTTATGCTAATGAAGGTGTACATAACCGGATTAAAGCCCATGGTTTAAAAGGCCGGTTGACCGCTATTTCTTCAGAAGAATTAGCTTCAATAGCCATAGAGGGCATGTATAAAGGTAAAAGTGTGATTATTCCAAAAAACATCAACAAGTTTTTACTGTTTTTACAAAAATTAATCCCCGATTCATTGGTTCAGGAAATTTTGCTTAAAGAATTCAACAAAGAAATCAAAGCAACAACCTCGTAATCTGACTGTCGGGATTTCCTTGTAAAAATGCCGAAGGTGAGATTGGGAAGTTCCCGGGTGCTTTTTTGTAGTGTTACCCTTGAGATTCTTGTGAATAGAAGTTTAAGATGTCATCTAAAACCTCATATACAGCCTCTTTATCAGGTGCGGTTACTAATTTTATTCTGAATGGTTTAAAATGCGGGATGCCCTTGAAGTAACTCCCATAGTGCTTTCGGGTTTCAAGCATGCCCACCACATCGCCATTCCAGACTGTAGCCATGTCCACATGTCGCCTGACCACTTCCACCCGTTCTGTAATGTTCGGCGGTGGTAAATACTCACCGGTGTTTAAAAAGTGTTTGACTTCTCTGAAAAACCACGGGTTACCTATACTTGCCCTGCCAATCATCGCTCCATCCAGGCCGTAGTCATCACGCATAGATTTAGCACGCTCAGGGGTGTTAACATCCCCGTTGCCAAAAATAGGTATATGAATACGCGGATTATTTTTAACCTCGGCAATAGGTTCCCAGTTGGCGACACCTTTATACATCTGCTTACGGGTACGTCCATGTATGGCCAATGCGGCGATTCCTACATCTTGCAGACGTTCGGCGACTTCATTGATATAGACAGAATTATTATCCCAACCGAGACGGGTTTTGACTGTAATGGGTAGTTTAGAATGTTTGACCATGGCATCGGTCAGTTCCACCATAAAATCAATATCTTTCAAAATAGCTGCACCGGCACCTTTATTGACGACTTTGGCTACCGGACAACCATAATTGATATCTATGAAATCCGGTTGAGCTTCTGTCACAATATCAACGGTTTTTAACATAGAATCCAGATTACCTCCAAAAATCTGAATGCCCACCGGTCGTTCTTTATCGTAAATGTCGAGTTTTTGGGTGCTTTTTTTAGCGTAACGTATAAGACCTTCTGACGAAATAAATTCGGTATAAACCACATCAGCGCCTTGCTCTTTGCAGAGTTTTCTGAACGGTGGATCGCTTACATCTTCCATAGGGGCGAGAAGTAAAGGAAAATCACCGAGTTCTATGTTTCCTATTTTTGCCATAATTATGCTGCGAAAATACATTTTTTGTGCATTATAAAACAAAAACGCCTGTTTTTCAACAGACGTTTGTTCTTAAAGCTCTTGTTAACGATCAGTTTTAGCCGAAATAAAAAGCAAAAACTTTTAGTTTAGTTGTGGAGCATATCGGGCTCGAACCGATGACCTTCCCGAAAGCCTTCGGGATGCTCTAATTATTACTATTGATTAAAAATTCAATGTATTTTCTGCTTT
>PDWJ01008642.1_pt1 | contig 14483 bp, 9 predicted proteins | sample 1430881 | NCBI WGS metagenome assembly PDWJ01 (sample SAMN01162460, study PRJNA174530) | Oral metagenome, whole genome shotgun sequencing project. | biome: Marine environment; feature: Marine mammal; material: Swab sample of the gingival sulcus; isolation source: swab sample of gingival sulcus... | reverse complement strand
AACAATATCCTCTGCGGGCTCATCAGCCGCAGCGATATCCTCCGTGCCTATGATGTCGGAATTGTACGCAAACAAAGGGGAAAAATTGTCGAAAATCAGGTAGAATTGAGAAAGGCAAAAGAAGCCGGTTACGTGGAATTTGTTATCAAGGAAGAAGATACCTGCAACAATGTAATGGTCAGGGATCTTTCCCTCCCTGATACATTTAATATGGTTTCCATTAAACGGGCAGGCCAGATAATAATCCCCAGGGGCTCCACCCAGCTCCAGGCCGGAGATGTAATCACGGTTTACGGACGATTAAAAGACCCAGATTCTGTTAAGGATTTGCTTAATGCCTGCAGTATACGCAAGCCTGAAACTCATAACGGACAAGATACCAAAGATCAATAAACCCACAGCCCCCAAATAGATAGAAACGAATCTGTATTCCTCCCCTGTTTACTGCGTTTCTTCTTTTTTGGGGGCGTTTTGGCCACAGGCTCCCCTTTAACCCACTTTCACCCGGGTCTCGTTCCCCGCCCCTTCTTCCTCCCGACAGCACATTTTTCTATCCTCCTCCTGTACTGGCAAAACATTCTGCCACCACGACGACTATTTACTGGAATAAGGCTGTTTTTTTCGTATATAATTTCAGGTAGCAACTGCAAAGAGACAGAATACCTGAGGGCAGGCACCTCAAAAAAATGTAATTTTAACAACTTACCGACAACACGAGCGACTGCATGACACGTTGTTTGACCAGCCTCTACAACATATGAAGTCCATGTCTACAATCCGTACCAGATTTTTTATACCCGCTCTTGCGCTCCTTGTTATCATTTTCGCAGGAATACGTCTTTCCTACGCTGAACAAACTATCCAGTTTGCACCCTTGCCAATGGAAAAGAAAGACACCATGCTTAGTAAATTTCAGCCGCTCACATCATTTTTATCTGAACGGCTGAAGACAAAAATAGAATACACCTACACCTCAAATTACGCGACTCTGCTTGAGAAATTTGCAAACTCGGAAATAGATCTTACCTTTCTCGGTCCTCTGCCATACGTTAAATTACGAAAAAATTTCCCCGCAGCAGAGCCCATAATATTTTTCAAGCAGTCAAAAGACAAAGCAACCTACACCTGCGCCATTGCAACATTTCCCGATAATCATTTCGATTTTTTTGACGGAAAACTCCAGAAAATAGGGCTTACCCAACCTCTTTCCACCTGCGGTTATCTCTCTGCAAACGGCCTGATGAAACAGCATGGCAATTCCCTGGAAAACAATCTTTACCGCTATCTTGGCGCCCATGACAAGGTTGCTCTTGCCATAATCAGGGGAGAGGTTGCCGCTGGAGGACTGAAAACGGAAGTTGCACAAAAATACGAACATCTTGGCCTGATCATCCTCGCAGAAACCGGCCCCCTGCCTCCTTTTGCCCTCGTTGCCAATACCAGGACATTGAAGCAGGAGACAATTGATACCATCATTTCCTCATTGCTGGAACTAGACCAAATGCTGGCCGATGATACGGAACTTACGGAGCATCAGAAAAAAATTATAGGCAAGGGTTTTTTGCGGGGAAATGACAGTGCATACCATATTATCAGGGAACTTCAGGGAAGCGTCACAATTCCAGAGAGAGGGAATTACTGATGAAACATCTCTACCACAGGATTCTGGACAGGCCGCTTTATCTCGTCACTCTTCTCCTCAGCCTGTCAATAGCATCCATCGCCCTGATCAACCATATTCGCTTGACCAAGGAAAAGAGCTATTTCATCAAGCAGCAAAATGAAATGCGACTCGCCTACCAGTCCAGCCTGAAGATGTATGAACTTGGGATGAAAATCTTCTACACCGGGGTAATTCTTAATGACGAGATTTCAAGCCTCTTTGTCCAGGGGGTACACCATGACGGTTACGCCCGTGCCCTTGCCAAGGGTCGGCTGTACCGCCGCCTAAACAAGGAATACCGGGTTATGGAACAGTACAACCTTCACCGGCTCCACTTCCATCTCAAAGACGGCACGTCCTATCTTCGCTTCCATAAGCCCAACAAATTTGGGGACGACCTTACCCCGGTGCGAAACTCCGTCATCATCGCCAACAGGGACAAGCAACAGGTCATGGGTTTTGAGGTTGGCCGGGTTCGTGCGTGTTTTCGTCATGTCTTTCCCATTGCATACAAGGGAGAACATGTCGGCTCCGTAGAAATGAGTGTTACGACCAAAGGTATCAGTGATGCCATGGAAAAACTGGACAGCAGCAAGGAGTACGTTTTTTTGCTCAATAAAAAATTAATCAGAAAAAATATTTTCAAGGATCAGGGCTGGTTTTACATCCCATCCCGCATTCATGAAGATTTTGTCATTGAAGATGCGTTCTCCCTTTTAAAACACGGCCCTAAACCTGTCTCCAAAGAGGCCCAGGCCATTAATACCATTCTGAAAAACAATCCGAAGGTGCAACATGCTTTTGGGCAGGGAAAAAAGATTACCGTATCCACCAGACTGAACGGAGAATTCTATATTGCCACCTTCCTTCCTATTTATGACATAGTAAACCAGCATGCCGGATTCATAGCCTCTTACAAAAAGGATAATGAACCCGAACTGTTCATGCAGGAATCTCTTATCTACATCATTTTCACCACATTTTTCTTTCTGCTTATTGGAGTTCTACTCCTCGGGCTCAATCAGCGTTCCAGAGCCCTGGCTGTTGAACGAGGGCAGCTCCAGACTATCAGCAACACCCTTCCCAACGGTCTCATCAGCGTTAACAACTCAGGTCTCGTAAAACATGTCAATCCCGCGGCAGAAAGACTGCTTGGTTACTCCGAATCAGGGCTTGCAGGCAAACAACTGCAAGACGCGATAATAGCGGAGGAGAACAGCCCTGACAACATCAGGGCTGCCTGCCTGTTGTTTGAAAGTATAGAGAAAGGAGTGCCATTCGATGGAGAAATCAGGATTAACCGGCAAAATAAACGGCTTATCCTTGAGATCAGCAGCCGGAGCATTACCATCGATGACCAGTCTCGGGGAGCAGTTGTCGCCTTCCAGGATATTACGGCGCGCAAGGAAGCCGAGGACGCCCTTGTAAAGAGTGAAGAAGAAGGCCGCAAACTTACCGCTGCAGTTAATTCGAGCTCGGCAAGTATTGTCATTACCGACCTGGATGCCCGCATTGAATATGTAAACCCTTCCTTTACAGAAAAAACAGGATACACCACTGAAGAAGCCAGGGGAGAAAACCCGAACATCCTCCAGTCCGGGAATATGAGGCCCGACGTGTATGAGGATATGTGGTCAACCCTGTCCAGGGGAGATTCATGGAAAGGAGAACTGGAAAACAAAACCAAAAACGGAGACTACTACTGGGAATATGTGTCCATTTCCCCGATTCGTAATTCTGCAGGGAAAATTACCCACTATATTGCAGTAAAAGAGGATATTACCGAAAGGAAGGAACTGGAAAACGAACTTCGCTCCCAGGAATTTATCCAGCGTACCCTGATGACAAATCTCCCGGTCGGATTGATCATTATTGATGAAGCAACCCGCACAATTGATCACGTCAACCCTACGGCAACAACCCTGATTGGCACAGCAAAGGAAAACATTCTGGGCAAAGAGTGCCATAAATTTCTCTGCGCATCAGCGGTCAACAACTGCCCAATCCTTGATCTCGGCCGAAAAGTGGATAACTCGGAACGTGTCCTCTCCAATATCCGGGGCAAAGAGATAACGGTTTTGAAAACTGTCACCAAAATCAAGGTTCGCGGAGTGCCAAAACTTCTTGAATGTTTTGTGGATATTACCAAAAGGGTAGAGGCGGAAGAGCAGTTACGGATAGCTATGGACCGCGTGGAAAAACTTGCAGAACAGGCGGATGCAGCCAACAGGGCAAAAGGCATGTTTCTGGCGCATATGTCCCACGAGATACGAACACCGTTAAATGCTATTCTCGGTTATTCCCAGTTACTCAGTAAAGACCCCGAAATAGGAGAACAGCAAAAGCAGCAGGTAATTTCCATAAACCGGTGCGGCGATCATCTGCTGGATCTCATTAACAACGTTCTTGAAACCTCCAAAATTGAAGCGGGCAGAATTATTATAAACCCCGAACCCATGAACTTTGCTTATCTGTTGCAGGATATTGAAACGATGTTCCACCAGGCATGCAAAAGCAAGCATTTGGGCCTTCGTTTTATAAACGAAACAATGGGGCACCGGCAGCTGCTTGCCGACAAGAGAAAAATCCGCCAGATAATCATGAACCTGATCTCCAACAGTATTAAATTCACGGATCAAGGCGGTGCCATCACCCTTCAATCAAGAATAACAGAGAAAACACCTGAAAATTTTTACGTTACCGTGGATGTATTTGACACGGGCAAGGGTATCAGGGCGTCTGAACAGAAAAATCTCTTCACACCCTTTGAGCAGACCTCTTCCGGCCGTTCGCTGCAACAGGGTACGGGGCTTGGACTCTCGATTTGCAAGGCTTTTGCAAAGAAAATGGGAGGCGATATCACGCTGGTGAAAAGTGTCCCCATGGAACAGACACATTTCCGTTTCACCTTTACGGCACAACTCGCCGCGACAACCCCGGTTGACGAGAAAAAACATTCTCTGGAGGAAAAGTCCCAACCCTCGTCCTCAGCAGAGGAGCTGACGGCCACCAATCTTCAAATCTCCCCGGAAAGCAGAGAGGCACTTTTTTCTTCGGTGGAACTGGGGGATATGGAAACCTTCAGCAAAATTCTTCAGGCAGAGCCCAAGCTGGGTACAAAAGAGAAAAACACACTTGCAGAATTGGCATCAAGATTTGATTATGACACCCTTTTACAATTACTGGCTCCCGAAGAGTCCGCAGGCGATATCTCATAACATTCATCTCTTTGAGTTCAAATTTACATACAAGGCAACTCTATGCAACCAGCAACAATAATGATTATAGATGATACCCCGGAAAATCTTCACGTTCTCAGTACACTGCTTCAACGCTCAAACTATAAAACCAGTGTTTTTCCCAGGGGAAGAATGGGATTTGCCGCCGCCAGAAAAAAACCGCCGCATCTGGTGCTTCTTGATATAAATATGCCGGAAATGGACGGCTTTGAAGTGTGTCAGGCCTTTAAGGATGACCCGCAGTTGAAGGAGATTCCTATAATATTTATCAGTGCCCTGGGCAGCACCGAAGACAAGGTGAAGGCACTGAAACTGGGCGGGGTGGATTACATCACCAAACCTTTTCAGGCGGAAGAAGTCTATGCCCGAGTGGATACCCACCTACAGTTATACCACGCCAAAAATGTTCTTCAGGACTTTAACACACAGCTCAACCAGAAGGTACGTGAGCAGATTGAAGAAATTAACCAGGCCCAGATTGCCACAATTTTTGCCCTGGCAAAATTATCTCACACAAGGGACGATGATACCGGCTTCCATTTGGAGAGAGTACAACATTTCTGTAAATTGCTTGCCACAGAAATACAAAACCAGGGCCTGTACCCAAACGAGGTTGATGATACCTTTATCAACTCAATTTTCCATGCCAGCCCGCTGCACGATCTTGGAAAAGTGGGGATTGAAGATACCATTCTCCTCAAGCCAGGAAAACTCACGGCCGAAGAATTTGAGATTATGAAAACTCACACTCTGATCGGTGCAGCAACCCTGGAATCAGTCCAGTCCCGGTATCCAAACTCCGCATTTATCAAAATGGGAATCGAGATAGCACGACATCACCATGAAAAATGGGATGGAACCGGCTACCCCGATAAACTTGCAGGCGGGGACATCCCGCTCAGTGCGCGAATAATGTCCATTGCAGACGTATATGACGCTCTCAGGTCAAAACGCCCCTACAAAGCCCCTTACAGTCACGAAAAGAGCAAAAAAATCATAATAGAAAATTCAGGCACGCTCTTTGATCCTCAGTTGATTGATGTCTTCAAGTCAATCAACGCACAGTTTGCCGAGACCTTCCTTTCACTTGCCGATGAGTAATTTTACCGCAAAAATCCGGCGTGCATGGGCGGCTGCGTTTTGTAAAACATTCTCCTGAATCCGTGAGCGTTCAAAAACAGATTTCCTTGACCTCTTCAAAGGTAGAAACAAAATGCGGAATCAACCCTTCCTTTATATGCTCCGGCAGAAGTTCAAAATCCTCCTGGTTGTCCTTCGGAAGCAGTACCTCCTTCACCTTTGCCCGTTTTGAAGCAATCATCTTCTCTTTTACCCCGCCGATAGGCATGACCAACCCGGTAAGGGTCAGCTCCCCGGTCATGGCAATACCATTTTTGACCGGCGTGTTCTTCACCAGGGAATACAGTGCGCATGCCATGGTAATTCCGGCAGAAGGGCCGTCCTTTGGGGTCGCCCCGGCGGGAACATGCAGATGAATCAACTGCTTGTTTAAAAACCGGGAGGCCTCCTTATCATCACGCATGACGAAGCGGATATAGCTGTAGGCAATTTCAGAGGATTCAACCATGACGTCACCCAGCTGTCCGGTTTGTTTAAAGCCCGCCTGTCCGCTGGGTATTGGAACCGCCTCTACATGGAGTGTCGCACCTCCCATACTGGTGTAGGCCAGGCCGGTTACCACCCCAACCCTTGATTTTTCATAGACCTTATCCGCAGAAAAATAACGCTTTCCAAGATAATCCCGTAGCTCGCTCTTTTTTATCGAAATGGTCTCGTCAGGTTTTTCGATGACTTTACTCACCGTCTTGCGCAAAATTTTCTTGATGCAGTTTTCCAGCCCCCGAACCCCGGCCTCGCGGGCATAGCCGTCAATAATATCGGCAATAACGCGCTTGCTCAGACTCACCTGTTTTGAGGTCAACCCATGCTCCTTGAGCTGCTTTGGAATCAGATGACGCTTTGCTATTTCAACCTTCTCTTCCAGGATATAGCCCGGCAGCTGAATAACCTCCATCCTGTCCATAAGAGGAGCAGGAATAGTCTCAAGCTGATTTGCAGTACAGATAAAGAGGATTTTTGACAAATCGAACCGCACATCGAGATAATGATCGAGAAAATCCCTGTTCTGCTCGGGGTCGAGTACCTCAAGCAGGGCTGATGCCGGATCACCATGAAAACTGGCGCCGATTTTATCAATTTCATCAAGCATTATAAGCGGATTTGCAGTCTTGCAAGTTTTAATTGCCTGAATAAATTTCCCGGGCATGGCACCAATATAGGTTCGCCTATGGCCCTTGATTTCCGCCTCGTCACGCATACCGCCAAGGGAAAAACGAAAAAACTCCCGCCCGAGACTGCGCGCCACAGAGCGTCCTTTCACCACCCCAACGGCTATCAGCTCCAGAATACGCTCCTTAACATCATCCAGACCATAGTGATCCCTGTCCAGGATTTTTCGGGCCTTCTTCTGATTGTAACTATCCTTTGAGTAGACTCCCCAGGGTAATATCGTCAGCCAGTCAAGATAGGTTCTTGTAACGTTAAATTCGGGCGAAGAAGAACCAAGCAGCTTTAATTTTTCAAGTTCTTCAACAATTTTATCTTTTGCCTCTGGAGAAAGGGTAAGTTTTTTCAGACGCTTTTTAAACTTGTCAATCTCTGCCTGGGTGTCATCTTTGGCAAGGCCAAGCTCTTTTTTAATCTCCTGAAGCTGCTGTTTTAAGAAAAATTCACGCTGCTGTTTTGAAAGCTGCTCTTCTATGCGTTTTGATATTTTCGCCTTCAGTTTTGATATCTCCACCTCATTCTTGACCAGAACAAGCACCATTTCCAGTCGCTTTCTCACCTTGGGGGTTTCAAGGATTTTCTGGATCTCGGCCCCGGAAGAAGTGGTCATGGCCGCCGCAAAATCGGCAAGAGAGCCGGGGTCACTCAAATTGATTTTCTCAATTAACAGACTCAAGCCCTCCTTAAACAGAGGGTTGAGATTAACCAGCTCCTTGATGCAGTCAATAATTGCCACGGAATATGCCTTAAGCTCTTCCGTGTTTTCTTTTCGAGTCTCAAACCAGTATTTTACCTCGGCGATAAACGCAGCATCCCCTTTCAGCATGGAGACCACCTCAAAACGTTCAAGGGCCTGAACCAGCACCTGCAGAGGTTCTCCCGGTTTTACGGAAGAAACCTGAACAACCCGGGCAGCAACACCAACCTTGAAGAAATCAGCGGCATTTTCCGCTGTATGAGACAAGCCGTCGTCATGGGGCCTTTGTAAAACCAGACCGAGATAGAGAGGCTTGCCATCCTTAACCTGCCCCAGAATAGCCTTCTGCAAGGCAATATCGTCCACAATTATCGGCCCCATCATCTTGGGAAACATTGGACGGTCATGCAGGGGAATAACCATAATCTCCTCTGGCAGGAGATCTTTTGCCACAACCAGAGAATTCTGGTCTTCCTGTTGTCCGTTATCTGGTGAATCTATTCCATCCGGGGTTAAAACAGTGGTTTTATCCGCCATGGTTTGCTCCTTTCATATAAAATCAGTATGGCTGGACCATAGCCTCAGCCACAATAAGAAATGAAAATCGGAACTTCGGGAAGTTACCATCTACCCTAAGGTCGATTTTCACATAGTCGATTTTCGAATGAATTAACAAGGCATCTGCAATACTACCCTGTGTCTATCCTGAATAAATTCTTTTTATACTTGAAAAAAACCGGGATTCACAGGTAAAACAAGGTTCAGCAGAGTAAATCATCCACATTATGTTACATTGCAGGAACCATAAGCATTCTTTTGTTCCTTTACAGGAAACTCTCTGCTAAAGAAATATGTATCCTGAATCCGTGAAAACCTTATATCAACACATTACGTTATGAATATTTCAGAAGCACTTACTTCAAGAAAATCCGTCCGCGCCTTCCAGGACAGGGACGTCGAAAAGGAAAAAATTGTTAAACTTCTCGAAGCTGCCCGCTATGCCCCCTCTGGAACCAACGCCCAGCCATGGCAGGTCGCCGTTGTTCAGGGTGAAAAGAGAAAGAAACTGACGCAGGCAATGGAGGCAGCATTTTCGGGCAAGGGTGAAGGAGAGATGGATTACCAGTATTATCCCACGCAATGGAAAGAGCCATATAAACGCAGACGGGTACATTGCGGTGCTGGTCTTTATAAACTGCTTGGCATTGACCGAAAAGACAGAGAGAGCCGAATGAAGCAATGGGTTGCCAATTACAGGGCATTTGATGCGCCCGTTATCATGTTCTTTTTTCTTGATCCAATTATGAAAACCGGCTCCTTTCTTGACTACGGGATGTTCATCCAGTCTGTAATGCTGGCCGCCATGGATCAGGGGCTTGCCACCTGCCCCCAGGCAGCCCTTGCCCAGTTTCCCGAACTTGTGAAAAAAGAGCTGGGCTATGAAAATGACACTATCCTCGTATGCGGCCTTGCCATGGGCTATGAAGACAAGGATGCCGTGGTGAACACGTACCGAACGACCAGGGAAGAGGTTGAAGTTTTTACAAATTTTTTCGATTAATATGGTATTATTCTCCGGGTATGCAGCATAGAAAATTTTCACATCATCTTCATATACCGGAGAGTAATTTATGTTTACCATTGCGGATATAAGAAACATAGCAATCCAGATCGAAAAAAACGGGGAAGCAACCTACCGAAAGGCAGCAGCAAATGCTTCAGACCCCGAACTCGCCCAAATCCTGATCTGGATGGCAGATCAGGAGAAAAAGCATGCTGAATGGTTCTCAAATCTTCGCTCGACAATGCCGCTGACCAGGGAGCAAAAAGAGCTTGAGGAGATGGGTAAAGTCCTGCTTCAGGATATGGTCAAGGGTAACAACTTCCTCCTTGGCGAGGAAAACCTGAACAGCGCGCAAACAACCCAGAAACTGTTTGAAATTTCCAGTTCCTTTGAGGCGGACACTGCATTATTCTACGAATTTCTTCTTGGACTGATTGAAGAACCCGAAGTACAAGGGCAGCTGCAACGCATTATAGAGGAGGAAAGGAAACATATTAAGAAACTGCAGGAGCTGCAAGAATTGCAGGAAAAACAAATCGCATAAAAATGCGTAAAAAAGCACAATCCACCCCCCAAAAGTAGAGGCAAACGCAGATGATGAATACCAAGGTAATGTTTTCTTTTTTCCTGACATCATTTTTTCTACTGTTCCTGATTACGGGACACAGCACGGCAGCAGAACAACTTCCAGGCAAACAGACCCTGTATGTTCCAGCCTATTCCCACATCTATCATGGCAACAAGGAAACACCCCTTCTCCTGTCAGTCACCCTTTCCATACGAAATATTGACCCCCATACAGCAATCACCATAACCAAGGTTGACTACCACGAGACCGATGGCCCCCTGATAAAGGCTTATCTGAAAAGCCCCCTTACCCTTGGCCCCCTCGGGTCAAAAAAATACATAGTCCCTCAACGGGACAACACCGGAGGCTCAGGAGCAAACTTTATTGTCTCCTGGGAAGCAGAGAAACCAGTAAATCCACCAATAGTAGAAACCGTTATGATCGGCACACAGTCCCAACTGGGTATTTCCTTTACCTCCAGGGGAGTGGAAATTCACTAAAAGCTTCAAAGCTCTCTACCCTGGGGTTCTTACAGAAAATCCGGGTTTGAAGCCGCCAACCAATACAAACGAGGAGTACATGGACAAGAAAGATTTTGCACAATCACTACAGACAGCCGGTAAAAGGTACACATTCTACAATATCAACCTGCTGGCTGAACAGGGTTTTGGCGATATAGGCCGTCTCCCCTATACAATACGGATTCTGGTGGAAAACCTGTTACGTAAACTGGACGATAAAACGGTAACAGAGGATGACCTGAGAAAAATCACCACCTGGAAAACCAGTTATTCCTCTCCTGTAGAAATCCCCTATCATCCTGCACGGGTACTCATGCAGGACTTTACTGGTGTGCCTGCAGTTGTTGATCTGGCTTCCCTGCGGGATGCGGTGGCGGATCTTGGCGGCGATCCCGGGATAGTCAATCCAACTGTCCCGGTGGAGTTGGTGGCAGACCACTCTGTACAGGTGGATTTTTCCGGCACAAAAGAGAGTCTTACGGCTAATGTTGCCAAAGAATACGAAAGAAACAGCGAACGATACTCTGTTTTTAAGTGGGCACAAAACAGTTTTGATAATTTCAAGGTTGTACCCCCGAACTCCGGGATATGCCATCAGGTCAACCTCGAGCATCTTGGCAGAGTTACCATTACCGAAACGCCCCGGAATGGTAAAGAAGAAAGCATCGCCTATCCTGATACCGTCGTTGGCCTGGATTCCCACACAACAATGATCAACGGAATCGGTGTTATGGGCTGGGGCGTTGGCGGCATAGAAGCGGAAGCTGTTATGCTTGGACAACCCTACTATATGTCCATCCCGGAAGTAATTGGTGTACATTTAACAGGCGAATTGCCAGCAGGGATTACCGCCACCGATCTCGTGCTTACCCTGACAGAATTATTAAGGAAGACAAAAGTTGTAGAGAAGTTCGTCGAATTTTTTGGCCCGGGAATGAGCAGTCTCTCCATCCCCGATCGGGCAACAATCGCCAATATGACACCGGAATTCGGTGCAACCCTGGGGTTCTTCCCCATTGACGACAAGACAATAGCCTATCTGCACAACACAGGCCGCGACCATGAGGCAGCTGTTACAGAAGCGGTAAGCAAGGCAAACTCCCTCTTTTACAATAGCTCGGAAGAGAGGGAATACAGCCAGGTTATCGAGTTTGACCTGTCAACGGTGCAGCCGTCCATTGCCGGCCCTTCCCGCCCCCAGGACAGGATTAACCTGTCAGATGCCAGCTCCACTTTCGCTGACCTGCTGGGCAGGGAAGCAAAAAAGAGTATTCCTGTCGAGATGAACGGCAGGGAGGAAAAAATTGGCGACGGCAGTATCGTGATCGCAGCAATCACCTCCTGCACCAATACGTCAAACCCCTACGTGCTGCTCGGCGCAGGACTCATTGCCAAAGAAGCGGTGAAGAGGGGGTTAAAGGTACCTGGCTTTATAAAGACATCCCTTGCACCGGGATCAAGAATTGTCAGTAATTATCTCAAAGAAAGCGGACTGCTGCCATATCTGGAGGCTCTGGGATTCCATATAACCGCCTTCGGCTGCACAACCTGCATTGGCAACAGCGGTCCTCTACACCCGGAGCTGGAAAAGGCGATTACGGACAATGACCTCAACGTTGCGGCGGTGCTCTCGGGAAACAGAAACTTTGAGGCACGCATCCATCAGAAAATACAATCAAACTTCCTGGCTTCTCCCATGCTGGTGGTTGCATACGCCCTCGCAGGCACAATAGCCGTAGATTTAACAACGGAACCGATTGGGACGGACCCCAATGGTCAGCCCGTCTATTTACGGGAGCTCTGGCCGGAAAATGCTACCATTGAGGCATTGGTGCAAAAGCATGTCACCCAAAGCGCCTTTCTCGCAGAATACAGGCACATCTTTACAGGGGATGAATTCTGGAAAAAACTGCCATCCTCAGAAAGGACAACCTATAACTGGGATGAAAATTCCACCTACATCAAGAAACCGCCCTATTTTGATAATTTTTCCATAGAACCGGCTCCTCCCGAGCGCATCGAGAATGCACGGGTTTTCCTGAAACTTGGTGACAGCATAACCACAGACCATATATCTCCAGCCGGAGCCATTGCCAGGGAATATCCAGCCGGCAACTATCTCGCATCGAGAGGAGTTGAGCCGGCAAACTTTAACTCCTATGGTTCCAGAAGGGGAAACCACGAGGTAATGATGCGGGGAACCTTTGGCAATATCCGTATAAAGAATCGGCTTGTCGGCGGTAAAGAGGGCGCGTTCACCATCAAAATGCCCGAACAGAAAGAGATGTTCAATTATGATGCCGCCCTACAATACGCCGAGGAAAACACCCCGCTGATCGTACTCGCAGGCAAGGAATACGGAACGGGCTCCTCCAGAGACTGGGCGGCCAAGGGAAGCAGCCTGCTCGGAGTAAAGGCAGTTATCGCCGAAAGTTTTGAAAGGATCCACCGCAACAATCTTGTAGGGATGGGCGTACTCCCTCTGGTTTTCAAGGAGGGGGAAAACAGCGAAACCCTGGGTTTGAAAGGCGATGAGAAATACACCATTGAAGGTCTGGCAGAAATAGCACCAAGGAAGGAATTACAGGTGTCTGTACAAAAGAAAAATGGTGAACAACTCACCTTCAAGGTAATTGCCCGGCTGGACACCGAAGTGGACGTCACCTACTTCCGCCACGGAGGGATTCTCCCCTACGTACTAAGAAAAATACTGCAAAGCTGACCCTGAGTAAAAAAATTCCCGAATCAAACGCAGCTGATTCGGGAATTTCTGTAAAAATTTACCTGACTCAAGCGGTAGTCTATGGCAGATCAATGCGGTAGGCAGCATTGACAACAGGGGTAGTGGAGGCGTCCGGCCAATCAGCACCACCAGCAATATAAGTACCGTCTTCATAGTATCTCCATTTACCGGCGATACCGTCTTTTTGCCCGTCAATCAAAGTGTCCATCGCAATGGCCAAATCGGTTGATAAATAATAAAAATACAGGTAATTACCAATTACACCGCTGCCGGAACCATCACGAAAAGCACAGAACCCAACCCCTATTTCCCTGGATCCTGAATACGCACCTGTGTATGGATAAGAAAAATTATTGGCACCATTGGTCTGCAAAGGGGTAATGCCTACCCGTTTCAGGGCCGGATTAATTCCTCCCAAATCATTTTCTCGATACACATTATCGAATCTTCCATTTGCAAAATCTTCTAAACCCCCGTTCGCCCTACCATCACCCAGAAGCTTGCCTGTACGGTCATAATACGAGCCAACAGCAAGCTCCCATGGCTTAAGAAAGCTGGTATAAAACTTCTTTTGTTTCGCACTGTGGATAACGTCTTTGCCCTTAACCGCCGCCCCCAAAATAAGGCCGATGATAACGAGGACAATTGCCATTTCCACCAGAGTAAAACCCTGTTCATCGCGACGTGCACGCCTTGCTTTGTGTGTGTACAACTTCACAGCCGTCCCCTGCTTCTGAAATAGGTAAAAAAATGGTCAGGTTTCCCTGTACCAGTTCGCTCATCCTGTTTATTCATTTAAGCAAAAAACAGTCCAAATAGAGTAGTGTATAACTCTTTTTTTCCTGCTAAAATCAGTACCAGAATTCCAGCAGTTCTCAGCCTGATGCAAACAAAGGGCTACAGGTAAATGTAAAGATAACAAAACAGGAATTACATTTTGGTAACTACAATTACAATATTGCAATAAAACACAAAAAACCACCGGCAGCCTGGCCTGTCCGTGAAACATAAGCAACAATCTGGAACTTCAAAAGATATTAACTTTCAAAAAGTTTCGCAAGCTCCGGTTTCCTTACCAAAATCCTCTCCCTGAGGATATCAATAAGTGCATGATCTGGATGAAGTCTTGCAAAATCGTAAGCTTTTACATAATTTTGCTCAACCAGGACATCAATCATCTC
>PDWJ01003646.1_pt1 | contig 14483 bp, 16 predicted proteins | sample 1430881 | NCBI WGS metagenome assembly PDWJ01 (sample SAMN01162460, study PRJNA174530) | Oral metagenome, whole genome shotgun sequencing project. | biome: Marine environment; feature: Marine mammal; material: Swab sample of the gingival sulcus; isolation source: swab sample of gingival sulcus... | reverse complement strand
AAACCCAGATTGTTGATGGCGTTGAAAAGATTATCGGCTACTCCGGAGCGGAGTTGACAACCAAGGCTTTTTCTCTTGGCATGCCCGGAGGAGATCTGGTGGTTACCATCGGTATTATGCTTTTTGCCTACTCGACTATTCTTGGTTGGAGTTATTACGGCGAAAAAGCGATGGAATATCTGTTTGGGACCAAACTGATGCTGCCTTATCGACTTATTTTCGTCGCTCTTATTGGTATTGGTGCTGTTGCCAAACTGAATCTGGTGTGGAATATCTCTGATGTCCTTAACGGATTGATGGCTTTTCCCAACCTTGTCGGTCTGTTACTGCTGACACCGGTTGTTGTTGCTGAGACCAAGGCGTATTTTAGTAAATAATTACGATGCTGTTATAGCTATAACGCCCGTGGAATGCCCAGGCATTTACGGGCGTTTTTCATTATGGAGCCAGTATGAATGCACTGACAGTGAATACCAGGCTTGTCGCTTTGCTTGGTAATCCCCTTGGCCATTCTATCTCTGCGCAGATGCATAATCGGGTATATCAGGAGATGGGGATGGACTATTGCTATCTGCCTTTTGAGGTGGCAGAAGAAGATCTTGCAGTGGTTTTCGCTGGTATGAAAAAAATAAATTTTGTCGGCTGCAATGTTACCATTCCCCATAAAAGAGCAATTGTCGATCTTCTTGATGAAATTGATCCTTTAGCGGCAGTTATCGGGGCGGTCAATACTGTCTGTTTGACTGATGGCAGAAGCAGGGGCTTTAATACCGATGGAGCTGGTTTCTTACGCTCATTGCGGGAAGAGGCAGGTATAGTGCCGGCGGGGAAGAGGTTTCTTGTTTTTGGTTGTGGAGGAGCTGCCCGTGCTATCGCCATAACTTTGGCGAATGAGAAGGCGGAGCGTATTATCCTTTGTAACAGAACCTATCAAAAAGCGGTTGCATTGGCTGAAGAGATCAATCAGAAAATAGCTCCCTGTGCCTCGGCCATAAAAATGGAGCAGGAGGGACAGCAGGATCATGCCGCTGATGCTGATGTTCTTATCAATACCACCAGCGTTGGGATGTCTTCTTGTCACCGGGCATTACCCTGCCCGGAAGCGTGTATTATGGCCCATCATACTGTTGTTGATATTGTTTATAATCCCTATACAACCCTTTTTTTGCAAAAAGCCCGTGAAAAAGGGGCAACAGTGGTACATGGCCTGGGAATGCTGATTTACCAGGGCGCTGCTGCCTTTCGCCTTTTTACCGGTCGTGAGCCCCTTGTCGAAGTGATGCAGAGGGAGGCCTTTCAGCTTCTACGGTAGTCGGGAAAGATTATCGTTTGAGACCTGAGTTATATTTGCATAGGCGGTTGCGAAATTGATCAGATGAATTCAAGGCATTGCTGTCAAAGCGAAACGTCCAGTTCTGCTATGGCATCAACCAGCGGGCAGGAAGGGGTTTTTGTTATTGGCAAATGCGGGGGGAGACGAAAATTTGCCGAACTTGAGTGGCGTGTCGAAAAACTCGAAGATGAGGTGACGACAAGGGAGTATCACTGGGATCGACGCTTTCATTGATGATTCTTCTCCACAGGGTATCACTGTTTTTTTAATATCCTCGGGTCGAGGATGTTATATGGGGTAAAAACAGTATAACTGGCAAAGGTTATTGCCAGATAGACGGAGAGTACCGTTCCTGAGAAAATAGCCAGCATGATCATGATCTGATATTTGATTGCGATCAGAGGGGAGGCACCGCTTAATATCTGGCCGGTCATCATGCCTGGTAAAAAGACAAGGCCGACGGTTGCCATTGATGCAAGGGTCGGGTTGGCAGATTTTTTCAATGCAGAGCGGACAAAGGGAAAGAGAGCCTCTTTTCTGCTGGCACCACAGGCCAGATAATATCGGTACTGCTCTTGCTGCTGGTGAAGGCTGGAAAAAAAGGAGTTTATACCGATAACATTACTCCCGAGACAATTGCCGAGAACCATGCCGGTAATCGGTATAGCATATTGAGCTGTCAGGATTTCTGGAAGCTGGATAACGATCCCGAGAAAAAAAATATCGATAATACAGATACCAAAAAAAGTTGCAAGGAAGACAGGAGCGATCACTGCTTTCCGGAGTTGAAGTTCGCTGCGGTCAATTATGGCAAAATTGGCAATTATGATCATTGCCAGAATCCATATCATGTTGAGCCAGAGATTGTCATAGTCAAAAAGATATTGAAGATAGTAGCCAACCAGAAAGAGTTGAAGGGTCATACGGGTGGCGGCCAGCAGCAGTTTTGAGTTGAGCCCGGCTTTATGGCGCCAGAAAATAATCCCGGGCAGCAGAAGTATAAGGAAGCCAAAGCCAAGTTGCAGCCAGCTTACGTCAATAATATCCATGGTTGAATGCTATTCTCCTGTATGCAGTGTTGTTGCGCACCTTTCCTGCCACCAGGTATCGTGGGAAATGGAGATGACAGTTTTTTCCGGATCTGTCAGCAGCAGATCTGCAACCTGTTTTTTTGCTGTTTGGTCAAGCGCCGAGGTGGGCTCGTCAAGCAGCAGAAAGGGTCTGTTGAGAAGAGAGCAGATCACAAGTCCGACCCGTTGCCTTTGCCCGGTTGAGAGTTCGACAACATTTTGATTCAGCAGGTCTTCGTTCAGTCCCATGGTCGAGAACAGTTCTGTTACCGCAGATTTTGTCTTGAGCCTGCGATTCTTTTTGAATTGGAGCAGAAAACCGATTGCATCTCCAACTTTTCCCTCTCCCAGATTTAATTCCTGAGGCAGCCAGGCCGTCTGCTCCCGGAGTTGTTTGCTGATAAGTGGCGTAAGTCTTTTTTGCTGATAGTAAACAGCTCCGGCAACCGGGATCTCAAATCCAAGAATCAGGCGAAAGATTGTTGATTTTCCTGACCCGGATTTTCCCTGGATAACGACCTTTTCCCCTTTTTGGATATGAAATGAGCAGTTGGTTACAAGGGGTGTCTCCGGTTTATATGAAAAAGAAACCTTGTCAAACCTGAGAATTTCCATCTTTTGTTGCCAGCGGGAAGGAGATAAAGAAAATCTTTGAGTCTACACCCTGTCACTAATTTTGCCGGAAAACAATTTAACTACATGAAAACATATGGTAAATTGTGTGAATTGATATTTCAGAGAATTGGTTTTTTCTCCATTTGAAAGATGGGTTTTTCTTTTTAGTGTAGTGGAACGAAGAAAAACCCATCTCTTTTTTATCAATTCCTCTGGTTTTTGAAAATCAGTCCAGCCCTGAAGTCCTTTTTTTGAGCAAGGGAAGAAGGAGGGCAACGAGAATAAGGCCAAGTGCGATGCTGCCGCCCACCGCTATGCCGGAATACTCGGAAATCAGGGCGATATATTTATCGCTGCCGGTTTGTGCTATGGTGGCTTTTCCTCCAATTTCCGTAAAAAGAAATGAGGAAGCGATTGTTTTGTACATGAGCATGTAAAGCCATGCACCCAAAAGTCCGCCGGCAACAAAGAACCAGGCGTCTTTTCTTCCGGCACCCAGTCCAACGAGAGAGGTCCCGGGACAGAAACCGGAAAAAGCCCAGCCAAAACCGAGTAAAAGACCTCCCAAAATAACACCAATATAGGAGGACTTTACACTTAAGTGACCAGGATCTATAAGGTTTCCCTGAAGAAGGAGAAAGAGCCCACCACTGCTTAAACCTATGGCAAGGAGAATAGCCTTCATCAGGTGAAGATCCTTGAAGCGCAGCATGTCAATTATCTTGGTCGGGTTTGCCGCTCCGGCTTTTTGCAGAACAAAACCGAACAAAAATCCGAGAATAATGGCCAGAACAATATTCATCTTTTAGTCCTCCCTGCCGTAAAAAATGATCGCGGTTGGAATTGCAGCGATAAAGGCACTGGCAGCGAAAATATAACCGCTCAGTGAGGTTTGCATCATGCCACTCATCATATGACCGCTGGTGCAACCTCCTGCAAGTCGAGCCCCAAACAGAACAATTATTCCACCAAGAAAGGCCCGAAAAAACCGATTTATTGACAGAGAATCAAGGGAATCGCTGATTCCTGAAGGATTATAGAGATATGGTTGATCTTTTCGTTGCAGTAATCGGGCGACAAGGCCGCCTGCCACCATTGCCACAACAAAAACAAAACTGTAATTCAAGGGGTTGGCGCTGTTTTTCGCGTATTTACCGCCACTCTTGTTAAGATAGGCGTTGCTGCTGGCATAACCACTTTTGCTTTCGCTGCTTTCTGTTATAATTCCAGGGGAGACCTTCTCCCAGATTATTCCATCAAGAATCACAAACTGGGTTGATACACCGATCGGCTTTATCAGAATAACGGCAAGAAGAAAACTCAGCGCCAGCGCAAAACCACTCAGCTGCCAGCACCACTGTCTTTGGCTAAAAATATTTGTCATCTCCTCCTCCTTTTTGTTGAATTTCAGAAACGTTACCATTCTAAAGCAGATAACAAAGAGCTGCAAGCGCGATTTTCACAAAAGAACCGAGAGAAACCTCGTGTTTTTTCCTGTTGGAGAGGGTATTTTTTTACAGAACAAAATAGTATAAAAATTTATACATACCAGGCAGATTTTTGGTTGACATCCTGTTTTTTCCGGTTATTATTTCAGTAACATTAAAACAATTCACTCAGGCTAAAAAGTGAGAGAAGGGTGAAGAAAAAAATGTTACGTGCAATTGCTGTTGGTGCCGGTCTTTTGCTTTTTGCCGGAGTGTCTCCAGTTCTCATTGATTTTTGAAGGAGAATCATCAAATACTGTCGAGCTGGCTACTGCTGATTTGGGACGAGAAGTGACTGTTACCGACTGGCCAACCGGAGTTATCGTTCTTACCTGGAATGGTGATGATGGTAAGTTCGAACTTGATGAAGCTCATTATGGAACTGGCGAGTCTGCTGATACCTTTACGGTAAAACTGGCTTACGAGTTCTAATCTCTTGTTTTTTGAGGTGTTCTTCTCTGCTGCTTTCCCACAAAATCGGCGGAGGAGATCACAGGCCCATGAACTGAACCTTTATTCATGTTGGCACTCCTGAGAGCGCCCTCTTCCTCCTGCCGGAAGAGGGCGTTTTTTTTGAACCCTTTTGGGAATTTTTAATATTTTCAAGGTGAATGCAATAAGGAGTTGATAAAACGGAGAAAAGTTGAGTTGGGTTACAGCAGTGTCTTGCGAAAAGCTGTCAGTTTTTCGGCGCATTCAACGATATCTTCTGAAGAGAGTTCGAGGCTGAAGCGGTAATTTTGCATGCATCGACAATATCTTTTGTCATAATACTCAACGAGCAGGATCCGTACCAATGGCACCAGATTGTCTTCTTCAAGATAATGGCACATCTCTTCGACTCTTTTTTTCCCCATTGAGCGGGTCAGCGATCCAAGAATCCTCTTGATTTCCTTCTTTTTTTCGAGGGTATCGACGGGATAGTCTTCAATAATTCGTGAAATTCTTGTTTTTAGCGAGGCAGTTACCTTGACCAGAACTCCTTTTTTCATTGCCGTGGCAAAAGCCTTGGGAATAAAAACCTTCCCGATTTTTCGGCTCTCTCCTTCAACGAAAAAAGGCAGTTTTGTCACCGTTTTTGTCTGTTCGGCAAGAAGCGCTTCAAAGTCTCTTTGATTTCGCGGAACTGAGTCAAGAGAACCGAACAGCGAACTGCGGTGCTGAGCCAGCTCTTCAAGATCAATGACATTATCGAGATGCTGCAGGATTCTGGTTTTACCTGTACCGGTAAGACCATGAATGACAATCAGGGGTGGCGCAAACTTTTCCACTGTTTTGAGGACTTCTGTACGGAAACGCTTGTATCCTCCTTCAATTTGCATTGCCTCAATCCCGGATTGATTGAGAAGGTTGACAATAGCACGGGAGCGCATTCCTCCCCGGGCGCAAAAAATTGCAAAGGGTCCCTTGCCGTGATGCTGGAACTGTGCGAGCAGTGCAGTGAGTTTGTCTCCTGCGTAGCAGAATCCTTGATCTATCGCGGACTCTTTTCCTGTCTTTTTGTAAAGTGTGCCGATGACACCTCTTTCGTTTTCGTTGAAAAGAGGAATGGTTATCGCACCGGGAATAGTGCCGGAATGGTATTCCGCCAGAGAACGAACGTCGACGAGAACATAACGGCAACTTCTCGCTTTTTCGCAGCTGATAACAGGTGCGGGATTGCCAAGAATAACAGCTTTTGAAAGATCGGATTTCATAATGAAATTGTCATCGGGATAAAGAGCTTATCTGAATAAATCTGCAATCAAGAGTTTTTTTACAGTCTTCCCGCAAGAAATTGTACAACAGAGACAGCGGTGATGGTTGCGGTCTCCGCACGAAGAATTCTTTCCCCAAGACCGATTGTTTTCCAGCCATAATTGACAGCCAATGCCACCTCTTCTTTCGTGAGACCTCCTTCCGGGCCAAGGAAAAGGGCGAGACCGGGGGCTGCGGTTGCCTGCTTGGCAACTGCGTGAAGATTTGCCGATTTCTCCTGTTCCCAGAAGATAAGTTTGAGAAAATCTTCTGGAACGTCTTGCAGAATTGTCTTGAGGGCGGCAGGCTGCATAATCTGCATTGTTCTGGAGCGTAATGACTGCTTACAGGCAGCAAGCGAGATTCGCCGCCATCTGTTGTTCTTTTTGGCTGCGATATCGGGTTTGCCCTGACAGCGTGAGGTGTGGACCGGAAAGAGCTGGCTCACCCCCAACTCCGTTGCCTTTTGCACAACCAGGTCCATTTTCTCTTTTTTGAGGATGCTTTGCAACAGCAGCAGTTCGGGGTTTTCTTCCGGTTCTTCGCGGACACCTTTCAGGATAAGTTCTGTCTGTTTTTGTAAAGAACAGATCACCGCCGAATAGATTTTTCCTTCACCATCAAGGAGCTCCACCTCATGTCCCTCTTTCAGGCGCAAGACTTTTGCGATATGGTGGGATTCCTCGGCGTCGAGTTGTACCCGATTGCCATCTCGGTTTGAGGGAGTAAAGAAAAAACGTCGCATCACTTATCCTGCTTGGTTCAGCCAGAGTGCTGCCCATTCGTCTCCTTCCAGCCTTGTCTGGAAAACGAGCCCTTTTGCCTGAAAAACAGAGCTGATCTTCTCGGCTTGTTCGCCTTTTAACAGGCCGGAGAGAATAAGGTCGCCTTTTGGCGCAAGCCGTGAATTGAGGTCATCTGCAATCTGGATGAGAGTTGAGAAAATGATATTTGCAACGACAAGATCGTACTCGTCGGTCACTGTTGTCAGTGGCGCCGGGCTCACTGCCATTTTTGCTGCCATCTTGTTGCGCAGCACATTTTCTCGTGCCGCCGCTACTGCATCTGGATCATTGTCAATTGCCATCACTTTTTCCGCACCGAGCAGGACTGCACCCATGCCAAGAATTCCGGTTCCGGTTCCAACGTCAAGAACTGTTGTTTTCTTCTTTTTTCCCAAGGCCTGCCGGATAAGTTCGAGGCTCAAGCTGGTTGTTTCGTGGTGACCGGTACCAAAGGCCATACCGGGATCGATAATAACAACTTGTTTTCCCGGCCCGGTGTTATATTCTTCCCAACTTGGGACAATGGTGATTCCAGAAACAATGTCAAAGGGGGTAAAATATTTCTTCCAGCCTGCTCCCCAGTCCTGATCTTCAACCAGTTCCCATGAGACATGATTTTTCACAGGGCCGAGCACGCTGTTAAGTTCTGCAAGATAGTGTTTCAGGCGCGCAACGAGATTTTCACACTCTTTTACTGTCGGATTTGGGGTATCAAACCAGGCCGTTACTGTTCCATGGCTTCGCTCTTTGTCTGCTTCCATCTCCACACCGGCATTGAAAAGGCCGATCAGAAAATCAGCGAGGAGTTCTCTTCGACTGGGATCAGTGGTGATAACAATTTTCAGCCAGTTACTTTTTTCCATCCCTTTCCTCTGGGAAACATGACAAGCCGGATAATATGCTGTATGATAAGAACTATCAAAAAAGTTTTTTCCTCTGCATGAAAAACCAAAAAATACATGAGTTCCAGTACGAATACAAGTCCTGATCTTTTCGCATGTCCTGACTGTGATCTGTTGATCAGAAATTATCAGCAAGTGGAAATTGGGCACGCGCTATACTGCCCACGTTGCGGCTGTCTGTTGTTGAAACGTTCTGCTCACTCCATTGAGAAGACACTTGCTTTTTCTCTTTTGGGAATACTTCTTCTCTTTCCTTCACTATTGCTGCCACTGATTAAATTTGACGCCTTTGGTTTTTCTGATTCGGGAAATGTGCTGGAATCAGTTTCGCAGCTTTTTGCGGCGAAATACTATATTGTGGCGACAATGGTTGCCCTGTTCTCAGTCGTTTTTCCCGGCCTGGTTCTTATCTTTGCCTTTACCATAAGTTTTCAGCTTTTTACAGGAATCTCCTCGGCTTCGACAGCGCGGCTCTTTCGATTTTATCTCCGTCTTAATGAATGGGCAATGCTTGAGGTGTATCTTCTTGGAATTCTTGTTGCCATGATCAAGATGTTGCCCATTGCCAGTATCAGTTATTTTTCCGGTTTCTTCTGCTTTATTGCGGTAACCCTTTCTGTCGTTTGTATATCGGCAACTATCGACAAGGCTTGGTTCTGGTATAAAATTGAACAGCTGGCTCCGCAAAAGGCCTCCGGGGTTGAAAACAAAACCGTTGCTGCAGAATCTGCCGCAGCAAAGATGACCACTGCCTGCGGTGAAGGTCTGTTGCTTTGTCATGACTGCAGAAAACTTTTTGAACGCAGATATGAGGGAGAGAATTGTTCTCGTTGCGGTGCGACGCTTCATTTACGAAAACCTCAGAGCAGGCAGCGAACCTGGGCGCTGGTTCTCGCGGCCGCGTTGCTTCTTTTGCCGGCCAATCTTCTCCCGATCATGGAAGTTGACCTTTTCGGCATGATCAACAGGTCAACAATTATGGATGGTATTATCTATTTTTTCAAAGAAGGTTCATATTTTGTAGGCGGTGTTATTCTTGTTGCGTCGATATTGGTCCCTCTGTTCAAGGTCATTGGACTGGTTATTCTCTTGCTTGTCGGACAGGGCAGACCAACCGCGTTTCTGTCAAGTCAGACAAGGTTTTATCGTTTTATCAGTTTTATTGGCCGCTGGTCGATGCTTGATATCTTTGTTATCGCCCTTTTGGCGGCGACAGTCAACTTTGGTTTTGTCAGTTCGACTCTTGCCGCTCCGGCGGTGCGCTGGTTTTGTCTGGTCGTTACTGTCACCATGTTTGCAGCCGGCAGTTTTGATCCCCGACTGATGTGGGATAAATCTCAACCAATTTCTTGAGCCATGACTCCTGTTATTAAGAAAACCCGTAGAGTCTCTCCGGTCTGGATCCTTCCGATCGTAGCTGCTGTGGTCTGTATTCTTCTGCTTTATTCCAGCTATAAAAACGCAGGAGTTACGGTTGAACTCTTTCTGAAAAGTGCCACCGGCATCACTGCCGGAAAGACCAAGGTAATGTTACGGGGAATTCCTATCGGAGTTGTCGAAAAAATAAGCCCGGATCTGAAACAAGAAAGAGTTCGGGCGACAATGCGGCTGGATGCTCAGGTCGAGGAGATGTTGGTAGAGGATACCGTGTTTTGGGTAGTTCGTCCGCAGCTTTCCGCCAGTTCGATAACTGGTCTGGAAACCATCGTTTCCGGGAGTTATGTCAATGTGCAGCCAGGTCTCTCCACCACCAAACGGTATGAATTTGTCGCTGCGGAAGAGCAACCTCCGCCACCGGAAGATACTCCCGGGCTCCATCTTGTTTTGACCGCAGCTGATCTGGGTTCCCTTCAGGTGGGCAGCGGAATTTATTATAAGAATATTCAGATTGGTAAGGTTGAGCAGATCAGGCTGCTGAAAAAAGAGAATAAGGTCGAGCTCAAGGTGCTTATTGATCCGGTTTATGCTTCGATGGTCAGAGAGGGCAGCCGCTTCTACAAGGCAAGTGGGGTGCAGATTAAAGGGAGCCTTTCTTCTGTCTCCTTAAAAATTGCCTCGTTAGCCGCTCTGCTGCGAGGAGGGATAGAACTTTTTACTCCAGAACAGCTCGAAAATACCTTGCCGGCAAAAAATCAGGCGGCCTATCCGCTTTATGCTGATTTTGACGAGGCAGAGTATGGTCTGCCTCTTATCCTTCACCTCAATTCGAGCAAGGGAATTGTCGAGGGAACAACCAAACTTATCTATCGAGGTCTGGTCGTTGGCGTTGTTAAAAAACTCGATATGGATATCAGCAAAAGAAACAGTGTTACCGCTCGGATACAGCTTGATCCAAGGGCATCTGAAATTCTTCGGGAAGGAACAGAGTTCTGGATGGTAAAACCGTCACTCAGTCCTGCCGGAGTGGAGAATCTGGATTTACTTATTGGTGGTGCGTATATCTCTTTTCGACCAGGTAAAGGAGAATTCAAAAATGAATTTGTTCTTCTTCCCCTGGCACCATCTGAGCTTCCTTCACGTCGAGGGGAGCTTTTTCATCTTGCTTCTCAGCGAAGAATAAAGGTTTCCGACGGGTCTCCGGTTTATTTCAAAAATATCCAGATAGGGGAAACCGTCTCTGTTGATATTGACCAAAATGGTACAGAGCTTCTCATTGATATCTACGTTTACCAGGAATATCTCCATCTGATAACAGAGGACAGTCTGTTCTGGGAAGAGTCAGGTGTAAAAATCAATGCAAGTCTTGCCTCCGGACTCTCTTTGGAGAGTGGCCCTTTTTCCAGTATGTTCTTTGGCGGTATTGGTGTTTATGCTGGTCAGGGAGAAGCTCCCGCAGCAGGAAAAATATTTCCGTTATATCCCAGCGAGGGCGAAGCCATGGCAGCGACTCCTTCCTTGAAGGTTGCGGGAAAAAGTATCAGGCTCACCGCCGATGATGCGGGCTCTCTTATCGTTGGCGCTCCTGTTCTTTTCCGTAATATCCAGATTGGAGAGATTCAGGGATTGAATCTGCGGGGCAAAAAAGCTGTAGAGATTGACGTTCTTGTGTATCAAAAATATCAGGAACTGGTAACTGCCCGCAGTCGTTTTTATCGCAATAGCGGGTTCAAGATTCGAGCCGGACTTGATGGTGTTGATATTGAGGCGGGTTCCTTTCGTGCTATTGCTGCCGGAGGCATCAGCTGTGTCAACATCTCTGGAGATATTGACAATCCGGAAAGTGGCTCCGGGAAGTTATATGGCAGTCTTGATGAAGCTCAGGCCGGGGAGAAATTCACCGTTAAAATCCGGTTGTCGAAAACAGCCGGGATAAAAAAGGGGACAGTTCTTCTCTATAAAGGAGTCAGTGTTGGTGAAGTTAGTGGTCTCGGTTTTTCCGAAGGGTTGGAGCAGGTTGTTGCTACCGCGCAAATTGACCATAAGGCGAGATCTCTTTTCTGCAAAGGAACCCAGATCTGGGCGGAACAGCCGCAAATTGGTTTCGGAGGAGTGAAGCACGCTGACGCACTGATTTTTGGGCCCGCTCTTGCTCTTCTCCCTGGAGACGGGCCTCTTGATGATGATTTTCTGTTGTTGGAAAAACCTCCTCTCGGAGAAATCGCCAATGCCAGCGGCATGGGAATTGTCCTTGAGACCACCAATCTTGGATCGGTTTCTGTTGGCTCACCAGTCTATTATCGGCAGGTACAGGTTGGATCTGTTACCGGTTATCAGCTTTCCCCTTCCTTTCAGAAGGTGCAGATTTTTGTCAGCATCAAGCATCGCTTCCGGCCGCTTATTCGTATAAATACCCGGTTCTGGAATGTCAGTGGCATTGAGATTAGAGGCGGCTTTTTTTCAGGAGTTGCCATGAATATGAATTCTCTTGAATCGTTGGTTAAGGGAGGAATTGCCTTCGCAACACCTGATACCGTTAATCTTGCCAGAGCCGCAGAGCCGGGTCAGCATTTTATTCTCCATAAGAAACCGGAAAGGGAGTGGCTTGATTGGCAGCCTGACGTAAAGATTTTGGAAAAAGAGGATGCGGGAAAATTTCTGCAAATGCAAAAACAGTTTGAAATGCAGAGATGACGCGAAAGAAAATTCTCCGATGACAATGGAATGTTACTCCAATGTTGTCATGGCCGATATGTCGGTAAAGGTATTTCGATTGTTTGATGGTAAAACCAGAACGCCGGTTTTTATGAGAAAAATATTTGTCTTCTTCTGTTTCCCTTCTTTTAAAGTGTATTATACTTAGTTGGTTGTGGATAGTGTGTAAAATATTTAGACAAAAGGAGTGACTATGGGACTGCAGGAACAGTTGGGCAGTGACCTGAAACAGGCAATGAAGGCCAGGGATGCCGAGAAAACCGCGGCAATTCGGATTGTTATCGGGGAGTTTGGTCGTCAGCGGCAAAAAGAGCTCTCGGATGAGCAGGTTATTGCCATTATTAAAAAGCTGATAAAATCGGAAAAAGAACTTCTGGCTGCCAAAGGTGAAAAAAAATCTTCTTTTCTGGAGGTTATGGAGCAGTATCTGCCTCGGCAGGCAAGTAAAGAGGAGATTCTGGCCTGGATTAAAGATAATATCGACTTTGATGAATTTGGCAATACAATGCAGGCGATGCGGCCTATTATGGCCCATTTCGGGGCTGCAGCCGATGGGAATATGGTAAAAGAGATTCTTGGGTCGTTATAGGAGGAAATTATGCTGCGTATAGTATTGTATCTCGCCACCAATCTGGCCATTCTGGTTCTGGTGGGAATTGTTATGAGTCTGCTTGGACTCAACAGCCAGACAACCGGTGGCTTACTGGTGATGTCTGCGCTTTTTGGCGTCGGTGGTTCTTTTGTCTCGCTGGCGTTATCAAAATGGATTGCGAAAAAATCTGTCGGGGCGCAGGTTATCGACCAACCTTCCAATCAGACTGAACAGTGGCTGGTTTCGACTATTGAACGGATGGCAGGCGAGACAGGGATCGGTATGCCCGAGGTTGCGGTATATGACTCCGCGGATATGAACGCCTTTGCCACCGGAATGAATAAGAATAACGCCCTGGTTGCCGTTTCCACCGGCTTGCTGCGGAGAATGGAAAAAGATGAGGTTGAGGCGGTTCTTGGCCATGAAATAACTCATGTCGCTTGCGGGGATATGGTGACACTTTCCCTTATTCAAGGGGTACTCAATACCTTTGTTATCTTTTTTTCGCGAATCATTGCCCATCTTATCGACAACTTTCTCTCGAGTGATGAAGAAGGCGGCGGCCTCGGTTTTTTCGGATATATGGCAGTTTCCACTATTCTGCAAATAGTCTTTGGTCTTTTGGCATCGATTATCGTGATGTGGTTTTCCAGAAGGCGGGAATTTGAAGCAGATCGGGGAGCGGCCTTTCTCTGCGACAAGCATAAGATGATCCGCGCTCTGCGTCGTTTGCAGGCAAATTCGGAACCATCGAGTTTGCCGGAACAGATGGCAGCTTTTGGAATTCGGGCAAAATCAGGAGGACTGGGGAGCCTGCTTCGCAGCCATCCTCCTCTTGAGGATCGTATCGCGGCGCTGGAGGCGTTACAACGGTAATTGCAAAGCCTCCGTCTTTTACTGTAGCGGAAGAGAGGGGGCGGACTTGTTGCCAGCATTCGCTGGCAGTTTTCAGAGTGGAATTGTTGTCAGCAGCTTTCGTATCTCTTTGAGCATCTTGTCTACGCGTTTTTCTTCGGGTGGTGTGCTGTTTTCACCAGACTGTTCGTTGAAGAGTTCTATCCAGGTGATGAACTGTTTGTTGATTGTCCGGTCATATACCTTTTTTTTATACGCTTCTCCTGTTAACTGAAGAGCTTTTTTCATTGCTGGCTTGTTTTGCATCTGCTCGTTGACCAGAGCGATCCCCTCTTTCAGGCAGATTCTGCGCAGGAATTCATCTATCACCGCTCCACAGATCAGTACCGACGCTCGTAAATTTTTTGCGTCGCGCTGTGTTTGGGCATGGCGGAGAATATTACTGAGCATATCTTTGGCAAGTTTGCCTCTGGTCGTTGTCAACCATTCCCCGTTAATTTCGTCCTTTGCTGCTTCGAGAATACCAAGGGCACGTTTGGTTCGGGAGACAGTTGCCAGCGTTACCTCATTCCGAAATGTTTTGCTGTAGGTGTGGTTATCACCAAAAACTCTGTCCAGCCAGGAGGAGCAACTGACCCGGAAGGCATGGAAAGGTTCTTCCTTAACTTCTGGCGCAGCATTGGGGTTGGCACTCTGGAAAGAGGTTTCGAGGAGTTTTCTGCCTTGGGCAAGAAGTCTTTCGGCCTCCTGGAGAAGTTTGTTTTGTTCAGCCATATCTTTTTGGTAAGAGTTGTAAGTGTAAAAAAAATATTATACCTGGCTTGATTCTGTTTTTCTAGTTTTCCTGATCTTCCTTGTCCTTTTTTTTCGGTACTCCATCGTAGAGTTGCCCTGCGGCAAGCAGCAGAAAAACAATTGAGAGGATTGGCGCAAGTTGTGGGGTAAAGCGCAAAAAACCCTGTAATTGGGTGTTATCTGTTTTCAGGCTGGGGAGCAGATAATGAAAAAGAGCGTA
>PDWJ01004081.1_pt1 | contig 14484 bp, 9 predicted proteins | sample 1430881 | NCBI WGS metagenome assembly PDWJ01 (sample SAMN01162460, study PRJNA174530) | Oral metagenome, whole genome shotgun sequencing project. | biome: Marine environment; feature: Marine mammal; material: Swab sample of the gingival sulcus; isolation source: swab sample of gingival sulcus... | reverse complement strand
CTGGACTTTTCCATCCCTGATGAGCAATGCGCTTCTCAGTTATTGCGCCTTGAGGCCAGCAGCCGCTATGCACATCATCATGCGTTTAAAGGCAGCCTCTGGTTTGATGACATAACAATCCGGCGTATTACCGAAGATACCGAAAAGCAGACCAATGCCCAATAACAAGACATCTCAACGGCGTGAGCCTATAATACTCTGGCTGCTCACCATCGCCATGCTGACGGCACCACTACTGTTATACTGGCACGCCATGGCCGCACTCTTTATTCTGGAGTTGATCGGTATTTGTTTGCTGCTGGGTGTATTCTGGCAGCAAAATACGACTCAGGGTCTGAGTAAACTGGCCTTGAGTACATTGCTACTGATTGCTGCCCTGCCATTTATCTATTTAATCCCTGTCCCGGAATCCTTTTGGCTGAGTCTACCCGGTCGTGAAGCCTACCAGGAGTCACTCCGGTTTTTGCAGGATAATCATTATCAACCATGGTTAAGCTTAAGCCTTGTTCCCCAAAAAACCCTTCACGCAGCTATCGCCCTGATACCACTGCTGGCAATACTGCTGGCTACCGCCTCACTGTCAGAAAAAAAACAGATTCAACTCAGCTATATTTTATTAACCATCGCCTGCATACAGGCGGGGCTTGGTTTAATCCAATATGCAAACCCGGAAACAGACTGGGCACATCTGGGCCGGAATGTAAAAGGCAGCGCTCATGGCACCTACCTGAACCGTGATCATTTTTCCATGCTGATGCATGCCAGCTTGCCCATTGCTATCGGACTACTGACACGTCATATTGGCAATCGGAAGAGTCATAAGCACCACAACGCTATTGCGGGATTATCACTGAATGCGCTGAATGCGACGCTAATTTTCTCCTTTGTCACATTCATGATTCTGTTAGGGGGGATTTTTTCAAATTCGCGTGCCGGGGTGGCACTCACTATCCTGGGTCTGGTGCTGTCAACCCTGATGTTTGCCCGGCATATCGGTGGAAAACGAAGTGTCGGAATAGCGGCAACACTGACCACAATCGGTGTTGGTATAGCTATTGGTATTGGCCTGATTCCGATTTTAAACCGTTTTATTGTCAAGAGTCCGGTGGAAGACTTGCGCTGGACACTGTTTGAAGAAGCCATCAGAGGTATAAAAATCTTTTCTCCCCTCGGCAGCGGCCCGGGAACCTTTCAGGATATCTATCGGACGATTCAGCCAGTCGAACTTTTACAGTTTATGAACCATGTTCACAACGACTACCTCGAACTGGTATTCGAAACCGGTTTTGCCGGAATCCTTATCTTATTGCTGATTTTTCTGTCAGTAGCTCAGGGGTGGCTCAATGTATACAGTTACTCGTGGCATACGTATCGCTTTGTCAAGGTCGCCTGTGGTATCAGCCTCATGCTTATTTCGCTGCATGCACTGGTGGACTTTAATATGCACTCTCCGGCAAATGCTGTGTTTACTGCCATTATCGCCGGACTGTTTCTATCCAGAATCAGAACATAGCGGCCCACCGCCCCTTGGGGACAAGTACTCTTTATCGAAATTTCTTTCGTAAATAAAGATTTGATCTGCTAGTCTTGTCTCGTATCATTCAGACTTAGACTTGAAGGATTGTTGAAAATGAATATTAAAAATTATAATTATATGGCTAGTATTGCAGCTTTTGGGCTGGCCTTTGCTTCAACAGCACATGCACAGGCTGTGAAAAAAGTAGAGGTTATGGAACTGCTCGACGTACAGGGCAAGGTTTTGGTCGAAAGACTTGATGGCAGTCAGTATTCAGCCCAGAAAGGGGCTGTCCTTGCTCATGGTTCGAAAATGCTGATGCTTAACGGCAGCCAGGTGAAAGCAAAGTACCTGCAAAACAAATGTGAAGTTATCTACAAGCAAAATCGCGTGGTTAACGTCCGCCAGGATAAGCAATGCTCAGCAGGTGTTGCCGTTATTAATGCGAATCAATACGCAAAATTTGGTAATGCTGCAAACCCGGGTTGCTGTGTAATAAAGACCGTCACTGTACCTACTGCAGTAACACCTTCGGTAGGTGCGGGCGCAGCGGGGGCTGTAGCGGCTTCGACCCTTTTCGGTGGTGCGAGTGCGGGTACCATGGCTGGAGTAGGGCTGCTGAGTTCAGCTATCGCCAATAATAATGACGATGAGATGAGCCCTAACAATAACTAAATTTTAACTATTCTCTCCTCCCCCCTCCAAAGTTGAGTTAGATCAACATGGAGGGTGGAGGGATTTACCCATAAATTTAATAAGTTATCAGAACCTGCCATTAATTCCAGTACATACTTCACCCCGGCAACACTGGTACTCGGGCATTGTTAGAATGGCAGGGTTTAACATTCTCTAAACTGTATAAAACTTTACCTTGTTTATCAAAGAACAACATATCAACCGGGAATGACACACTTTTCATCCAGAAATCAACCATTTTTTCCCGCTCAAACACAAACAAGGCCCCCTTCCCTGTCGGCAACTCCCTGACACGCATCAAACCCAGCTCGCGCTCTTCCGGCGTATCCAGCACCACCGCATCCAGCGGCACATTACCCACATAAATCCGTGTATCAAAGTGAAGTGTTCTGTAGCGTGTATCCGCTGTAGTCACACATGCCCCCAGCAAAGCTGATGCAAAAAGAGTGATTAGCCTAAAAGATAAGTTTTTTAACATTGTTTGTGTTGTAAAATTGCCGCAAGAATGCGAATTTTATAATTAAACCACTGCCCAAACTACTTTTTTCCACCATTGGCAGTATGAACTTGATAAGCTTGGTCTAATGACTTATTTTTTGTATCAACCCGTAAGAAGGAACCACTCATGAACTTTCAACGTAACGTCGGTCGCAAAGACAAAAACATCCGTATCGCAGTCGGTATTGCACTCATTGTTATCGGTTTTCTCTCATCAAAATGGCTGATCCTCATCGGTGCCATTGTACTCGGTACCGGCATTTTCAGCTTCTGTGCGCTGTATCAGGTCTTAGGCATGAACACTGCCACCACGGCTGAACAGGTTGCGGCCAGTGACGACCTGGCTGAGCGGGCCAGCGAAAATATTAGTGATTTCAAGCAGGAAGCGGTTGAAACTGCACAGGAGCTAAAAGAAGATGCTGAAGAGCTGATTGAGGAGGCAAAAGAAAAAATTGATGAAGTCACTGACTCAATAAAAAAGAAAAAGTAATTTTTCTTTAATTCTTTAACCGCACACACCCGTTCAATTTATGCGCCGCAAAAACAGGGTTCGCAAGCAACCGGACACAACAGTTCCGTCGCCCTGTACGGGTGTGTGCCGACTGAACAGCAGCGGGCTTTGTGAAGGCTGTTTGCGCAGCGGTGATGAAATTCGTGACTGGATCATGATGGATAACGCTGCAAAAACGGCCCTTTTAGAACAACTGGAACAACGCAGACAACAACAGACAGTCTGACTACCGGTCGGCGGCCTTTCTTGGAACAACGCCGTTATTGTGTAACATTGCCTTTCACGGCAGCCTGCTGACGCAATAACCACAAATGCTCAACCGTCGCATAACCATCCGGCGGAAAACCGACAGCAGCCTGCCAGCCGCGCAAGGCTGAGCGGGTATCCGGACCGATTTTCCCATCCACCCCTGCCGTGCTGTAGCCAATGGCACTGAGCAACCATTGTAATTCCGATTTTTCCGCATGGCTTAGCGCCACATCTGCCACTGGCCATCTTGCACTGATCGCTGGTTTTCCCTGTAGCAAATCTGCTAATAATCCCACCGCTAACACGTAACTGTCTGATTTATTATATTTCAGCAATACCGAAAAATTGTGATACAACATAAACGCTGGACCACGATAACCTGCCGGTAAATAGACATAGCCAACACGATTGCCCCTGCCTGCCAGTAGATCACCCTGCATTGCCAGAACCCGGTTTTCTACCGTCCAGTTCCGTGCCGTTTTCTGCACTGTCGGATCAGCCAGCCGCCAGTCAAAGTCTTCTGGCAACCTTATCTCCTCACCCCACGCTTCCCCTGTCTGCCAGCCGGACTTCGCCAGATAATTCGCGGTTGATGCCAGCGCATCTGCAATACTCTTGCGCAAATCACGCCGCCCGTCACCATCAAAATCCACCGCATAGGCCTCGAAAGTGGTCGGAATGAATTGTGTATGTCCGATCGCCCCCGCCCAGGAACCCCGCAGCCCGGCCAGCGTTACATCACCTCGCTGAATCATGCGCAGAGCTGCCAGCAATTGCTCTCTCCAGAATTTTCGCCGCATTTCCCGCCCGGCATAAGCCAGTGTCGCCAATGAACGGATGACAGAATAATCACCAGTCTGACGGCCAAAACTGCTCTCCATGCCCCAGATCGCCAACAGATAAGCCGGATCCACACCGTATTCAGCCGAAATACGCGCCAATAAATCACCGTACTCAGCCAGACGCTGTTGACCAAGCTGAACCCGTTCCACCGAGGTTGTGTCTGCCAGATATTCCCAGATCTGGCGGGTGAATTCAGGCTGGTGCGCATCCAGCAGTAACACCTTATGATCTGGCAGCAGACCGGTGAAAGCCATATCCAGCGTTACCGGAGTAATACCGGCACTACGTGCAGTCTGACGAAAATCGGCTTTCCACACTTCGAAATCATCATCGACGACCAGCGAATACCCGAATAAGGTAACGAAAAATAACGCTGCCAATTGTATGATACGCGCCAAATGTGCCTCTTTTCTGATCCAGGATGAATCCGGAATGACAATGCTCCCAAATTACCCAATACTAAGCAGCCTGCCGGATGTTTTCAACTATTGGCTATCAGCCACAAAAGGCCTGTAATATCCGGAAATAACCTGTGTGAACCCATCATAAGGACCGTCGTATGCCCAAGGTAACTTTTCTCGATTTTGACAGCACCAGCCGTGCTGATCTTGACCTTGACCGCTTAAAAGCCAGCTGTGATTCGCTCACTTTATGGCCGCAGACCCGCCCTGATCAGTTACAGGAGCATATCGCAGATGCAGACATTATCATCAGCAATAAGGTGGTACTGAATGCAGAACGGCTGCAACAATACCAGCAACAGATCAAACTCATCTGCATTGCAGCTACCGGCACCAATAACATTGATCTACAGGCAGCAAAAGCACTGGGCATCCCGGTTACCAATGCCCGCGATTATGGCAGCCAATCGGTCGCAGAGCACACGATAGCTCTATTATTCAGCCTTAGCCGCCAACTCAGTGCCTATCAGCAGTCGATTGCACAAGGTGACTGGCAACGCAGCAACAGCTTCTGCCTGCTGGATCACCCGATTACCGAACTGGCCGAGAAAAACTTTGCCGTGATTGGCTACGGCACCCTGGGCCAGGCTACGGCTCGCCTGGCTAAGGCACTTGGCATGAATCTGTTGATTGCCGAACGTGAAGAGGCCGACGTGATCCGCCCGGGTCGGGTTTCACTGGATACCGTATTCAATGAGGCCGATGTGATCAGTTTACATTGCCCGCTAACCGAACACACCCGCGATCTGATCAATGCACAACGCCTGCAACAAATGAAAGCCTCCGCTTTCCTGCTTAACACCGCCCGCGGTGGCATCGTCAATGAAACCGATTTACTCAATGCCCTGCAACAGGGGCACATCGCCGGAGCCGCTATCGATACCCTGGAACAGGAACCGCCGGGTGATGACTCGGTTCTGCTGGGTGTCACACTGCCAAACCTGATCATTACCCCACACATTGCCTGGGCCAGCCAGCGTGCCAGACAATGCCTGATTGATCAGATCGCTGATATTATTGCCGCCTGGCAACGTGGCAAGCTAATCAACAGGGTAGCCTGAATCCCGTTAAACACTCGCACTGCCAATGTTATACTGTCCCGCATGGTCAGCAATACCACGCATCTGCTACAACAACCGGTCTCCACCTTGAAAGGTGTCGGTGACAAGGTCGCCGAAAAACTGGAACGCCTCGGCATTCTGCGGGTCGTGGACCTGTTGTTTCACCTGCCGCTGCGCTACCAGGATCGCACCCGCATCTACCCGATTTCTGCACTGCGCAATGGTCAGGAAGTGCTGGTGGAAGCCGAAATTGACAAGACCGAAGTGGTCATGCGCAGTCGTCGCATGATGCTGTGCCACATTAACGATGGCAGTGGCGTGATGATCCTGCGCTTCTTCCACTTCAGCCATGCCCAGCAACAGGGTCTGCGCCCCGGCAGTCTGATCCGCTGTTTTGGTGAGGTACGCCAAAGCGGCTTCCGCCCGGAAATGATTCACCCGGAATACCGCCTGCTCAATACCACCAGACCCACACCCGTAGAAAACACGCTCACCCCCACCTACCCCGGCACGGAAGGTCTGCAACAACGCATCTTGTTACGCCTGATCACGATGGCACTGGAACATCTGAGCGAACTTGAAGACCTGCTACCCCAAGCTGTTATCGACCAATATCACTTCATGCCACTGGCCGACAGTCTGCGTCTACTGCACTCACCGCCCCCGGAACTGGCGACCCGGCAATTACTGGATGGTAAACACCCCGCACAACAACGACTGGCCTTTGAGGAACTGATTGCACATCAGTTAGGCGTACAACAGGCCAGACAGGCGATTAAGACCGTCAGCGCCCCCGGCATGGATGCAGAGAATCATTTATTTGCACAACTGCTGGAGCACCTGCCCTTTACCCCCACTGCGGCACAAAACCGGGTTATCCACGAAATTGAAGCTGACCTGAAACTCGGCAATCCGATGAACCGACTGATACAGGGCGATGTCGGCTCCGGCAAAACGCTGGTTGCCGTCGCTGCTGCCTTGCATGTTATCGCCAACGGTTATCAGGTGGCGTTAATGGCTCCGACTGAACTACTGGCGGAACAACATTACCATAATCTGTGTGACTGGCTGGAGCCGCTGGGGCTGGAAGTCGAATTGATTACCGGCGGCCAGACCACGAAACAGCGGCGACGTAAAGTGGAAAATCTGCTGCTGGGTATTACCAATATTGCGGTTGGTACACATGCCCTGTTCCAGAAAACCGTGGAATTCCTGCAACTCGGGCTGATTATTATTGATGAGCAACACCGTTTTGGTGTGCATCAACGACTGGAGCTGCGTGAAAAAGGCAAACAGGGCGAAAACTATCCGCATCAACTGGTGATGACGGCCACCCCGATTCCGCGCACCTTGGCCATGACCAGCTACGGTGATCTGGATTATTCGGTGATTGATGAGCTGCCGCCAGGCCGCACCCCGATTAACACCGTGGCGATCAGCAATGAACGCCGCGATCAGGTCATTGAGCGGATTGCCGCCGCCTGTCAGGAAGGCCGTCAGGTGTACTGGGTATGTACACTGATTGAAGAGTCCGAAGTGCTGCAATACCAGAATGCCGAAGAAACCACCGAATTACTGCAACAACGCCTGCCGGATGTCAGCGTCGGCATGGTGCATGGTCGCCTGCACGGCAGTGAAAAAGACAGCATTATGCAGTCATTCAAAAACCGGGAAATCCAGCTACTGGTAGCCACCACGGTTATCGAAGTCGGGGTTGATGTACCGAATGCCTCGCTGATGATTATCGAGAATGCCGAGCGGCTGGGACTATCCCAGCTGCACCAGCTACGTGGACGGGTCGGGCGCGGCACCACCGCCAGCAGCTGCGTATTATTGTATCAGGCCCCACTGGGCAAGGTAGCGCGTAAACGACTGGAAGCACTGCGAAACAGTACCGATGGTTTTGAAATCGCCAATATTGATCTGAAAATCCGCGGCCCCGGCGAAGTGCTGGGCACCCGCCAGACCGGTGAGGCACGACTGCGCATTGCTGATTTATTGCGGGATCAACATCTGTTACCAGATGTGCAACAGGCGGCACGGGAAATTGTTGCACATTATCCGGAACGCGTTACGCAACTCACGCAACGCTGGTTGCAACAACCGGATGGCGATACCGCCACCCGGTTTTTCCAGAGTTAGGCCAACTTTTGATTTTGTTCAGTCGTCTCCGGCTCCGATACAGCAGGTTCGTGAGACGGTAACGGCGGCAGCGGTTGTGACTTCCACAACCCACCCCGATTCAATGCCTGCCAACCCCGACGCAACCAGCCCAGCACCGCCACCGCCAGCCACAACGCCCACAACAACATCAGCAGCCGGTAAATCCACAGTGGCACACTGATGACATAAGGCTGTGGCAGCACTTCGCCACTACGATCCTGATACCAGTTCAGCAAATAGGCTGACGAACCGTTCCCGGCAATCTGCATTTTCGGATGACCCAGCAGGCCATTGGCCACCGCCCCGCCCAATACCAGTAGCGCCAGCACCGTCAGTCCAACCAGCGCAACCTGCATCATATTGAACTGCCAGTCTTTCAATGGCAGATCCAGCTTCTCACGCAATGACAGAGCAATCAGCCAACCCGCCACCAGAATCATCAGTGTGGTATTCGTCTGGCTCAGGCCAATCGCCAGCAGGAACCACTGCCAGCTCTTCAGCGGTGTCAGTCCGGAACGTCCCAGCAACAGTGCCAATACCAGCAAAGCCAGCAATACCCCCCAGAATAATACGGCAGGCCCCATCACCGGGCCATCCACCCACAGCACCCAGCGATCAGCCGGCAGACTGATAGCCAGACGGCTGTTCACACTGGGCAACCCCGGGTTCACTTCCGGAAAGCGATACAACCAGCTGACCGGTTCCGGCTCACGCCATTGCACGTCGACACGTTGCTGACCGGGCTTCAGGGTCAGGTTCAATTGCCGGTCAGACTGTTGAATCCGCTGTGCGACACCATCAATTTTCAACTGCTGCACCTCGACATTTTCCGGCACCGTCAATACCTGCTGTACGCCCTGGCTGCTGCGGATATTCAGCGTCAAGTCTACATCATTCACCCGCTTGCCGGTCTCAATCTGCAGGTCGCTGCCCAGAATGGTGACCGTCTGCCCCGGTACACCCGCCGGACGGCTGATCGTCAGCGTCAGGGTTTCTCCCGGCCAGGGCAGCCACACCGGCACCTGCTGCTGATCTTCACGGCTAAAGCGGTTCACCGGCAAACCGTCGGCTTCCACATGCCAGACCGGACTGGCCGCCACTGACCAGGTTTCCAGATAGTCGGCATTATCCGCCGCCTGTAACATCAGCTGATCACCCGGTTCCAACCGCGATAGCCAGCGAGTCTGTAATTGATCAGCCGCAAGATTCACCGCGACGGTTTGCTGCCGGATGCTTAATGATTCGCTCATCGGCTGCTCATGCGGCAGCAGCGGAATATTCAGGCTCAACGGCGTATTCAGCGGTGTCAGGCGCCGCACCGTGGTTTCGACATACCAGTCCAGCCCCAACCGCAAACTGCGCTCCACCTTGACAAAGGTCGGCAGAATGCTCTGCTCCTGCTGCTGTGCCTGTTCCGTTTCACTCAGCACCCGGTTCAACTGCAACTGGGCAGCCACCGTGCCATTGTCACGAATACCGTCTACCGTCCAATTCTTATCCATTACGCCGGACAATGAGACATAATGGGGCTTTAACAGCAATGGCAACAGAATACGGTTACGCTGCGGTAATATCCCGCGCAATTGCACTGTATTGCGTCCCGCCGGAACCGCCAGCCACAATTGTCGTGCAGCATCACGGCGTACCGCCTTGGCCTGCTGCTGATTAAGCAGAATGTCAGTCGCCAGCCAGGTATCCTGACTCCCCGGCAGCGGCACCGCCGTTTCAATTGCCGCATGTACCAGCAGATCCAGTTTCAGCACATCCCGATCAATCCCGAGCTGCATACTTTCAATCTGTGCGCATTCCGGCAGGCATTCCGGAGCCGCGGTTAAACGCTGTTTCAGAGTATTCAGCAACTGCTGATCCGGCAGGGTGTCTGCCTGCACTGGCTGATAAGTCAGAAGCAATGTCGGCAGCAACAGCAATGGCAGCATATTCGCCACAGCATGCCGGAACCACTGCCACGGCTTCCGGCCCGCCCCGCTGTCTTTCTCCACACCCGACAGACGCCAGGCCAGCACCAGCAATAATGCCATTCCCAGCAGTTTCAGCAGCAGGTTCATTTTCGGCCCAATCAGCCATAGCCGGGTGGTTTCCTCCGGCTTCACTGGCCCTGACCAGTTCAGTTTTATCGGACGATAGCTTTGCCAATTGGGCAGTCCGGGACCGGTCTGAATCATGCTGTCGGGGTCAATCGCCTGTATATCGTACCGCTTTTGCACGATTTTCGATGCAGGTGCCGACTTGGGCGTGACCAGACTGCTGTATGCCTTGACCTTATCCTGAACCTGGGGTAACGGGGCCTGCTGCAAGGCTTCTGCCTGTTCCGCCATTACATCGGCCTCCTCTTCCATCATCTCATTCGCCGCCCCAACAGGCGCGGAGGCGGGACTGTAAATCTCTGACGATGAAATCTGGTGACGATGCTCCAGCTGCGGATACAAACCAATGCGCATGGTATTAATCAGATACGGCAGCACAATGATTGCCAGCACCAGCAAACTCAACCAGCGGTAATAACCCAGCCAGGTTCGCAACCAGCCTTCCGGCAGCACCCGCAACAGCGCCACCACCGCCAGCAGATTCAGCCAGATAAAACGCGGCGCACCCGGCTGGTGCCAGATCAGTACCAGTGTCAGCAGCGCAAATACCCCCCAAAGTCGGCCATAGAGATACGCCGTAGCCAGCGCAATAATCAGCACCAGAAACAAGTCCAGCAAACTCCAGTCCTCTATCCAGCTATCCGGCAGGTTATCAGTGCCACTGCTGAAAAACAGAAACCAGCCCGGTGGTAAATGCAGCGTGGTCTTCACCTGCTGTAAATCATACTGCCAGCCATTCACTGGCAGCTGGGAACGCTCACCGCTGTAGCGGCTTTCGGCCTGCAGATTAATCGCTTCACTGCGAACTTCCACCCCGGCGGCTCCGGTAGTTGCCTGCCGGGTAATAAATTGCGCCTGACCATTTATCTGCACCCGGCCCAGCTCCAGTTGTGGCAACACATCCAGCCGTGACTGACCATCCGACTGGCCCTGTAAATGATCTTTCAATGTGTAGCCACCGCCGTCAAAATCCAGCCACATTTCACGCTGCAAATTAAGCGGCTGTTTTCCGGTTTGTGCTGCCCCGCGCTGAATGGTGTTCAGGGACAGGGTCTGGCCCGGCTCCAGCAGATAAGCAGGCAAACGCTTCCAGTCAGCGGGCAGGCGAGTCTGATTCGGATCAATACTATTGACACCCTGCACGGCTACCTGCCGCATTGTGCTATCGGCCTCAAACACCCACACCTCCTGTTGCGGCCAGGGTTCACTGGACTCAGGCAGGGTGAATTCAGTACGATCCGCCTTGCTGCGCCCGGTGATGGTCAACGTCCATTCACCAGGACGCACCTGCACCTGAAGCTGTCCCTGACCGGTGATCCGGGCCGGTAACGGACTATCCAGGCGCAGGGCAATAAAATGATCCAGCAACACCGGCGACAGGGTGACATTACGCTGCTTGCCGGAGACCCGGAGCTTGAGCAGAGTTTCTACCTGCACCGGATGGCGGTCAATAATTTTGCGAAATACCTGCAGATCCAGATTATCCTCATTGGCAACTTCCGCCTCGCCCTGCGTCAGCCAGAGCTGGTGCTGTTCATTAAAACGCGGATTTTGAATCGCCTTACCATTCACCTGTAAATCAATCAGCCCGGATTGCGGTGTCACACGTAATGTTTTCGGTAATTTCTGCCACAGAAACTGACCTTTCAGCGTATGCTCACCGGGTGGCAGCGTTACCTGCGGAAAGCCGTCTTTGCTCTCCACCACCAATAACTCACCCTGCTCATTCGTCACCTGTTGTGGCCAGTGCTGACTGTCGCCCGGCAACTGAACCTGGGTTTCACTGAAAACCTGCCATTGCTGTGTGAATGAACCGCCCTGCTGCCCCAATTGCAGCGATAAACGCGACGGCCACTGACAGGCACGTTGCTGCGAATTATACTGATACGGACAACTCAATGCTTTCTCGCCATACAATACCCAGTCCACCCATTCCTTCAACGGTTCCGGTACCTTGATATCCCGCTGTTGTGCAACAGAATGTGTTGTGTTTAGCGTACTTGCTGGCACAGGATTCTGTACGGGCACAGTGGAATCAGGTGTGTCTTCGGCAACCGAAGCCGAAACAGCAGCGGGCACAACCGGTTCCGCAAACACTTCCCAGGTAAAAACACTCAGTACCAGAGTGATGGCAAACAATAGATAGAGGCGGATCAACATAGGACAACCTTTTTGTTTGATGATTTTTAATTATGACTATCTTCGATATTATGGCAGGAAAAAGGTAGGTATTGTGAAATATTTACTTTTTCGAGGCCTTCGCTCATCGCTCACAGAAGTATGTATGCACAATAGTGCTTCAAATATCACCGGATATACTGATCATCTGAATATTTAGACCTCAAATTGCTTTACTTTTAGCCTTAATATAAAATGAAGGCGTATTACGTTACCCCCCCTTTGATAACTTAATAAACAGGAAGGCCTCGATGCATCATAAATTTTCTATCTTTTTATTTGTTTTTTCGAATACCTTTTTACTATCCGGCTGTGCCTCGGAGGAATATGAAGGTGTTATGCCTGATACATCAAACAATGTGGAAGAAGTAACACCTGCTTCAGACAATACCCTGTCCAGAGGTCTCAAAGCGGTTATTGACCCTAAAACGGGTGAGTTAACGTCTACATTACCTGCAAGTGATACACCTGACCAAACTATTTCGAAAAAATCAGCAACAGAGGCCACTAACACTTTCACTTACGAAATCAATGAGCACGGTCATGGTGTATTGGTACCCGACCAGCCCCAGGTTCATGAGCTGAATGCTTATATGGACTGTGATGGCAATCTGATTACTACACATAGCCAAACTACCCCCCTAAAGCCCGATTGTTCGGAAGCTGGCTCCAAGCAGAAAGGAGTTAGCAATGACTAAAAGAGTACGTTTTTTCTGGTATACGTTGATATGTGTTATGGCTGTGTTTGCTTCCGGAAACACGTTACGTTGGGTGAACAGCGCAAAAATGCCATGAGGGCTGCTGCAGACTTCTGGGGTGACTATTTAAATAACAAACATCCTATCAATATTTCAGTCAATTTTTTATTTCCCTCCACGGGTGCGATCAGTTGTGGTACGAACAGTGGAACATTGGCATTTGCAGGAGCAACTTCAGGATCTGCAAATTTTGATGTTACCGGACTCCCTTTCGCTATAGGAAATGATATAGACGCTCTGCCAAGAACCAATACCTATTATCCTGTCGCGCTGGCCGAGGAACTGGCAGACAACCCTGATCTGAACCAGACGGGCAAGAGCGAAATCGAAGCTTCTTTCAATGGCGGTGTTGGCACTCCCGGCTGTCTGGAAAATTCAGGCTGGTACTACGGATACGGGGCAGGAGCCAGTACACCTGTCGGACAATCCAGCTTTTATGAAACTGCTGTGCATGAACTCGCACATGGCTTGGGCTTTAGTACGCATGTAGACTCAAACGGAAAGAGAGCAACCTTAATCTTTAACTATCAGGGAAATGATTACCCTGTTGAGCTGGATGATCCCTACATGCTGAAGCTGAAAGACGATCAAACGGGTAAGCTCTGGCTCGATATGGATAATGCCGAGAGGGCTGCGTCAGCGGTCAATGACAGGCTGGTCTGGGATGGCGAGAAAGTCACTGCTGCACGTACTGTACTGTCAGCCGGTATATTAAATAATAGGGTTAAAATGTATGCCCCCAATCCTTATCAAAACGGCTCATCTGTTTCACACTTCGATACCTCTCTGACTCCTGATGAGGTCATGGAACCGTTGGCAACTCAAACCAATATCAATACATTGAGCCGGGCATTGATGTGCGATATTGGCTGGCGGGGTGATGATTGTAGCAATAACACGGTTTCTGTTGCTGCCAGTGATGTGAATATTGTCGAGGGTAACAGTGGTACGTCGGATCTTGTTTTTACTCTAAGTCTAAGTGGTACCAGTACACAAAATCTTAGTGTCGAATATGCTACCAGCGATGGTACCGCAACAGCAGGAAGTGATTATACAAGTATAAGTGGCACAGTAACCTTTGCTGCGGGAGAGACTAGCAAGACAGTCACTGTCCCGGTGAAAGGTGATACGATGGTTGAGCCTGATGAAACACTGATATTGACACTCTCAAATCCTTCCTCCGGTCTAACAATTAGCGATACAAAGGCAACCGGCACTATTACCAATGATGATGCTTATTCTCTGTCCATTGCAAAAACCACCGATGGTGCTGAGAACGGGGCGGGCAGTCCTACCGATGTTGTGTTCACCGTTACCGTAACACCGGCCAATAACACGGGTGCAGTCATTACCGGCATAGTGACCTACTCCGGAACGGCAATTGAGGGGACTGATTATGCAATTGGAGTTTCTACCTTCAGCATTGCCAACGGCAAAGCAACCAC
>PDWJ01003644.1_pt1 | contig 14486 bp, 13 predicted proteins | sample 1430881 | NCBI WGS metagenome assembly PDWJ01 (sample SAMN01162460, study PRJNA174530) | Oral metagenome, whole genome shotgun sequencing project. | biome: Marine environment; feature: Marine mammal; material: Swab sample of the gingival sulcus; isolation source: swab sample of gingival sulcus... | reverse complement strand
GGGACAGAACATTGATATAAAAATCAGTGATATCCAATTGGAAGAACGTAGAATCAGCCTGTTGCCTCTCGACTATACCACTCAAGAGGATAGTATCGAAAAAGAAAAGAACGAATACAAAACCTTTCTCAACCAGCGGCAAAAAGAGGACAAAAGCAAAACGATCGGCACCCTCGGCGCCCTGCTTCAAGCAAAGATAAAAGAAAAAAACAGCTGATTGCAGAACTTGCGGGAAAAGAAAATCTCCCGCAAGTTGTTTCTCAATTTTTCTCTCTTGCAAAAATCAAGAGAGAAGCCAGCAGGGACAGGCCAAGTACTGCTCCGGCAACAACCAGATAGGCTCCCTGAATACCAAAGAAATCCATACTGAATCCCATCAATATTCCGCCGGAAAACACGCCAATACTCATCGCCAGTCCATAAACCCCCATCATTGTTCCATGACCATAATGGGTCTTGGCCTCCAGCGAAGAATAGGCGCCCAGAACTGCCCAGATTAAGGCTTCTGCCGCGCCAAGCAACAGATAGACAAGCATCAGCATCTGAAGATTGTGACAGAGAGGGATAAACACCAGAATAACTGCAAGGGCGACACAACCTGTAGTCAACATCGACAGCTTGTTGACTCTGTCGGCCATCCTGCCAAAGGGAATCTGCAACACCGCGTTAATCAATGTCCGGCAGGCAATTATCACACCGACATCAACACCGCTATAGTTCCGGCCATACCAATTTGCAATCCGTAACGGTAAAAAAGCCATGGTTGGGATGGGGACAAACATAGTTGCGGCACGTGCCAGTAAAATCCCCATTGTCCTGCTGTTTTGTCGCATAACGAGAAAAGTTGACCACAACCTGTCAGCTTTACGGACCTCACTCCCAATCCCTGCCGGCATACTCCGCCAAACAAGAATCATCGCCAGAAAACTCAACATGCTCATACTGTAAAAAACCGGCGGCATTCCCCAAAGATCGGCAATAAAACCTCCCACCATCGGTCCACAGCCAATACCGGCAAATACTGTCATATTCAAATAGCTCATATAACGCCCCTCCTGTCCGGCTGGAGAAAGGATACTGGCGCAGGCCATGGCAACCGGGACAATCATTGCCGAACCGATTCCATGAAAAAAACGGATACAGACCAGAGCAGCGACACTGTCTGCCCAGGGAATCAGCAGGCCAACCACACCATAAATGGCAAGACCGCAGACCAGAAAGAATTTGCGTCCCCATCTGTCTGACCAACTGCCAACCAAAGGCTGCAGCAATCCCCGGGAAAAAGAGAACGCTGCCATAATCAGTCCGAGGGCAAAACCACTGGCCCCAAGTGTTGTCGCGAAAACAGGAAAAACCGGGATAATCACGCCAATACCAAGTAACGCGATAAAGACAGAAAACAGCAGTGTAAGCAAAACAACGCGTTCCATCTATCTCATACTTCTATATGGTTTTAAATACAGACTCAACATATCAATCGAATAGAAGACTGATTCTGAAAACACAAAACAGCAGAAAAAAAAGACAAGTGATACCGATAAAAATCAGGATACAGCTCGAGAAAGATGCTGACGCATAATTTCAAAGAGAAAAACTCCGGCGGCAACAGAACTGTTCAGGGAGTCAAGTGTACCTTTCATCGGGATTGAAAGAAGCATGTCACACTCCTTTTTCACCAGGGGCCTGATTCCTTTTCCCTCTGAACCAATGACCAGACAGGCCGGGACAGCAAGATCTGTGTCATAAAGACTGCGGGCATCGCCATCTTTAACCGCACCAAAAATCCAGAAACCTGTCTGTTTTAACTCCTTGAGTGCCTTGACCAGATTTGTGACCTGACAGATATCGATATGCGCCATGGCTCCAGCAGATGATTTTGCCGCTGTACCACCAAGAGGCGCAGAACGCTGGCGGGTTATCAGAACGCCGGCTGCCCCAGAGGCAAGGGCTGAACGAATAATGGCTCCAACATTATGAGGATCCTGCAAACTGTCAAGAACAACAATATGGCAGTGCTCTTTCTGTTCGATACGCTTTCTCAGTCGGGCGGAAAATTCGGAAAACTCAAGAAACTCCGCCTGGGTCGTCCGGGCAATCACGCCCTGATGACGAATCTGGCTGCCACCCTCGCCTGTAATTTTCAAACGATCGACAAAATTAAGTCGAACGTGCTTGTTACGGGCAACAGCTATAAGCTGTTCAAGTTTTTCGCCATGCCTCTCCTTTTGCAGAAAAATTTCACAAAGCCGCTCAGGGCTCTGTTGCAAACTTTCCAGTACAGGATGAATTCCCCAGAGAAGATCTTCACTGAGCCGGATACGTTTTTCCACTTTTAAGGGGCGCTGCTTTCCCTGTCGATCTGTCCGGGACTTTGGCCACCGCGAAACTTGACGTTCTGCCATCGTTATTTTCTCATTCTGATACTTCCATTGTTATCAGCTGTCCGTCCAGATCACGATGTTGCCGGGCACGCTCGGCTATAATTATTGCGGCAAGGATCTGCGAAGCCTGCTCCAAATTATCATTAACAAGCAGATAATGATAGTTTTTAACCGCGGCAAGCTCCTCTCTGGCACTATTCATTCTCACTCTGATTTTTGCGTCGTTTTCCGTTTGCCGCTGCCGTAGACGTCGCTCAAGTTCAGCAAGGGAAGGAGGAGCGATAAAGATAAAGGCGGCATCAAAATCAGGAAGTTCACGTACGATCTTCGCCCCCTGAACATCAATATCAAGAATCACATCAATTCCCGCTTCCAGCTGCTTTTTCACCGCTTCTCTGCTAGTACCATAATATTCTTGATGCACCCTGACAGACTCCAGAAAAACACCTTGTCTTCGCAACGAAAAAAATTCCTCTTCATCAACGAAATAATACTCCACTCCATTTCTCTCTCCAGGTCTTATCTGGCGGGTGGTATGCGAAACCGAAAAAGCAAGTCCGGGAATTTTTGCCATCACTTTTTTCAAGAGCGTTGTTTTTCCGGCTCCTGATGGAGCGGAAACAACAAAAAGACGTCCATTCATCGTTTCCTTCTCTCCCCCCTTTCTTCAACCAGACGCAGCTGTAAATTGTGCTGCAGAGCCTGCATCCGCTGATTGATTGTCTCCGACTGTACTGAAGAAAGAATAATATGATTGGTATCCATAACCAGAATTGACCGGGTACGCCTGCCCTCGGTAACATCAAGCAGGCGATGTTCATTCTTGGCAATCTCTTTCAGCTTGCGGGCAGGAGAAGAGCCTGTATTAATTACTGCGACAATTCTCTCCAAAACAACAGTATTCCCATGGCCAATATTGAGCAGCTGCATTTTCCTCTCCTTACTCGATATTTTGCACCTGTTCGCGCATCTTTTCCAGTTCACTCTTCAATTCCACGGTATAGTGGGCGATAGAAGCATCATTAATCTTTGAGGCAATAGTATTCACCTCCCGCAAAAATTCCTGAATCAAAAAATCAAGTTTGCGGCCAACAGCCCCCTCCTCTTCCAAAAAATGACCAAATTGATCAATATGGCTGCGCAAGCGCACAATTTCCTCGTTCACATCACTTTTATCGGCAAGTATCGCCACTTCATGAGCAAGACGATCCGGATCAAGGGGAACCTGGTCAAGAAGCTTTTCAATTCGCTCTCGTATCAAAGCCTCTCGTTGCTCAACGATCTGAGGACACTGCGCCTCAATAATATCTAAAGTCTTTGCAAACAGCTCTAACCTGCTGAAAAGATCTTTTGCAAGAGCTTTTCCTTCATGTCGCCGCATTTTTTCACAATTTTCCAGGGCATCATCAAATACCCCTGCCAACTGCTCCCAAAGTGCATCCAGGTCTTCTTTTTTCTCCTCTTCAGTAATAACATCAGGAAAAGCTGTGAGCATCGGGACCGACAGTTCCAGTTCAAGCTGAAAATAAGAGGAGAGTTGCCGGAGGGCCTGTTCATACCCCTCGGCAAGCTCTCTGTTAAACCGAATTTCCCGAACAGCTCTCCGTTCTCCCTGAATACCAAGGACTAGATCAATTCTCCCGCGTAGATGCCTGCCACTTACCAATCTGCGGATACGATCCTCCAATACGACGTACCCTTTGGGAAGCTTCATCTTAAGATCCAGATATCGGTTATTAACACAGCGGATCTCGACAAAGAAAACGCGGCTATCAACTTCGCGCTCTCCCCGGCCAAAGCCGGTCATACTCTTTATTCCCATCGTGTTCTTCCTCCAGGCTGCATTAATTACAGATAATCCTCAAAGGATTTTCTCTCATTTTAGAAGTCTTAACAGATCTGTGTCAAAAAAAAGCGATACAGAAACTCTTTTCTGTATCGCTTTCTGTAAAGAAAAGCTAAGGAACAACTATCCTATTTTCCACTCATTTTCTCGTCGAGCTCCTTAATTATATCATCAGAAATATCGACAGATTTATCGAAGTAGACGATACCAGGCCCAGGTGTTTTTTCCAGGATAACAGCATAGCCATTTGACTTTCCGTAAGACTGAACAATCTCCCGCAACGTTTCAAGAATCGGGGAGAGTTCTTTTTCCTGCAGCTGCTTGAGTTCAAAAGAAGCATCAGATGCCTTCTCTTTATACTCACGGCCCGCCTTCTGTAATTCCCGTATTTTTGTCGTCCGTTTCTCTTCACTCCAGGCAGAACTCTTCTTCTTAATTTCCTGTTCAAGCTTTTTAATTTGATCCTGCTCAGATTTGAATTTTCCCTTGTAACTCTCAGCCTTAACTTCAATCTTTTTGGCGGCAGCCTGTCCCGCCTTACTGTTGGCAAGGATCTCCTGCAGATTAATCACACCCACTTTCGTCGGGGAGGCCACAACTGAAGTTACACCAACAAAAAAAGAGAGGACAAAAACAACAAGAACAGAATAAAGTAATCGATCTATTTTCACTGGATAACCTCCGCTTCCATGCCATTTATGACAACAAAGTCATCACGACGATCTTGGGCCCAGGAAAGCTCGTCATGCCCTCGAAAAAGCAGGCGCTCCTTCCCGTAGCTGATAGTCTCCAGACGACCTTCATCAATACCCATGTTAACCAGATATTTCTTCGCGGTAAGCGCGCGACGCTCACCAAGGGCCATATTATACTCCTTGGTTCCACGCGGATCACAGTTTCCTTCGATCCGTACTGCCACCTCACCATATTGCTTCATAAAATCGGCATTCACTTCTATCCTTGGCAGCTGATCCGCAGCAATCTCTGAAGAATCGAATCCAAAATAAACGGGCAACATTCCATCTGTAGTACGAGCTTCACCAATCGTAAAAGAAGAGGGGGCCGAGTCAAGAGACTCTATGGCACCAATAGCTTCCTGCTCCTCAACAACCGGTTGCTCTACCGGTTTTTTTGAGCTGCAACCGGCCAGAGTCAAAAACAGAACACACGATACTGCAGGAACGACACGCATAACATTTTTCATAAGGATACCCCTCCTGAATAAATTATTTAAAAAATCAGCAAAACGAAATTTACCTCTAAATATCTTCTAACAATAACACCAGGAAAATTACTACATGATAAATGAAAAAAAACCTCCGAAAAAATCTTTTCTACACTTACATAACAACACCCTAGTATAGAGCAGCAACGAGCAAATTCAACCCTTTTTTCTCTTTTTTTACAGTCCTCCTAATTTTTTCTTCTCCCAAAAGACAGAGGCTCTTTCTATTCTATAAATTGTTCCAATGAATTATAACAAGGTCGGCACATTCCCCCTCTTCTGTTATTAGCAGCGTTTTTCACTTTATACTGGAGATGTTTACTGTTTCCGATTATACAATAGAAATTACTATTATTTTCTTTTTTCCTGAAAAGGGGGAAGAGTATGGCAAAAGTCAATATCAGCCCAAACCGAACCACCGAAAAAACGATTCGTTCCATTGACCGCAAGCGTGAACGTGAACGAAAGAAGATGTTTCATAGAGCAAAAGACTATGCGTCAGAGTTCAGTATTTATCTGGTTCAACGCCTGATTGATCGAAAAATTATTGAAACTATTGACGTTGAAAGCCTGCAAGAATGCATAAAAGAACAATTAAACCAGCTGCCCTATCTTGATGACTTTGAACTACAGCTGAAGATTGCTCCTCTGCGCACCCTTGTCCAGGATCCTAATATTGTTAGTCTGTATCTCTCGCAATATATTATCGAAGACCTTATCGACAATCCTTCCGTGCAGGATATTTTTGGTGATGATCTTGCTATCTATCTCGCAGTTGACAGCGTATTTCAGGTTCTTCGGCAATAGTTTAACAGTAGAATGAGACATCCAGCCGAGCTTCCCGCCCTTGTCTTTGCCGACAACAGGGGGAATATTACTGATTTCCCCCAACTGAAAATGACAGGCAGAAGCGGAGAATATTTTCTCCCTCCGGAGTGTCGGGATCTCATTCCTCTTCCGGAAGGGAGTGAACTCTTCACTCTTCCTGGTCGTCTGCCAATTGGCTGGGATCAACAAGTAAAAGAGCCGGTTCTGGTTACTGAAAATCCTTATGTGGATGCGCAAGCTTCTTTCATTCAGGCTGTTGCGGCTTTTATCGCTCCAGCTCATACATCTATAATGGGTTGCAGCTATCAGACACAACCAGACGCACCTGAACTGCCACTTTTTGCCTATACCGCTGTTGGTTGGCTCAACGGAAAATTCTGGGTCCCAGCGTTTCGCAGCGATCCCGATATTCGACAGGATATCAACCAATACACTCAAGATCTGGTCAGAAAGAAAACAGAAAAAAAATTAAAAAAATTTCCCGAAAACAGACTGGTGCAGCATCTTGGCAAATGTTGCCTCACTTATGGTTGTCCGGCGGCAAGGAATTTTTTTCTTGACCGCTGGGAAGCACCTCTTCCTGTTTCGCCAAGCTGCAATGCCCGTTGTCTTGGCTGTATTTCCCTGCAGGAACACGGGAGCTGCGCCGCACAAGATCGGATCAATTTTATCCCTTCACCACAGGAAATCTGTGAGATAGCAGTCCCTCATCTGCAAAAGGCACCCAATCCAGTGGTCAGTTTTGGGCAGGGTTGCGAAGGAGAGCCTCTTCTTCAAACAGAAGTAATCCACAAAAGTATTGTCATGATACGCCAGGCGACAAAAAGAGGAACCATCAACCTTAATTCCAACGCAAGTCTGCCGGAACATGTTGAAAAACTGGCCAGAGCCGGACTTGATTCACTGAGGGTAAGCATAAACTCGGCACAGAAACGGTATTACGACAATTATTATCGGCCGAAAAACTACTGTTTTGCTGACGTGATGAGATCGATTGACATTATGAAAAAACACAATCGTTTCGTTTCCCTGAATTACTTCATCCTACCTGGATTTACCGACTCTGCCGACGAATTTGATGCCCTTTGCCAATTGATCAAACGTCATCGTCCTGATTTTATCCAGTTACGCAATCTCAATATCGACCCGGAAAAATATCTCGCTTCCGTTGTTCAAAACAGTCTGCCTGTTACCGATGGTATATCTAACTGGCTTTTTCGGCTCAAGACACAGTTCCCCAATCTGCGTTTTGGCTACTTCAATCCACAGCTAAACAAAGGAGCAAGATCATGAGTAAACTGGCACGCTTTGGGGTATCCATGAACAGCGCCCTGCTTGAGAAATTCGACAGCCTTATCAAACGAAAGGGATACAGCAACAGATCCGAGGCAGTACGAGACCTCATCAGAAATACTCTTGTCGATGATCGCTGGAGCAGAGATGACGAACCTGCTGTAGGAACTGTCACAATTATCTATAATCATCACACCAGAGAGCTGTCCGACAAGCTGACCGAGCAGCAACACAATCACCACCATGCCATAATCAGTACCCTCCATGTTCATCTCGACGCACATTACTGTCTGGAAGTCGTTGTAATAAAGGGTACAACAAGACGAGTCCGCCAGATTGCTGACGAGCTTATCGGCACCCGTGGGGTTGTCCATGGAAAATTGATGAGCACTACCCGACAAGCGATATAGCTCAGGATCTTAAAGAATTTCAAATAATCTCCACAAGGCATAACAAATTGATTTGAGAAAAATCATCATAAAACGCCAGCAACAATTAGTATTGACACAGCATCAGGAATTAGCTACCTTTAAAAAATCATAATAAATTTCAGATGTTCGAGAGAACTTAATAGGGAATCCGGTGAGAATCCGGAACGGGCCCGCCGCTGTATCCGGGGACTAAGGCAGCAGCAAGACCACTGACATTTTTTGTCGGGAAGGTACTGCCAAGGGATAATCCGGAAGTCAGAATACCTGTCTGAAAAAAGAAACTGTCAGCCTCGCGGATACGGGCACACACGGTTATATATCGAGAGAAAACAGGGACTCCCGAGACCTATATAGTGGTTTCGGGTTTTTTTTGTGCAGAGAAAAGACGTTGCTTCAACAGAAAAGAGAGAGGCTCTTTTCTGATATAATAACGAAGTATTCTCATCTAACAAAGGAGGTCTCTTTATGGAAGGAGTTGCAATTTTCTGGAATCGTCTGTGGCGAATGCATGAAGAAACAAAAGCACTTGTCCTGTTTCGCCCTCAATGTATGTTCCGTCATTTTCTCCACCAGAGCAGTATCAGTGAAGAAAAGCAGGAAAAAGAGATTAATCTTGCTGACGAGATGGAATCAGCCCCTGCTGAACACATCGACCGATTAAAAACTGGTCCTGGCGGTGTTGACGAAGACGATCCCAAAAGCTACAGTTCCCGGCAAAAAGCAGGGCTCATACTCGGTCCGGCCCTTTTTCTGCTGATGCTGCTTATCCCCCTTCCTGAAGGGATGACGCCCGCGGCACAAAAGATGGCTGCCGTTGCGTTACTGATGGCTACCTGGTGGATGACTGAAGCAGTTCCTATTCCTGCGACTTCACTTCTTCCCATTGCCCTTTTTCCCTTGCTTGGAATTATGCATACCAAAAAGGCGACAGCTCCTTATGCCTCCCATCTTATTTTTCTCTTTATGGGCGGATTTATCATTGCACTCGCGATGCAGCGCTGGAATCTCCACAGACGTATTGCCATGAATATCGTAAAGCTGGTTGGTTTCTCCCCGGGCCGGTTGATATTTGGATTCATGGTTGCCACCGCCATTCTTTCCGCTTTTGTTTCCAATACTGCAACAACAGTAATGATGATGCCCATTGGCCTGGCAATCATTGCTCATGTTACTGCCGAAGGAAAAAAGGAAGGGCTTGATGCCAAAATCGATTTCTCTCCGGAGAATTTCAATTTTGGTCTCAACCTGATGCTTGGAATTGCGTATGCTGCTTCGATTGGTGGTATTGGCACTCTTATCGGGACTCCCCCCAACACTGTTCTTGCTGGATATCTGCAAAAAACCTATGGCTATGAAATATCTTTCGCAGAGTGGATGATGGTCGGTGGTCCGCTTGTTGCTTTCTTCCTGCCAATCTGCTGGTTTTGGCTAACCAGAATTGCCAATCCCATGAAGCTGAAAAAAGTTCCGGGAGGCCGTGAACTGATTGACCAGGAACTCAAAAACATGGGGCCGATGAATACCGGTGAGAAATGGACCGCACTTGTCTTTGCTCTTACCGCCATCGGCTGGATTTTTCGAAGCAAAATGGCGTTTCTTTTTCCTGAACCCAAGCTGGTAACAGATGCGGCTATCGCCATGAGTGGCGCTCTTGTTCTTTTTCTTATCCCGCTGAACCTGAAAAAAAACGTCTTTGTCATGAACTGGCACTGGGCTCAGAAAATGCCCTGGGGAGTTTTGATCCTCTTTGGCGGTGGTCTTTCCATGGCTGCCGGTTTCAAGGCAACCAAACTGGCAGAATGGATTGGCAGCCAGGTCAGCCTGCTTGAAGCGGCACCAATTATTATTCTCATTATTGCGGTAACAACCCTTATTATCTTCCTGACAGAACTTACTTCGAACACCGCTACCTCGGCAATGATCATGCCAATTCTCTCCGCTGTGGCCATAGGTCTGAGTCAAAATCCACTCTTGCTAATTGTTCCCGCGGCAATCGCATCCTCCTGCGCCTTTATGCTGCCGGTGGCAACACCACCGAATGCCATTGTTTTTGGCTCCGGCTACGTTACCATTCCACAAATGGTCAAAAGCGGCATCGGCCTCAATTTTATAGGTATTGTCTTAACTACACTCCTCACCTATCTCGTCATCCTGCCAGCGTTTGGAGTTGATATCGGCATCGTCCCGGAATGGGCTACTGCCATGAATTAACAAACCGATCTGGCAAGGGATTTTTGCTCTTGCCAGATCAATCAGAGAACAAAACCACGTTCCATCTCTTTTCTCCTATCATTTTTTCCGAACCCATTCATTTCAATATCGCTTGACCTCTTAATGAAAAGTTCATACAATCAAAATTTTGTTGTAAGGATTGAAATTATGGACAACTATTCCGAAAAATCAATCATTCTTATTTTACCTGGAAACAAGGAGCAAAAGAGATGCTACAACTCAAGAATGGAGAAGATATTCTCACCGCTACCGGCGGTGTGACAGAAATAACAAGAGCCAGAGAGATTTTTGCCACAAAACTTGACCGGGAGAATCTGGAGAAACTGAGCAAGATAAAGACAGAAGAGGTTTTGCTGAAAATTGCCAATACCATCGTGTTATGCCGACCGGACAGTGTGTTCATCAACACCGGTTCAGAGCAGGATCTGCACAGAATTCGCAAGCACGCTCTTGCCAAGAAAGAAGAATACCGCCTTGCCAAGCAAGGGCATACGATTCATTTTGACCTGCCGGAAGATCAGGCGCGCCTGGTAAAGCAGACCTTCTATATTGTCAACGACGATGACACCATGAACTCTCTTGCTAAATCGATCCCGAGAAACGAAGCAAAAGAGTATATCGAAACGGCCATGCCTGGAATAATGGAAGGAATGACACTTATCGTCGGTTTCTACAGCCGTGGTCCCGTCGGAGCGGAAGCAACCATTCCCGCCGTAGAGATGTCTTCTTCCGCCTATGTCCTTCATTCAGCGGAGATTCTTTACCGAAACTGCTTTGCCGACTTTGATGCGGAAGTACAAAGAACAAAGGGAATCTTTTTTACCAATATTCACTCCGAAGGGGAAAACACCAGCGCCAATGTTCCAAAAGCCAGAATTTTCATGGACAGAAGCTGGTTCACGACCTATTCAACATTCTGTACTTACGCAGGAAACACGCTGCTGCTCAAAAAAGGGAATCACCGCTTTAGCGTCGATTATGCCACCTATTTCAAGCGAGAAGAGCAACTCTCCGAACATATGTTTATCACAGGTATGACCGGCCCTGGTGGCCGCAAAACCTTTTTTGCTGGTGGTGCACCTTCCGGTTGCGGAAAAACAACAACGGCGATGGTTGGCTCGGATTTTATCGGTGACGATCTCGCCCAGTTCTGGATCGACAAAGACGGTATTCTCAGAGCCATCAACCCGGAAAATGGGATTTTCGGAATTCTTGAGGACGTCAACAGAGAAGGCGACCCCTTTCTGATGGATTGCCTGCGCGGAGATGGTACCGAGGTTATCTGGTCAAATGTTCTCGTTAAAGATGGCGTCCCTCACTGGATCGGCAATGGAGAAGAATCTCCGAAAGAGGGAAAAAATTTCCAGGGTGAGTGGCATCAAGGCAAAACTGATGCCGACGGCAAGCCGGTTCCACTCTCTCATAAAAACTCCAGATGTACCTTGCGTGCTTCGGCAATCGCCAACAATAACGATGCCCTGACCCAGGATCCCGCAGGGGTTCCGGTAAAGGTTATCACCTATTCCGGTCGTGACAGCGACACCATGCCTCCGGTGCGGGTCGCAGCAACTGCCGATGAGGGTGTTGTTATTGGTGCAACCATTGTCTCCAAAGCCACTGCAACCGAGGTTGGGGCAACGGGCGTCAATCGACAGCCATGGGCCAATGCTCCTTTTATTCCGGGTTCGCTTTCCGACTATATGAAAGCCCAGTTCCAGTTTTTTAACTCCAAAAAGTTCACAAAGGGAAATCGACCAATCCTGGCCGGTCTGAATTACTTCCTTACCCATGAGAACAGAGGAGGAAAAGGCTCAGGCCTGCTCGGCGAAAAAAAAGATGTCAAGGTATGGCTCGGCTGGCTTGAACTTTACGTTCACGGTGATGTCAAGGGAATCGAAACCCCGATTGGCATCCTCCCGCGCTATCAAGATCTTCAAAAACTTTTTGCCGCAATAGACAAGAAATATCCCCGGGAAATCTACGAAATGCAGTTTGCCCTCTATATCGACAAGATCATTGCCCGCATTGATCTGCAGACAGAAGCATATAAAAAAGAAGCGAACATCCCGCAACTCTTCTTTGATATTCTTGACAAACAGAAAACCGCGCTCGAAGGGTTAAAGAACAAGTATGGTGCTGTTATAGCTATTTCAGAATTTGAATAACGCGCTGAGCCCGTTAGACCATTTTTCTGGTATAACGGGCTTTTTCATTGCTTCTCTCTGCTGAATCTGATCTTGGACAGTCATCTTCTGGTCAACACGACAAATTATATCAAAAAAGAGATCGCTTGCTTTATATATCATCATCTCTTCTTTTGTCTTCTTCATGCATATGCTGATTTCACGTTCAATCCATTGCTTTCATAATCACAAGCGATCAGACAATAACCACCTCAAAACTTGTTTGTTGTCGGTTTTGTCAAGAATCGATTGCATTGAAGCACATGAGTTATTACTTTGACAGAAGGAAATCATATTCGCCATACAGGCAATTGAACTATCACTTCACAGGGAGATTCTCACATGCCCAATCAGGATAATCAACCGCCCTGGGGAAAGAAAAAACCCCAGAATCCCGAAGACTTTATCGCCCAGATCCTCGACAAGATCCAGGATTTTTTTTCTGAGGAGAAAAAAAGCACCTCATCCAATCAGCAGCGCCCTTCTTCTGCGGCACCACCTTCGCCCACCGCAAATTTCGGAAAGATATTAGCTGTACTGCTGGTTATCGGTCTGCTTTATGGGGTATACAGTTCCTTTTTCAAGATTGCCCCCAGTGAGGTTGGAGTAATTCTGAGACTTGGAAAATATTCCCGCACCACACCGTCAGGGCTTCATTTCAAACTTCCTTATATCGACAAGCTTTACAAGGTCGATGTCGAACGTATCCGTAAGGAAGAGTTTGGTTTTGCCAGCAAGACATCTTCCAGTTATCTGCGAGCCAACCGTGATTACGACATGGAATCGCTTATGATAACTGCGGATAAAAACGTTATCAACGTTGCCTGGATCGTCCAGTACCGTGTAGGCGATCCATACTCCTGGTTGTTCAAGGTCGCAAATGTACAGCAGGCGATCCGTGATATGTCTGAGAGTGTGACGAGAAGAATTGTCGGCAATATGGATTTTGATTATGTCCTCAGTAATCGAGATCTTCTTGCCGCTTCAGTGAAAAGGGAATTGCAGGAAATGCTTGACGGACTTTTTCCGGAAAACCGCAGTGGCGTTAAGATCGGAACCGTCCAGTTTAAGGATATCAATCCGCCCGATCCGGTCAAGCCGGCTTTTAATGAAGTCAATGAAGCAGATCAGGATATGAAGAGGCTGGTCAACGAAGCCCAGGAAGAGTACAACCGGGTCATCCCCAAAGCCCGTGGAAATGCGAAAAAAATTGTTGAGGAAGCCTACGGTTATCAGGCAACGAGAATTAACGAGGCAAAAGGGGAAAGTCAACGTTTCCTTGACATCCTCAAGGCATACAAGGGTTCGCCGGAAGTGACCCGTCAACGAATGTATCTGGAAACAATGAAACAGGTACTGCCAGGCGTAAAGCAGATCTATGTCCTGGATAAAAACCAGCAAAGCCCCATTCCCCTGCTGAACCTGAGTAAAGAAACAGCTGTCAAGGCAATACAATAGAGGAGCTACCATGAAACAGTTTGGACAATTTTCCATTATCGGCCTGATTCTGGTGGCCATTGTTATGATATACGATGGGTTCTTTATTCTCGAAGAAGGCCGCCAGGCAGTAATAACCCAGTTTGGAGCACCGGTGGGTGAACCCATCACCGAGGCCGGGCTGCATCTGAAAATCCCTTTTATTCAAAAGATTCAGCTGTTTGACAAAAAAATTCTGGTATGGGACGGTGATCCGAATCAAATCCCCACCAATGATAAGACCTATATTTATCTCGATACTACAGCACGATGGCGAATCTCGGATGCCCTGAAATTTCTGCAGGCTGTCCATAACCAAAGTCGCGCCCAATCGCTGCTCAGCGACATTATCGACGGAACTGTTCGGGACATGGTCAACAAAAATGATCTGATTGAGATTATTCGAAGCTCCGACTGGTCTACTGATACCATGTCAGCCAGCACCTCACGGGCGAATATCGGAACCAAACCGGAAAACGGTCGTGACAAAATAACCAAGCAGATCCGTGAGATTGCCGCAAAAGTTACCCCTCAATATGGAATTCAACTCATTGATGTGATGATTAAACGGGTTAACTATATTGAATCAGT
>PDWJ01003638.1_pt1 | contig 14502 bp, 9 predicted proteins | sample 1430881 | NCBI WGS metagenome assembly PDWJ01 (sample SAMN01162460, study PRJNA174530) | Oral metagenome, whole genome shotgun sequencing project. | biome: Marine environment; feature: Marine mammal; material: Swab sample of the gingival sulcus; isolation source: swab sample of gingival sulcus... | reverse complement strand
ATTCGGGTGCGAATTTCTTCAGGAATGCCTTGACCGGTGTCGCTGACAGAGATGCATACGTAGTTACCGGGTTGAGCTTCCACGTTGGTTGCACAGTATTGGGCGTCAATCACCTCGTTTGTGGCCGAAACACTAACATTGGCGTTTTGGTTTTGAGTCAACTTCGTTGTAAGCGAATCGCGAGCGTTCACGCACAGGTTCAACAAAACTTGATGTGCTTGGCTGCGGTCCGCGTGAACTTCCCAAAGTCCGGGTTGGCAAGAACTATAGAGACCTACGCGGCGATCGAGCGTGTTTCTGAGAATTCCCAACACTTCATTGACAAGCTCCGCAACATCAACAGATCGTCGCTCAACTTGTGAGCGTCTGCTCATTGCAAGCAGTCGTCGAGTCATTGAGGCACCCTGTTTGGCGGCCGACTCAATATCCGCCAAAAGCTCTGGATTGGCCCGGTCGCTTTCGCCTGATCGAGCCAATGTGACGTTCGCTAAAATGCCGGTCAAAATGTTATTAAAATCGTGTGTGATGCCGCCTGCCAACTCCCCGATTGCCTCCATCTTTTGCGCTTGTCGCAGCTGGGCCTCGAGAACATCGTCGCTCCGATGGGCACGGCGCTCACCGAGGCCCAATGCCGCCTCATCAAGCGCTTCGTCCCCCGGGTGGTCTTCCTGTACGACGGCGACTCGGCGGGCATCGCGGCGGCGGACAAGGGCGTCCCCATCGCGCTGGCCGAGGGGCTGCAGGTCGCCGTGGCTCAGCTGCCCGAGGGCGAAGATCCCGACTCCTACGTCGGGGAGCATGGGATCGACGGGCTGCGAGAGATCGTGGACAAGGCGATCCCGGGCTTCGAGCACCTCGTCCTCAACTCCGTCCTGCCCCGCACCGGGGCCCGAAAGGGCACCCAGGACGCGGTCGTCGCGGCGCGCGAGCTCGCCCCTGTCCTGGCGTCGATCTCGGACCGCGCCGAGAGAAACCTGTACATCCGCAAGCTGGCTGACATCTTGGGGCTTGACGAGCGGGCCCTCGTGCCTCTTCTGGCAGACGGCCCTCGTCGAAGGAGCCGCGTCCGCGCGACGAACCCAACCGCGCCCCATGCGAGTGGGGCAGCCTCTCCCCGAATCGCCAGCACGCCCCCCCCGTCGAGTGAGCTGAACCTGCTCAAGCTCTTGCTATTGGTGCCTGAAGCCTGTGCGGTGTACATGGCCCACGATGTAGGGGCGCTCTTGACCCACGACGGAGCGAGGGAGGCGGCCGACGCCCTCGCTGGTCGCGTAGAGGCTGAAGAAAAGATCGACATCGCGAGCTTCATAGCGGACGTCCGAGACCCCGGCCTGAAGTCGGTGCTCTATCGAAGCATGGCCGACGCGCCGGAGTTCGGCGACGAGTGGGCCGAGACCTTTGCGCAGCTGGAGACCACCCTCAAGAGTGGGCGGCTGCGTCGTGAGATCCAAGACCTCAAGCTCGAGCTACGCAGGGCCTATCTGCAACGCGACGACGACGAGGCCGGCCGACTGCAGATCCGCAACGTGCAGCTCCAAAAGCAGCTCCAAGCGCTCAAGTCCTCCAGGGGATAGCATGGCGAAACTCACGCAGACCAAAGAGTTCAAGAAGCTCGTATCGCTGGGAAGCGAGCGCGGCTACGTCACCTACCAAGAGGTGAACCGCATCTTGCCGGAGGGGGCGCTGGATCAGGAGAAGCTCGACAAGATGTTCGAGTTTCTAAAAAACCGGCATCAGATCGACGTCGTCGACGACCCGGCGAGCTCGAAGACCACCGAGGCCGATCAGGAGCGGGCAGCGCTCCGCAAGCCCTCGACGCAGCCCGATCGCAACATGTCGGACGCGTACGGCAAGACCAACGACCCCGTCCGCATGTACCTGCGAAAGATGGGCTCGGTGAGCCTGCTCACACGCGAGGGCGAGATCGAGATCGCCAAGCGCATCGAGGAGGGCGAGCTCGAGGTCCTCGACGTCCTCCTCGAGACGGATTTTGCCGTGGAGATGGTCCTCGAGTACCGCGACGGCGTGAAGGCGGGCACCGGCAACCCGCGCGAGATCGCTAAGGACCTCGGCGGCGAGGACGCGACCGGCGAGCTCGAGGACGCCCAGCTCAAAGAGGCCACCATCCGGACCCTCGACAAGGCCTTCGAGGCCTTCGAGGCGAAAAAATCGCTGCGGGACGCCCTGTGCCGCCTCACCCCGGGCACCGAGGCGTTTGCTCAGGGCGAGCAAGCCGTCGACAAGGCGATCGAGCGCATCAAGTCGATCTTCGCCGAGCTGCGCTGGAACAAGAAGCTGCTCGACAGGGTGGTCGGCGCCTTCAAGAAGGTCGTCACCCGCGTACAGCGCGCGGAGGGCCAGATCCGACGGGTCGAGCGGCGGCTCGGCATGTCGACCAAGCAGGTCCGGCAGCTCACCCGCGAGGTGAAGAGAAATCGCTCGGCCATGCCCAGGATCCAGGCCGAGCACGGCATCACCGGCGACGCCCTGCTCGAGGGCGCCCGCGTCATCGGCGCCAACTTCCAGCGGCTCGCAAAGGCGCAGTCCGGCGTCGGCATGGAGCTCGACACCTTGCGCACGGTCTACAACCGCGTGCTCATGGGCGAGAAGAAGGCCGAGAAAGCCAAGACCGAGCTCATCGAGGCCAACCTCCGCCTGGTGGTGTCGATCGCCAAAAAGTACACCAACCGCGGGCTGCAGTTCCTCGACCTCATCCAAGAGGGGAACATCGGCCTGATGAAGGCCGTCGACAAGTTCGAGTACCGCCGCGGCTACAAGTTCTCGACCTACGCCACGTGGTGGATCCGCCAGGCGATCACCCGAGCCATCGCGGACCAGGCGCGGACGATTCGCATCCCCGTCCACATGATCGAGACGATCAACAAGCTCATCCGCACGAGCCGCTACCTCGTGCAGGAGCTCGGGCGCGAGCCACAGCCCGAGGAGATCGCCGAAAAGATGGACCTGAGTATCGAGAAGGTGCGCAAGGTCCTCAAGATCGCCAAGGAGCCGATCAGCCTCGAGACGCCGATCGGCGAGGAGGAGGACAGCCATCTGGGCGACTTCATCGAGGACAAGCGCATCATGAGCCCGGCGGACGCCGTCATCTCGATGAACCTGTCGGAGCAGACCCGCAAGGTCCTCGCGACCCTCACGCCGCGTGAAGAGAAGGTCCTGCGCATGCGCTTCGGCATCGGCGAAAAATCCGACCACACCCTCGAGGAGGTCGGCCAGGACTTCTTCGTCACCCGCGAGCGTATCCGGCAGATCGAGGCCAAGGCCCTGCGCAAACTGCGTCACCCGTCGCGATGCAAGAAGCTCAAGAGCTTCATGGACAGTTAGGCGCGCCTCCCGCGCGTTCAGGGCCAGCCGACGGGTCGGAAACGGTCCTTGACTTGTCTCGGCATCGGCGATAGGTCCGCCCAGAACTCTCTTGGGCCTATAGCTCAGCGGTTAGAGCCGCCGGCTCATAACCGGTTGGTCCCTGGTTCGAATCCAGGTGGGCCCACCAAGACGAAGGCACAGGCTGCGAATTGATTCTCTGGCCGAACGACCCTCAAGGAAACGAAGGCGCCTCCCCAAAGGACGGCGCCTTCGACCTTTTTGGGCCCATGGCCAGACGACCCACGGGGACAGCGTGAACGAGACCATCGCCGCCCTGGTCCAGCTCCAGGGCATCGACGACGAGATCAGCGGACACCGGGAGCAGCGCGACGCGCTCGCCGAGAACCTGGACCGGCTTCGGAGCATCCTCGAGCAGATGGCCACGGAGCTCGCCGACAAGCGCGACAAGCTCGCCGAGGCGTCCCGCTTCTACGACGACAAGCGCGTCGACCTGCAGGCCGACGCCGAACGCATGACGACCGCCAAATCCAAGCTCGCCGGCGTCACCCGTACCAAGGAGTACGCCGCCATGCAGCGCGAGCTCGACACCCTCCGCAAGAAGTACTCGGAGGACGAGGCTGAGCTGAGGCGCCTGCAGGAGGCGATCGACGAGTACACCTCGGCCATCGCCACCAAGGAGACCAAGCTCGCTCAGCTCGAGGCCGAGGTCGCCAGCGAGAAGGCCGCCAGCGCCGACCGCCTCGCCGAGCTGGACAAGACCATCGAGGGCATCGCCTCCAAGAAGGAGGAGGTCACGGGCAAGCTCAAGCGCGGACTCGTCAGCCGCTACAACCGCATCCTGGCCAGTCGCCAGGGCAAGGCCGTCGTCCCGGCGGTCGAAGGCCGCTGCACCGGCTGCCGGATGATGCTGCCGCCACAGTCCTTCATCCTGGTCCAGCGGGGCGAGACGCTCCAGAGCTGCCCGAGCTGCCAGCGCTACCTGTACTACACGGCCGAGATCGCCGCCGAGCTCGCGACCTGACATGCGCCATCGCGCTTGACCGCCGGGCCACGGGTTGCTAGCGCTCCAGCGGTACAGCGTGAGTGGACCGGGTGGTCGCTGGCCGGCTCGCCTGCGGGTGGGTCGACGAGAGGAAAGTCCGAGCTCCACAGGGCAATGGTGCTGGATAACGTCCAGCGAGGGTGACCTCAGGGAAAGTGCCACAGAGAGTAGACCGCCCTCCGGCGCCTCGGCGCTCAGGGGGTAAGGGTGAAAGCGTGAGGTAAGAGCTCACGGGCGCCCCACGGTGACGTGGGGAGCCGGTAAACCCCACCTGGAGCAAGATCGAAACAGGGGCTGGCGCGAGCCACGGACGGCCCGTCCGAGTCCCCCGGGAGCATCGCTGGAGCGGCGTGGCAACGCGTCGCCTAGATGAATGGCCATCGCCGACGCGAGGGTGACCGAGCGCCGGAACAGAACTCGGCTTACAGGCCTGTCACGGTGTACCGGGGGGCCGCTCGCGAGGGCGGCTCCCCGTTTTCTGTTCGGGCTCCCGCGTGACGGCGCCTTCTGCTATAGGAGCAGCTCGCCGCACGATTGGAGGAGTGGGATGAGCAAGGGCCAGTGGGACGAGTTCATGGCGCGCCTAGACGCGGTGTACCTGCCGTCGCTGACGCCGCACCAGCGCCAGCTCCCCAAGCCCGACGAGGGGGTGCCGGACGACGTCTGGCGCGCCGCCCTGATCATCTTCCCCAGCCCCGGCGACTGGCTGGACAACCCCATCCCCCAGCTCCAAGGCAAGAGCGCGCGCGAGGCCTGCGCCGCCGGGCGCGCCGACGAGGTCCGCGCCATCATGCAGGGCGTGGCCGAGTTCTTCCTGCCGCCGCCCGACGAGGTCATCCCCTACGAGGAGCTCGGCAGGAGCTTCGAGGAGGCTGTCGACGGTGAGGACGGGTGAGCCGACGTATCCTGGTCGCTGAGCCCAGCCGGACCCTGTCGAGCCTCATCAAACTGACGCTGCGCGGGATCACCGGCGAGATCGTCTTCGCCAACGACGGCCGCGAGGCCCTCGCGCTGGCCCGCGAGCACCTGCCCGATCTGCTGATCTGCGGCGCCCACCTGCCCGGCCTCGACGGCTACGCGCTGACCGCCGGGATCCGCCGCGTCGAGGGCGGCCAACGCCTGCCGGTGCTCCTGACCGTCCCCGACCACACGCCCGCCGACGCCGAGCGCGTGGCGTACCTCGGGATCGACGACGTGCTGGCGACACCCTTCGAGCGCGCGGCCCTCCTCGAGCGCGTCCGCGCGCTGCTCAGCAAGCCCACGGCGCTCGCCGCCCCGGTCGAGCCTCGGACCCCGACGCCGCGACCGGCCCCCAGGCAAACGCCGGCCCCGCCGCAGCCACCCGCCGCGCTGCCGCCGCAGCCCCCGCCGGGCGCCCGCGTCGCGGGGCCTGCGGTGGCGAACGCCCAGGCGGCCCTGGCCTCGCTGGACCGCGCCGCGGTGGCGGCCCTCATCCGTCCCGAGGTCTCCAAGCAGCTCGAGGACCGCGTGGAGCAGGCCGTCGAGGACGCCGCCGCGCGACGCCTGCCGGCCCTGGTGGAGGCCGCCGTCGAGCGCTGCATCGAGCGGACCGTCGGCGTCGCCGTCGCCGACGCCCTGCCTGGGCTGGTGGTCGACCTCGTCGAGGCCCGCCTGCTGCCGCTGCTCGACGAGCGCCTTCCCGATGCCATGGGGGCGCTGGCCGACAGCCACGTCCGGGCCGCGGCCGAGGGGGCCGTGTCCCAGGCGATGCCCGAGCTGATGGCGAACGCCGCCTTCGGCCTCAGCCCCAAGATCGAGTCGATGGTCGCGGAGCTGCTCCCCGCGCAGCTCGGCGGCGTCACCCAAAAAGTCGTCTGGAAAGTGGTCCCGGAGATCGCCGAAGACCTGATCCGCGAAGAGATCCGCCGCCTCACCGAGGACGGCGCCCAAACCGAAAAGCACGAAGAAGAAGTCTCATGAGCGAGCTCCTCCCCAAAGCGTACCAGCACCTCGAGATCGAGCGCCGCTGGTACCCCATCTGGGTCGAAAACGGCTACTTCGCCGCGGACGACGCCTCCGACAAGCCCCCCTACTGCATCGTCATCCCGCCGCCGAACGTGACGGGCCAGCTCCACATGGGCCACGCGCTCATGCTGACGCTCGAGGACGTGCTCATCCGCTGGCGCCGGATGCAGGGCTACAACGCCCTGTGGCTGCCAGGCACCGACCACGCGGGCATCGCCACCCAGATGGTGGTCGAGCGCGAGCTAGCCAAGGACGGCGTGTCCCGCTTCGACCTCGGCCGCCAGGGCTTCCTCGACAAGGTCTGGGAATGGAAGGGCCGCTACCACGGCCGCATCACCGAGCAGATGAAGGTGATGGGCGTCTCGGTCGACTGGGACCGCGAGCGCTTCACCATGGACGATGGCCTGTCGCGCGCCGTGCGCAAGGTGTTCGTCGACCTGTACAACGACGGCCTCATCTACCGCGAGCGCCGGCTGGTGAACTGGTCGCCCGGCATCCACACCGTGCTCAGCGACCTCGAGGTCGAGCACCGACAGGTCAACAGCAGCCTGTGGCACATGGCGTACCCGGTGACGGGCAGCGACGACAAGCTCGTCGTCGCCACCACACGCCCCGAGACGATGCTCGGCGACACCGCCGTGGCCGTGCACCCCGAGGACCCGCGCTACGCCCACCTCATCGGCAAGACCGTGGACCTGCCGCTGACCGACCGGAAGATCCCGATCATCGGCGACGCCATCCTGGTCGACATCGAGTTCGGCACCGGCGCCGTCAAGGTGACGCCGGCCCACGACCCGCACGACTTCGACACGGGCAAGCGCCACGACCTGGAGATGATCACCATCTTCGACGCCGACGCGCGCCTCAACGACAACGTCCCCGAGGCCTACCGCGGCCTCGACCGCCAGAGCGCCCGCGACAAGATCGTCGCCGACCTGGACGCCCTGGGCCTGCTGGTCGACGTCACGCCCCACACGATGAACGTCGGCCATTGCCAACGCACGGGTGTGCCCATCGAGCCGATGCTGTCCCACCAGTGGTACGTCAAGATCAAGCCCCTGGCCGAGCCGGCCATCGCCGCGGTCGAGGACGGCCGGACCAGGTTCACCTCGCCCGAGTGGGAGAAGGTCTACTTCCAGTGGATGCGCAACATCCGCGACTGGTGCATCAGCCGCCAGCTGTGGTGGGGCCACCAGATCCCGGCGTGGTTCTGCGAAGCGTGCGACCACATCACCGTCAGCGAGGAGGACCCGACCGCGTGCGCTGGCTGCGGCTGCGCCGACATCCGGCAGGACGAGGATGTCCTTGACACCTGGTTCTCCTCGGGGCTGTGGCCGTTGTCGACCCTGGGCTGGCCCGACAAGACCCAGGCGCTCGACACCTTCTACCCCGGCGCCGTGATGGAGACCGGCTTCGACATCATCTTCTTCTGGGTCGCCCGGATGATGATGTTCGGGCTGCGCTTCATGGGCGACGTGCCCTTCAGGACCATCTACATGCACCCGATGGTCCGCGACGACAAAGGCCAGAAGATGTCGAAGACGAAGAACAACGTCATCGACCCCCTCGAGGAGACCGAGGTCCACGGCGCCGACGCGCTGCGCTTCACCCTCGCGGCCCTGACCACCCAGGGCCACGACCTAAAGCTGTCCAAGGAGCGCCTGACCGGCTACCGGGCGTTCGCCAACAAGATCTGGAACGCCACGCGCTTCGTGCTCATGAACGTGCCCGAAGGCGAGACCCCGGCCCCCCTCGATATGGACGACCTCGGCGCGCTCTCCCTCGCCGACCGCTGGGTCCTCCACAAGCTCGACGAGGCCGTGGTCGCGACCACCGAGGCCCTCGAGGCCTTCGAATTCGCCGACGCCACCACGGCCATCCACAGCTTCTTCTGGGGCGTCTACTGCGACTGGTACATCGAGCTGACCAAGTCCACCCTGCGCGGCGGCGGCGAGGCGGCGGCGACGACCCGGCGGGTGCTGCTGCACGTCCTCGACCAGGCCCTGCGCCTGCTGCACCCCTTCATGTGCTACATCACCGAGGAGATCTGGACCAAGCTACCCATCGAGCGCAGCGCGCCCAGCCTCGTCATCGCCGACTGGCCAAAGGCCGACGCGCGCCTGCGCGACGATCACGCCCAGGCCCTGACCGACCAGCTCATCGACATCATCGGCGCCGTCCGTACGGTGCGCGGCGAAAACGGCGTCTCCCCGAAGAAGGCCCTCGAGGTCCACGTATCAGCCCCCGACGCCGACACCGCCGCCCTGGTGACCGAGGCCGAGGCCTACCTGGCCAACCTCGCCAACGTCGGCACCCTCAAGGTCGACGTCGCGCTCCCCCGCCCGGCCAAGAGCGCCGTCGCCATCGCCGGCGCCTGCAAGGTCTACGTCCCGCTCGAGGGCCTCATCGACCTCGGCGAAGAGATCGCCCGCCTCGGCAAGGCCATCGCCAAACTCGACAAGGAGATCGACAAGCTCGGCAAGAAGCTCGGCAACGAGCGCTTCTTGGCAAACGCGCCCACCGAGGTCGTCCAGACCCAGCGCGACCGCCTGGCCGACGCCCAGAGCAGACGCGCCACCTACGCCGAGAGCCTCGCGCTGCTGCAGGGCTGAGCGCGCGCGCCGCGCTACGTCACGATCCGGGCCGCCGGCCCGGTCGTGACCCGCAACGGCCCGTCGCACGTGTAGAGATCGCCGTCGACCATGTAGGCGACGCGGTCCTCGTGGGCGTGGATCGCGACCTCGCGCGCCACCACGCCGGTGGCGTTCGCGGGCCGCAGCGGGCGCCCCAGCCAGACGCGCCAGAGGTCGGCCGCGACGTCGAAGGTGCGCCCGTGGACGGCCAAGAAGTGGAAGGCGTCGGGATGATCGTCAGCCATGTAGAAGGGCGTGAACCCAAGACCCACCTGGGGCACCGTGCCGATGGCGTGAGTGAGGTAGTCACGCTCGGGCCAGCGCTCACCGTCGACCTCGACGACCGCGCGCAGGGGCTGGCCCAGGCGCTTGATGAGCGGTCCCTGGACGAAGGCGCTGGCGGCGAGCCGCGCGATGGTCCGGACCGCGGTCACGGCCGAGGGGTCGTCGTGCCCGGCCGCATAGTAGGCGTCGAGGAAGCTGCGAAAGACCCCCGTGCCAAACAGGAAGCCACAGCGCCCCCCCGCGACGATGGTGCGGCGCTCGACGCTCGGCGGGACGACGCCGCCGGCGGTGCGCGCGAGGAGGCGCCGCAGGTTTCGCTCGGGCTTGTGGCGCGCGAGGCCCAGGCCGTTGGCCACCGTGTTCATCGTGCCGCCACGCAGCAGCGCGAAGGGCGGCAGCGCCTCGGCACCATAGACGTCGCTGAAGGCTTGGACGGCGACCCCCGCCGTGCCGTCGCCTCCGACCACGCCGACCACGCCGACGCCCGCGTCGCGAAAGCGGACCGCGATCTCCTCGACGTGCTCGATGTCATGGGTGACGACGAGCAGGCCTCGATCGCCCAGGATCCGCCGCATCCGCTCGACCGCCCGCGGGTGGTGACGCAGGTGACGAGACCGAGGGTTGATGAGGACGCCGACACAAAGGGACATGAAAGCGACATAGGCAACCACGAGCGAGTGCGCAAGGCGCCCCGCGCTGAGCAGCCCGCTGTGTGAATTTTCTCTCCACTTAGTCGCAAATGACGACCTGAGCGGGCGGCGGCCTCCTGCGGACGCATGCCCGCCACGGCGGCACGGAAATTGCTAAACCTCGCCCCAGCACCGCCCGCCCCAGGAGATCCGCCATGCTCAACCGCCTCCACCTCCTCGTCCTCACCCTGGCAGCTTCCGGGCTGCTCGCGACCGCAGGCTGCCTTGGCGACGGCGTGCCCGGCGGCGGCGGTGCGGCGGTCGCGAGCCAGCCCGCCGACACGACGGCCAGCCGCCCCGACGCGACGGCCAGCCTCCCCGACGCGACGGCCAGCCTCCCCGACGGCGCGACCATCGATCCGGCCCAGACGCCCAGCGACCGGGCCTTCGTCGAGCAGTACGCCGAGGTGCTGACCGAGGCGGCGACCTACACCCGCGCGCAGCTCGAGGCTCGCTACCTGGGCGATGCCGCGCCCGCCCTCACCCGGCTGTCCTACGACCCGCGGGCGGCCACGCACTTCGAGCTCATCGACCAGACCCTGGCGCTGACGCCCGCCGAGGTGGCCAAGCTCGACGACAACGGCTTCGTCGTCAGCGAGCGCCTGTCCTACCGGAGCTTCGGCGAGCAGCTCCTGACGGTCTATGAGACGGACCTGCCGATCCTGGTCACCACGGACATGATCCTTCACGCCCTGCACAGCTCCTACGATGATCTGCTGGCCTCCCTCGAGCGGCAGCTGCTGTCCGACACCCTCGCCGACGTACTGGATCGGGCCCACGAGGCGCTGACCGGGCTGGAGCCTGGCGGCGAGGCCGAGGCCCTCGAGGCCATGCGCGACGCGGATCTGTTCGTCACGGTGGCCCGCAGCCTCCTCACCGGCGCGCCCGTCGCCAGCGCCACCGGCGGCGCCGTGGACGCGGCGCGCGACGACTTTTTGGCCCGCATCGACGCCCAGACGATGGCGACGGTCGAGATCTTCGGCACCAGGCGCAAGATGGACTTCAGCCAGTTCAAGCCCCGCGGCCACTACGCCGGCGACGCGGAGCTGGAGCGCTACTTCCAGGCGATGATGTGGCTCGGGCGGGTGGACCTGCGCTTCGTAGAGCAGGACCCCATCACCTTCGAGTGGCGGTTCCAAGGCCGGCAGCTCGCCGTGGCCCAGCTCCTCGACGCCGCCGTGCGCGCCGGCGACGCCCTGGTCGGCTGGAGCCTGGCCAACGACCTCATCACCTTGATGGTCGGCCCGGTCGACTACATCGACTTGCGCGGCGTGAGCCGCCTGCTGGACGACCACGGGATCGCCGACGCCTCGGCCGCCGTGACCCTGTCCGGGGACGCCCTCGCGGCCGTCGTGAGCGACCTGCTGTCCGGCAAGTACGGCGAGCAGCAGATCAACTCCCATTGGCTCGAGACCGACCCCTTCGCCTCGGAGCCCCAGCCCCTGCCGGCGTCCTTCGCCTTCCTCGGCCAGCGCTTCGTCGTCGACAGCTACGTCATGGCCAACCTCGTCTACGACCGCATCATCCACGACGGCAGCAAGGTCCAACGCGTCCTGCCGAACCCCCTCGACGTCCTCTTCGTGCTGGGCAACGACCAGGTCCTCCCGCTGCTCCAAGGCGACCTCGACCGCCACCCCTACCAGGGCGCGCTCCACGGCCTGCGCTGGCTCGTCGACTGGTACGCTCCCGAGTTCTGGCAGTCCAACATCTACAACAGCTGGCTGTCGGCCCTGCGCGCGTTGAACCGCCCCACCCGGGGCGACGAATACCCCGAGTCCATGCGCACCGACGCCTGGCGTGACCGCGTCGCCCAGACCCAGCTCGGCTCCTGGGCGCAGCTCCGCCACGACACGCTGCTCTACGCCAAGCAGTCCTACACCGGGGGCGTGTCCTGCGAGCACCCCGACGGCTACGTCGAGCCCTACCCCGCCTTCTACGAGGCGCTCCAGAACCTGGCGGCCACCGCCAAGCAGACGCTCGTCAACGTGCGGTTCGAGCAGGCCTGGATGCAACAGGCCCTCGAACGCTTCTTCACCAACTGGGAGGAGATCATGGCGATGCTGGCGTCCATGGCGACCAAGGAGCTGGACGGCACCCCCCTGTCCGACGAGGAGATCGCCTTCATCAAGAACACCATCATGGCCGACGGTGGCTGCGGCGGCCCGACGTACACGGGCTGGTACAGCACCCTGTACTGGAACGGCGAGCGGATCGGCGAGTGGAAGCCGACCATCGCCGACGTCCACACCAACCCCAACTCGGGGCCCCTGCCCGGCCCCAACGTCCTCCACGTGGCCACCGGCAACGTCAACGCCATGGTCTTCACCGCCGACACCTGCAACGGCCCCCGCGCCTACGTCGGCCCGGTCTTCAGCTACTACGAGGTCGACCCCCACGCCATCGAACGCTACACCGACGGGCAGTGGGAGGCGATGCTGAGCCAGGCCGCCCAGCCCGAGCGGCCCGCCTGGACCCAGAGCTTCCTGGTGCCGGCGCCGTAGCGCCCGTTGCGGCCCCGCCTCGAACCCCTCGAACCGGCGCCCCGGCTCCTCGCGGGGCGTCGCTTCGACGCGGGCCTGGCGCCTCCCGAGCGCATGGGGTACCAAGGTTTGGGAGGGTACTACCCATGACACCATCGAGCCGCGCCTGGCAGCCCGAGATGAGCGAGATCGTGGGAGCGGTCTTCCTGCTCCAGCGGCTATGGACCTACAGCCTCGACGGCTTCCTCGAGCCCTTCGGCCTCACGACCCGCCAGTGGATGCTCCTGGCCGCCGTGGACCAGCTCTTCGAGGAGCCGCCGCCGCTCCAGGTCGTCGCCGACCGCCTCAACACCAGCCACCAGAACGTCAAGGCGATGGCGCTCCAGCTCCAGCGCCGAGGGCTCGTCGAGATCGTCGGGGACAAGGCGGACAAGCGCGTCAAGCGCCTGCAGACCACTGAGTCCAACCGCGAGCTCTGGGCCGCCATGGCAGGCCAGACCGAGGCCTTCATCGCTGGGCTCTTCGACGACCTCGAGGACGCCGAGCTGAGCGAGCTGCGCGGCCTCATGGGGCCGCTCTACGCCCGGGCCATCGAGCGCTACCGCGACGAGCGCGCCCGCCGGTCGGGCCGACGCTGACACCGGCCTCATCGCCACTCCGTCGCCGGGGCCGCGGCCGAGCCGCGCGACGATCGGCACCGGTCCCCAGCGCTCAGGCGGCCCCCGAGCCCCCGCTCAACCGCGCTGGCCGCGCGCGCATGAAGCGCTCGGGCAGGGCGACGCCGAGGGTGGCCAGCCCCGGCGGGTGCTCGCGCTCGCGGTCGAGGTAGCGCCGATAGAGCCGGTGGAAGTTCTCCCGGGCCTCGAGGCGCTCGTAGATCGCGTTGAGCCCGAAGGTGATTCGGTTGAAGAAGATGAGGTCCGGCGGGAGGTTGAGTCGGCGGAGGTTGCCGGGGCGCATCACCTCGGCGGCGCGCTCTAGGAAGGCCTGGTCGAAGGTGAAGACGCGGTCTTCGATGAAGGGCGCGCCGTGGTAGCTGAAGAAGCGCCAGAGAAAGTCGTGGTCGAAGGGGCGGCCGGGAAGCACGATGTCGAGCGCCCTGACGGCGCGCTCGAAGGCCTCGTGGTCGCCGTCGACGAGGGCGCGGTTGAGGGTGTGCAGGTCGTCGAGGAAGGGCTGGTCGAAGGCCTTGACGCAGCCGAAGTCGAGGAAGGTGACGCCGCCGTCGGCGTGAAAGAGGTAGTTGCCCGGGTGGGGGTCGCCGTTGAAGGCCCGATGGAAGTGCATCGAGTCGAAGACGAAGTCGTTGAGGACGTGGACGGCGAGGCGCTTCTCCTGGGCGTTGGCGACCTCGAGGAAGTCGTAGAAGCCCAGGCCCTTGACGTGCTCCTGGCAGAGCACGCGCCGGCGGGTCAGGTCGTGGTGGACGCGGGGCACACGGATGAGCGGGTGACCGCGCCAGATGTCGTAGAAGCGCTGCTGGTTTTGGGCCTCGCGCTGGTAGTCGAGCTCGTCCTCGAGGCGCTCCTTGAGCTCGGCGACCATGGCCTTGCCGTCGGCGTTCTTGTGGACCGAGGAGATGAGGGCCGCGATGCCGTCGCCGAATCGCAGGTCGGCGCGGATGGCCTCGTCGACGCCGGGGTATTGGATCTTGAGGACGACCTCTTCGCCGCTGCCGCGCAGCCGCGCGCGGTGGACCTGGCCGATGGAGGCGCTCGCCAGCGGCTCCTCGTCGAAGTCCGAGAAGTGGTCGGAGAGCTTACCGCCGAGCTCGGCCTCGACGACGCCCCGCGCGAGCTCGAAGGCCATCGGGGGCGCGTCCTTTTGGAGCGCGGCCAGCGCCTCGCGGGCCTCGGCCGGGAGGGACTCGCGGGCGAAGCTGACGATCTGGCCGAGCTTCATGAAGACGCCCTTCATGTGGCCCATCAGCGCCGCCGCTTCAGCGCTGGTCTTGACATGGTAGGCCTGCTCGAGGGCTCGGCGCCGCGCCCGCGAGGCCACCAGCTGGCGCATGCGCAGCACGGCCTTGCGGGCGGCCGTGC
>PDWJ01003637.1_pt1 | contig 14502 bp, 10 predicted proteins | sample 1430881 | NCBI WGS metagenome assembly PDWJ01 (sample SAMN01162460, study PRJNA174530) | Oral metagenome, whole genome shotgun sequencing project. | biome: Marine environment; feature: Marine mammal; material: Swab sample of the gingival sulcus; isolation source: swab sample of gingival sulcus... | reverse complement strand
GTGGGAATTATTATTTCTATTGGAGGTACTTTTTTTGTTAAAACAAAAGAAGATAAAGACCCTCAAATAGCTTTAAATATTGGTACTTTTGGTGCAGCTGGAGTGATGATTATTGCTTCTTTTTTTACTATCAAATTCATGATACCTTCATCTGTGAAAGCTTCTGAACTTGGTGCAGTAGTTGGTGTATCTGCTTGTTTAGGTATTTTTTTATCTGTTATTTTTGGTTTAGTTGCAGGTACACTTATTGGTATTTCAACAGAATACTACTGTGCAACAGGTAAGCGTCCAGTTAATGCAATAGCAAAGCAGTCTAAAACTGGTGCAGCAACTAATATTATTTCTGGTTTAGGAATGGGTATGCAATCAACTGCAATTCCTATACTTTTAATTGCTGCTGCTATTTTGGGTGCTCATTCTTTTGCGGGGCTTTATGGTGTTGCTATTTCTGCTTTAGGGATGCTATCTACAACTGGTATCCAGTTAGCAGTTGATGCCTATGGTCCTATTGCAGATAATGCTGGGGGTATTGCTGAAATGAGTGGTCTTCCTTCAGAGGTAAGAGAAAGAACAGATAAGCTTGATTCTGTTGGAAACACAACTGCGGCAATTGGTAAGGGTTTTGCAATTGGAAGTGCTGCTTTAACTGCCCTAGCTTTATTTTCTGCTTATATGCAGCAAACAAATGTTAAATCTATCAATCTTGCAGACCCTAAGGTTATGGCGGGTTTATTTGTTGGTGGAATGCTACCATTTTTATTTTCGTCTATGTCGATGAATGCTGTTGGTCGTGCGGCTATGGCTATGATTAAAGAGGTTCAAAGGCAATTTAAAACTATTCCAGAGTTAAAAGCTGCACTTGAAGTTATGGTAAAAAATGATAATGATACAGACAAGATGAATGATGAAGATATGGCGATTTTTGATGCTGCTGATGGCAAAGCTGAATATGGTAAATGCGTTGATATTTCAACTACAGCTGCTATTAAAGAAATGATTTTACCAGGACTTCTTGCTATTATAATTCCTGTTTCGGTGGGCTTTTTAGGTGGAAAGCATATGCTTGGAGGTTTATTAGCAGGAGTTACAGTAACAGGCGTTTTAATGGCACTTTTTATGTCAAATACAGGTGGTGCATGGGATAATGCAAAAAAATCTATCGAAGAAGATGACCGAAAAGGTACAAAAGCACATAAGGCATCAGTTGTTGGTGATACAGTTGGTGACCCATTTAAAGATACAGCTGGTCCTGCATTAAATATTTTAGTTAAATTAATGAGTGTTGTTGCATTAACAATTGCTCCATTATTATAAATTTATATTTTATGACTTTCCATAGCCTTTAGTTTTCAACTAAAGTCTATTCCAAGAAAAATTTCACTTCATAAATGAATTAAAATTTTTAAAATAAAGCCGAAGTCTTTATTTTTATGTTTTTATAAGATTATCATAGACTTCACCTAAAGATATCTATAGGTCTTCCGAAGTGGTCAACCACTACGTGGCTTTTATCACACCATAGTTATTATATCATGATAGAACCATTTGTAAGATGGTTAATTGTGTTTATAAAAGGGTCGGAGACCCCTTCTGAAGGGGTCGAGGGGGTCTTCTGAAGGGGTCGACCACTACGTGGCTTTTACTACACTATTATTCTTATATGAGGTTGATTATCACTTATAGATGGTTAATGGTTTTTATAAAAGGGTCGTAGACCCCCAATTATAAAAAATAAAACCCCGATAGGGGGTTTATTTTTCAGAGTGAAAACAACATTTATGTTGGTTTCACGACCAAAATTTAAACCCAAAGGGGGTAAATTTTGCATGGAAAAGACTTTTTGAAAAAAAGGCTTTGGAATGCTACTCAAAATTTAAATTAATTATTAATTACATCAACAATTAACTTGGAAATTATTTTGTTCCCACAAGCAATATTCCCTTCCATATAATTAAATTCTTTACCCAAAATAGAATAAATACTCCCTCCAGCCTCTTTAACAATTAAAGCACCAGCAGAAATATCCCATGGATTGAGCTTCTTTTCCCAATATCCATCCCAAATACCCATCGCAGTATAAGATAAATCAATTGCAGCACTACCCGTACGCCTAATATCTTGACACACTAAAATCATTTTATTATGCTCTTTTAAATTATTATCATCATCTTCACTTTTAGAATAAGGAAAACCAGTTGCAATAACAGAATTAATTAATTCTGTTTTATCAGAAACATGTATTAACTCATCATTTAAAAAAGCTCCACAATCTTTAATAGCATGAAACATTTCTCGTAAATATGGAATATAAACAACCCCACCAACAATCTCTCCATCACATTCAAGTGCAATTGAAATAGAAAATAAATAAAAACCATGTGCAAAATTTGTTGTTCCATCAAGTGGGTCAATAATCCATCTAAAAGAACTATCTTTTACTTCAATATCACCACTTTCTTCCGCAAGAATAGAATCTTCTGGGAATTTATTAAAAATTGAACCAATAATATATGCCTCTGATTTTTTATCAGCATCAGTAACAAGGTCAATAGTTCCTTTATTTTCAATAATTAAATCATTATTCCTAAAACGCTTTAATAATATCTCCCCTGCACCCTTTGCAAATTCTTTGGCATATTCAACCCTTTCATTAATTATTTTAGTATCCATAATCTCCTTTTAAACCCCTTCAACAAGTTCTTTATTCGCAAAAGCCCTATAATAACTACCAGAACTACAGGAATCTTTCCTGTTTTCAAGTTTAGTCATCGCAATACAAGGCGAACAATAGGGATTTGCTTTACAAACATGACAAGATAAATAATTTTTATATTTAGAAAGCTCTAAAACTTCTTTGACTTTATCACTATTATACCATATATCTTTAAGTGAATGTGTTTTTAATGACCCTAATGGCTCTGGATATACTAAACAAGGATAAACATCCCCTTTAGAATCAATCCACATAATACTCCTAGCAATACTACATCTTGGGTCTTCTGGTTGAAAATTATAATTCATATTACAGTATTCATCCATTGATTTAGAATCAAGTAAAATATCAGAAACCTCCTTATCTTTAAAAAGTTGGTATATATCACTTTTCTTTAATGAATATTTTTTAGTATCTCTTACATTATTTTCAGAATTAATAATAGATAAATCAAAAGTTGGAATTATACCTAATGAAATCATCATATCATACAAAACCCTAATATCTTTATAATTAACATTCATAATAAGAGTTTTAGAAACAACTTTTACGCCCATCTTTGAAAGATATGTTGCTGCTTCAACACTCTTTTTTAACGAACCCTTCCTCTTTGTTATTTTATCATGAACCTCTTCTTTATCTGAATAAATAGAGATACCTACTTCTAATATGCCTAGTTCTTTTAAGTATTCCATTTGGGGCTTTGTTAATGTTGTAGCACTTGTTATTACCTTAAAACCCATATTTTTACTTCTTGTATATTCAAATAAATCCCAAACTCCTTCTTTATTAAAAAGCTCCCCACCAGAAAAAGTAATATAAACAACACCCAAATCATCAAGTTCATCTATTATTTTCATCTGTTCTTTAATGCTTAATTCATGTTTTGTATCTCTATGGTCAACATAGCAATGAACACAATCTAAATTACACTTTTTAGTTACCTCAAAAGTAACAGCAAAAGGTATTCTCTTGAGAGCTAATTTTCGTTCCATTTTATCTAAAATTCCCAAATTTTATCCTTTATTGAATATTAAAAATAATTATATGTGATTATAACCTCTTAAAAGTAGTTTATCAATAAAAATATTGACTTTAAGCATTAAAACAATATAATTTCGCTTTATAATTTGGAGTATCAATTTGAATAATCCTGTAAAATTTGGCAGATACTCGCTAATACAAAGGGTAAATATTGGAGGAATGGCAGAGATTTTCAAAGCTAAAACTTTTGGTGTTGAAGGTTTTGAAAAAACTTTTGCAATAAAAAGAATTCTACCATCAATAGCCCAAGATAAAGATTTTATAATAATGTTTGTTGATGAAGCTAAAATAATGGCTCAACTCCAACATTCAAATATAACTCAAGTATACGAATTAGGATTAACAAATGGAAGTTACTTTATTGCCATGGAATTTATTGATGGCAAAGACTTAAAACAATTATTCCGAAAAAACCAAGAAGATAAAAAACCAATGGATATTGCACAAGCATGCTATATTGTTTCTCAAATATGCTCAGGGCTTGACTATGCTCATCGTAAAAAAGATTCAAAAGGAAATAGTTTAAATATTATTCATCGTGATGTTTCACCTCAAAATATACGAATTTCCTATGATGGTGATGTTAAAATTTTAGACTTTGGAATTGCAAAAACAAAAATACAAAGATCCGAAACACAAACAGGTACATTAAAAGGTAAATTTGGATACATGACCCCAGAACAAATCTCAGGAAAAGAAATTGACAGACGCTCTGATATTTTTGCAATAGGTATAATATTATATGAACTACTTACAGGAACGAGACTATTTAAAGGAAAAACAGATTTTTCAATTTTAAAAAAAATACTAAATGTTACAATTGAGTTGCCAAGAAAAAGAAATCCAAACATACCAATAGAGCTTGAAAAAATCTTAATGAAAGCATTAACTGTCGACAGAGAAAAAAGATATGAATATGCAAGCGATATGTATAATGAACTTCAAAAATTTATGATTTTAAATAATTATATGTATTCTAAAATAGATTTATCAAATTGGATGAAAAAAACCTACAAAAAAGAAATTGAACAAAATTTTTTACCTGAAAAAAAATATGAAAATCATGAGAATAAAAATCTTGAGAATAAAAATTTAGAAAATCCAAATAAAAATTTGGAAAAATATATTGATAATAATCCAAATAAAATTTTAAAAAATGTAACAGAAAAAATAAAATATAATGAAAATCCACAAATAAATCCTGCTCCTAATTCAATGTTTTCGATAAATGAAGAGCTAAATAAATATAGAAAATTAAATGTAAACTCAATTTCAAAATTAAATTCAAACTTAAATATAAAACCAGATATAAAAGTAAATTTAGAAAAAAAAATAAAAATAAAAAAAAGTGCTTCTAATATTTTAAAAAAACAAATAATTATTCCATTAATTTTAATTCTTGGGCTTTCTTTTGTTTTAATTAATAAAAAAATTCTATATTCAGAGCCTAAAATAACTAAAAATATCGAAGAAATAGATTATAAAATGAATATCAATATTAATATAACTCCTAAGGGACTATTTGATTTATATATTAATGGAAAATTAGTTGGTAAAAATATAAAATCTCCTTATCTGATAAAAGGATTAAAACCTGGTATCCATGAAATAAAAATAGAAAAAGATGGATATCTACCTTCATATGAAGTAATAAAAATCCCTCAATTAACAATAAATGATACAAAAAAATTAAAAAAATTATCTAAAAAACTTTCGATAAAAAAATATGGAATTACTTATAAACAATTTTTAAAAAAATCAATAGAGTATAAAACTAAACTAGAGAAATATTCTATTCAATTTGAGTAAAATTTAATAAAATTTTTCTTTAGTAAATCATCCACATAAAATAATAAATATAATATTAATTATTTTCGATTACTAATTTTTCGATAGAAACATATAAAGTGAATAAATCATACATATTTTTTAGAATTAATTGGCGGTTTTTCTTAACTAAAACATCCTCAACATTAATAAAAACTTTATCAAAAAAATCATCTAAAACCTTATAAGCAGAAGATGCCCTTTTAAATGCTATTTCAAATTTATTATTCTCAAAATCACTTTTTAATATTTCTGAATTATCTTTTAACCAATCATATAAATTTTTCTCTTCGGTAGTTTGAAGCAATTTTTCATCAATATTACCTTCTAAAGTAAATAAATCATCTTTTAAGATATTTGTTATCCTTTTTATAAGCAAGATAAGCTCTCTTGATTCTTCATCTTCTTTAAATTTATTAAGTGCCTCGCAAAGTTCAAGAGTTGTTTTATTTATTATATTTGATTTTGAAGTAACAGCTTCAACTACATCAGGCTTATAACTATTCTTTAAGAAAAATTTTAATCTCTCTTTGAAAAAATCAATTAATTTTTCTAAAAGTTTATCATCTGTTTGACCTTTCAAAATCTCAATTGGAGTAATAAAATATTCTTTTAATTCAAGATTATTATTTTGCTCAGTCATGATTTTTAAAATACTCAAAGATGCACGCCTTAATGCAAAAGGGTCTTTGCTTCCTGTTGGCTCAAGCCCTGCAATAAAGCCTCCAACTAAAGTATCAAGCTTATCAGATAAAGCCATTAAAATAGATAGATTATTTTTAGGCACTTCATCATTTACTGTTTTTGGTTGATAATGCTCCATAATACTTAGTGAAATATCTTCTTCAACACCGAGCTTTTTAGCATAATGTGTTCCAACAATACCCTGAAGACCTGCAAATTCACCAACCATTCCAGTTAATAAATCAACCTTTAACAAAGATGATGACTTCTTAATTTTACCTGAATCAATATTATAACCAAGTTTTTCATTTAAGTAATTAGCAATTTTTTCTATTCTTAATACTTTATCTCCATAAGAACCTAACTTTTGCTGAAAAAGAACATCTTTTAGCTTTGGAATTAAGATATCTAAACCTTTTTTTAAATCATCTTCATAAAAAAACTTGGCGTCACTAAGTCTAGCCCTTAAAACACGCTCATTTCCATGAATAATAGCCTTACGACCTTCTAAAGGCATGTTTGCAACACCCAAAAAATTAGGGCAAATCTTGCCTTTTTTATAAATTGGAAAATATTTTTGATGTTTTTTCATGCTAATTGTTAATACTTCTTCAGGAAGAACTAAGAAATCTTCACTAAAAGAACCAATAAAAGCATTTGGACATTCAACAATATTTACAACTTCTTTTAGTAAATAATCATCAATTATAACTTCAAAGCCATGCTTTTCTTCGATGGATTTTATTTGAGATAGAATAATCTCTTCTCTTTCTTTTGGTGTAGGAATTACAAATAATTCTTTTAATTTTTGAGCATATTCACTTGGGGAATTTATTTCAACTTGTTTATTAGCTAAAATTAAATGCCCCCTTGTTGTTTTCCCTGAAATAATATTTTCAAAAGTAATTTTTATTGGTTCATTTCCATGTAAGGCAAGAATGCTGTGTATTGGGCGGATAAATGTATAATTATTGCTTGACCATTTCATGGATTTTTTAAATGGAGCTTTTTTCATTAATATCTTACTAAAAAATAAATTAAGCAATTCTTCTAAAGATTGACCTTTTACAAGCTCTTTGAAAAAAATTCTTTCTCCTTTTTTATCTTTTTCGTATTTTATATCTTCAATTTTTTTATTTTTACCTTTTAAAAAACCTAAAAGAGCCTTTGTTGGCTGATTATTAGAGTCAAAAGCTATATGTTTATAAGGTCCATAAATAGTAACTTCTTTATCTTCTTGTTTTGAAGATACTGATTTTGAATAATAAGCAACCCTTCTTGGAGTAGAATAAAGTATTCCTTCTTCAAAACTTATATCATTTTCTTTTAAAAAATTTTCTATTTCTGTTTTAAAAAAATCATTTAGATTATAAAGTTCAAAAGGTGGTATTTCTTCTACATATAATTCAAGTAATAAATCTTTTTTATCTTGCATATTTTAACTCCTAAAAATCAAAATAAAGATAACATATTTAAAATTTTTATTCAATTTGTAATTATTAATAATAAATTTAAAAAAGTAATAAAAATACAAAAAATAAAACAATTTCAATTGGTTTATTTTTTAGAGTGAAGACAACTGTAAGTTGGCTTCACTCTAAAAAGGCAAGACCAAAGGGCTTGACTTTTAAGAGTTCAAACAATGCTTGCATTGGTTGAACGACCAAAAAAGTAAACAAAAGCAAAGCTTTTGGTTGCTTTTTTGCATGGAAAAGACTTTATTTATAAAGGCTTTGGAATGCTACTTGAAAATAATAAATATAATATCAAAATTAAATGAATTATTTGACAAGATATCCAATATGATTTATTATTTTAAACAGTATTGATTTAGGATAATAATAAATTAATAAGCTAAAAATATGGATTTTTATTAAGTAATTAAAAATATTTTATAAAATAGTGACTTATAACAAAAAGGAGGAGAAATTGGAAAAAAGACAAGATGAGAGAGTAAGCCTTAGAGTATGGGCCGATAATAATTCTGACCAAGAAATATCTTTATGGCTAGGGGAAGATTTCCCAATGATAGATGATTTTAAATTTTGTTACTCATCAAGAGATATTTCTGAAAAAGGAATGTTTTTAGAAACTATGACTCCTTTAAAGATAGATGATGTTTTAGACCTAGAATTTACCATCCCTGAAATAAATAAATCAATTCGAGTTAATGCAAAAGTCATTAGAACAAGACAAGAAGGTGATTTAAATGATGGAATGGGTGTTGTTTTTATGAATTTAAGTGAAACTGATAAAATTTTTATTAAAGAATTTATCGAGAAATATAGTGGCGATAATATCAATTAAAAAAAATATGGTGCTTGATATTGTATCTGAAAATAAAGAAAAACAAGAGAATTTTTATTTTTTATACTTGAATGTTGATAAAAAAATATCTTTTTATGTTTTTAAAAACTCATTATCAACTTATATAGAAAGTTATTCATTTAAAATTGATATAAAAACGAAAACTTTAAATATAAATGGAGAAAAACTTACTTTTACAGCTTTACCTACTTTTAATTACTATAAAAATATAAAATTTCAAATTTTTGATAACACACAGGCAATAATCTTTTTTAAAAAACATAACTTCTATAACTTTTACACAATATCTAATCAAATAATTAACCAATTTTTTAAAATATGGGTAGGAGCTAATTCTAATTTTCCTTTTTTTATTCATGGTGAAACAGGAGTTGGAAAAGATGTTTTAGCAAATGCCATTCATAAAATATCAAAATTAAAAGGAAGATTTATTGCCGTCAACTGCTCTTCAATTCCTAAAAACCTTTGGGAAAGTGAACTGTTTGGTCATGTAAAAGGTGCTTTTACAGGTGCAGAAAAAGAAAAAAGAGGGCTTTTTCAATTAGCTAATAATGGAACATTGTTTTTAGATGAAATTGCAGATATGCCACTTGAACAACAAGCCAAAATACTTCGTGCTATTGAAACTCAAAAAATAAAAAAACTTGGTGCAGAAAAATTTGAAAAAATTAATGTTCGCATAATAACAGCAACACATAAAAATATTTTTGAACTCATAAAAGAAGAAAAATTTAGAGAAGATTTATTTCATAGAATTTATGTTATTCCTGTTAATATTCCCCCTTTAAGAGATAGGAAAGAAGATATCATTCTTTATTCAGAAATCTTTTTAAGGCGTATTAATGAAAAAATGGCTACGAATAAAAAATTTTCTTCAGACGCCATAGATAAATTAAATAAAAATACTTGGAATGGAAATGTTAGAGAACTAAAAAATACAATAGAAAGAGCTTTTATACTTTCAGGTAATATAATAAAAACAGAAGATATTCATGTTTTTAATTATAAAAAAACAGATTCAAAAACACTACAAAATATTATTAACAAGGCAATACTTGATTCACTTATAAAAAATAAATTCAATAGAAAAAAAACATACACAGAATTAGAGATATCAAGAACTAAACTATATAGATGGATGGAAGAAAATTCCGAATTATTAAAAGGATACAATTATGAATAATAAAATTAGAGGAAAAAAAGAAGTTGAACAAATAGAGCAAGAATTAAATTTGCTTATTCATGAATATGACATGTTTTTTAGAGGATATGAAAAAGTTGAACCTGTAAAAAAAAGAGAAAAAATCAAAAAAGAAATCCTAAATTTACATAATCTTAGAATTGCTAATCCTATTATAAAACAAAAAGCTGCTAATCTTACTCAAAAATTTTCAACATTTCAAAGAAAATGGGATTCAATTTGGAAACAAATCGAAAAAGGAACTTATAAAATTGACAAATATAAAATTAAACTAAATAATAAATTAAAAGAAAATCCTAAAAGTGAAAATCAAAGCAGTAAAAAGCAAAATAATGAAAATCAAAAAGGTAAAGTATCTGAAAATTATGATAAATTATTAAAAAAATATGAAATAACTCAAAATCTTTTAGGAGTAAAAAAAGCTCTTGATAAAGAAAGTTTATCTAAAAAATTAAATGAGAAAGCGGAACTTTTGAAGAAAAAATATAAAAAAGACATTGATTTTAAAGTGGTTGTAAAAGATAATAAAGCTATTATTAAGCCAGTTATTAAAGATTAATCTTTAATTTTATCCATACAAATTCCTGTTTGAACATCACAAACTTGACCAGAATTAAAACAATTATGATATTTACAATGATACAAACAAACCCCACTTAAACCATCCATTGGATAACAAATATAATCTTCTGAATGCCCTCCAGAACAACTATTTGGAATATGAGTACTACACTTACTAAGGCAATATTTGAAATTATGTATTTCATAACAGCTCGCCCCATCACCGCAATCATCATCATTTTGACATTCTTTTGTACAATAACCATCAAGAAAAGTTTTTTCACAAAGCCCCTCAATACATTCTTCATCAAATAAACAAGATTTTCCTATGTCAAGATTTGGCTTTATTTCAACACATTCTCCATAAATACAAGTAGTATTTTTTGGACATTTTCCTTTTGGATTATCTAAAGAACAAACTCCTTTTTGCGAATAATCCAGACAAACACCATTAATACAAGTATGATTTAAATCCTTACACTTCCCTTTAAAATTTGTAATAGAACACTCCTCTGTTATATCCATACATACTTTATTTATACATTTTTGATTTTCTGGGCATAAATTGCCACCATCTTTACAAAAAATTGGCTTATCCACACAGTGATTGTTTTTACAAATTTGGTTTTTATTATCAGGACAAGGCATGTACTCATTACATTCAATCATGGTTTTACATTCACCATTGATACAAATATTCCCTTCTTCACATTTCCCAAAAATATTTTTATCAGAACAATCCTCATAAATATTGTGACATACCCCATTAAAGCATATTTCTTCTTTAGATGAACAATATCCAAACATATTATCATCAGAACAAGGATAGTATTCTGATGTACTACATTTATTGTTATGACATTGCTGACCACTAGGGCAAAATCCTCTTGAATTACCAGATTTATCATAGCAAGAATATTTTTGTGAGTAACAAAGTCCATTTATACAAATATCAGTATTTGAAGAACATTCTCCATTAGGGAAACTAGGAGTGCAAGGTTTGCTTCTTATACATTTTCCTTCGGAACATTTATACCATCGAGGGCAATCCCCAGAAGTATTCCAAGGGCTACATCTAGTAGTTTTTTCGACGCATGCACCCTTAAAGCAAATTCTGTTCTTAGAGGAACAAAAACCTGTATGATTTTCTTTAGAACAAGGGCTTGTATTTTTACACATGCCCTTAACACATGTAAAAAAAGGATTTTTACATTTTCCCAAAGGATTAAGCAAAGAGCAATCTTTTATTTCATTAAAACAAATATTATTATAACATTTAAAATTATCTGGACATTTTTTATCATCACTACATGTTATCACACATCTACCATTAACACATGTATCTAAAGTACCTTCACATATACCATTTGGATTTTTATAGGAACAATATCTATCAAAATCTTCTTTTTCAACACTAGAATTATTACAAGAAAAAATACATAATAAAAAAAACACAAAAAAACATAATTCTTTCATACTCATAACTCACATTAATTATTTTATTTATTATTTATCTATTATTTTTTATTTCTGAAAGTTCTTTAGTTGTAGCCCTTAATCTCCCAGAAAATACTTTTAAAAAACTCCACAATAATTTAACAGAAATTTTGGATTCTTTTCTCATTAATTCAAAAAATTTAGAGCGATCAATTACCATTAAATAGCAAGTTTCAAGAGCTTTAATTGTCGCAGACCGAGGTGCATTATCAAAAAGCCCCATTTCGCCAAAATTACTACCAGGATTAAGCTGTGCAACCTCAATATCACCTTTTAATACAGCAACTTTACCTCTAAATAAAATAAAAAATTCCTTACCAATATCACCTTCTTGTATAATAATATCACCAGAATTATATTTTTTAGTTGAAATAATACTATAAGTTTTCACAAGCTCTTTGTAATCCAAATACTGAAAAAGTGGAATTTCTTTTAAAATATCAAGTTTGTTTGATATTTCTATTTGACAAGCATCTGTACTTATTCCCATAACATCAACAATAACAACCGTTAAGTTATCATGAGCACCCATATTTAAGATTTTATCAATTATATTACTAGCAATATCTTCAAGAGGTTTTCTTGATATTAAAGATTCTAAAAGTTCTTTTTCTGAAAAATATGGATAAACACCATCACTGCAAAGCAAAAAACGGTCATTTTTTTCAAGTTCCAAATAAATAATATCAGGAGGAACATACTCATAAATACCAATAGCTCTAGTAATTACATTTTTATAAGGAGAATTTTCGGCTTCTTTTTGTGTAATTTTACCTAGTTTCAACTGTTCTTGAACAATTGAATGGTCTTCTGTTATTTGATGTAATTTATTTTTACGAACTAAATAAACACGACTATCACCAACATGTGCAACAATCGCCCTATCATCAACAACAAGAAGCATAACAACAGTTGTCCCCATTCCTTTTCTTGATTTATTATTTTGAGCCATGTGAAAAACTTCATAACAAGCAGTTTCAATGCAATACTCAACAAGTCTAATTACTTTTTCAAGCTCAGAATCTTCACCTTTACTTTCAGATTTAATAGTTTGAATAATAAAATCTTTATTTTTTAATATCTCTCTTCTAATAATTTTTATAGTATATTCACTAGCAACTTCACCTGCATTATGTCCCCCCATTCCATCAGCAACAATATAAAGCTTTAAATCATCATCAACCAAAAAATTATCTTCATTATGTTTTCGTTTCCTTCCAACATTTGTTTCACCATGAGTTTTTAAAACAGCCATATAACTAAACCTATAAATAATCTACAAATATTACATTAAATATAAAACATAGTCAATTATTAAAGTTTATTTTATAGTAGTTTTAAGCCAATTTTTTGTACAAATATCTGTTTAAATTCACTTTTATTTAACATAATCTTATATTAATAACAAAAAAATAATAATAAATTATTTTAATTTAATCTTATTTTATGTTATCATCATGTAAATGATTTAGATGGAGTTTCTTTATGAATGCAAAATGGTTGTTATGGGGATTTGATTTTTTTACAAAATTAATTATTATCCGTAATTGGTATTTAGGACCTCATACTCAAAAAAACATCACTGTTAATAATGTGTTAGTGGGATCTATCATAGGGATATCGCTTTGCACTTTGGGAATATTGCTAAATACAAAAGAATTTAAAGAATTAAATATCATAAAAAAAATTATTGCTTCGAAAGTTAAAGACCCTCCGAGTGAATTTACCTTTCTTTATATTAGATTAATATTAGTTGAAAGTTGTGGTTTAATTGGTTTATTTTTATATTCCAGTACTAAAAATAATTTATTATTTTTTAGTCTTTTTCTTTTTAGTATAGCTGGTTGGCTGTTAAATATACCAATAAACAAAAATGCAGATAAAAATTTACCTAAAGTTTAGATTATTATTAATTTAGGTCATTCCAAAGCCTTTTTTTCAAAAAGTCTTTTCCATGTAAAAAAGCAACCAAATTAAAATTTGTTTACTTTTTTAATCGTGAAACCACCTATCGGTGTTTTCACTCTAAAAAATAAACCCCAAGTTTGGGTTTTATTTTTGATATTTTTAATTATTAAAAAGTGGGCAAAAAAAAAGGCTCAATAAAGAGCCTTTAAAAAAGAGCTGGCAGTTACCTACTTTCCCACTCAGATAACCAAGCAGTATCATCGGCGTGTTGGACCTTAACTTCCGAGTTCGGAAAGGAATCGGGTGTGACCTCCAAGCTATCACCACCAGCAAAATATAGAGTTAGAAATAGATTCAATCAATAGTAATTAAGACTCACGCCCGATTAGTAATGCTCTGCTACGCTTCACAGCTTTACACATGCATCCTATCTACCTTGTAGTCTTCAAGGGGGCTTTAGGTCTTGCGACGGGATGTCTCGTCTTAAGGGGGGCTTCCCGCTTAGATGCTTTCAGCGGTTATCCCTACCGAACTTAGCTACCCAGCAATGCCCTTGGTAGGACAACTGGTACACCATAGGTTCGTCCATTCCGGTCCTCTCGTACTAAGAACAGCTCCTTTCAAACATCCTACGCCCACGACAGATAGGGACCAAACTGTCTCACGACGTTTTAAACCCAGCTCGCGTGCCGCTTTAATTGGCGAACAGCCAAACCCTTGGGACCTGCTTCAGCCCCAG
>PDWJ01006227.1_pt2 | contig 14503 bp, 13 predicted proteins | sample 1430881 | NCBI WGS metagenome assembly PDWJ01 (sample SAMN01162460, study PRJNA174530) | Oral metagenome, whole genome shotgun sequencing project. | biome: Marine environment; feature: Marine mammal; material: Swab sample of the gingival sulcus; isolation source: swab sample of gingival sulcus... | reverse complement strand
GACCCTAAGGATATCGCACAGGCACAGGTTGATTTTGCTGAGTTTTTAGATAGTTTGGAGCAGGATCGGTTATTTTAAATGGATTACTGGGATGTATTGGGTATTGCGCCTACGTCGGATAAGAAAGCCATTAAACTGGCCTATGCAAAGCGCCTGAAACAATGCCGCCCTGAAGATGATCCGGTTGGCTTTCAGCGCTTGCACCAGGCCTATAAATATGCGTTGCAAGATGTGGCCGTTGAGGTCGCCGAAAACGATGCGCCCTGGATGACCGACGAAGGTAAGCCGACTTATTCGCAAGCTGACACAGATGGCATCGGTGATGCTGAATCGACTGATTTGCCGTCAGGTACAAATGGCACTGGTGGTACTGAGTCGACTGATTTACCGCCAGACACAGAGGGTACTGATGAAGCTGAACTGATTTCTTCGACGCTAAACTCTGATGACCTCAAACCTACGGAATTTACGGAATCCATCGAAGTTGTCCTTCAATCACAGGATGATAATGAGGAAGATTGGGATCAAGCACCCGCAGAGACATTAAGCCCCGAAGACAAAGCCTTGCTTGAAGAAATCAATCAGCAACAGGACAGTTTGGGCAGAGACTGGGAGTCGCTTTATCTGCAGGCTAATGAGGTGATTAAATCCGGTCGGCGCAGAAATAACGTCTCCGAGTGGAAGTTTCTCGAATCACTGTCTGCCATGAGTGATCTGGAATTTCGAAAGGCGGCTGCGGATAAATTATTTGAAGCCATTGCAGAGGTCAATGCTACGTCGCTAGAGAGAAAGCAGCTTTATATTCAACGACCTGTGCTTAATTATCTGAATGACCTGCTGGGCTGGGATAAAAAATGGCAGCAATATGAGAATGAATATTCCAGTGACATGATGGATGCTGTTTTCCCTTATTTGGAGGAATCGGAAAGGCCGGCGCAAAACGTTAAACAAAGACGAGAGCTATATTACTATCGTCGGATGGCTGCATTTAGTATTGACCTGGTGATCTTATTTTTGTCTGCTGCATTTGTGGAGTTTTGTGTAAGTTACTTCGGAATAGGTAATATCAGCAGTGTAACAGCGGCTTGGCGGTGGGGAGTTGTTTATGTGGTCTTGTTGATTCCGGCTCAGGAAAGCTCAAAATACCAGGCTACGATTGGAAAATATTTGCTGGGCCTGCAAGTGGTTTCAGCGCAAAATGGCCGGATTAATTTCTCTCATGCCATGTGGCGTAGTGTGGTTACGGCATTTTGCTGCCTGGCTTTTAAGTTGGTCGTATTTATCAACCTGATACTACAGTGGTGGCGCTCGGAATTATTGCAGGATACTTTGAGCCGGTCTTATGTGGTACGAAGGTCGGTTCGTTAAGGTATATCGGGTCTGGATGACTACAATTACAACTAATACATGTAAATATTCTCAGCTACATCCGGTTGAGTCTGGAACAACTTCAGCAACCACATATACTGCTCAGGATGATGTCTAATCAGTTCTTCCAGCCCCTGATTCATCGCTGTGGCATCCTGTTCTGCGCTGCCCTGTCCAAAATCATCCAGTGGATCAGCAATCACCGTATTGTAAATTCCACTGACAGGATCAAAAAACGCCATCACTGGAAAACACTGCGCCTTCCCCAGCTTGGCAATCCGTGCCGGGGTGGTCAGTGTTGCTTTGTCAGTGGCAAAAAACGGTGCAAATACTGAATGTTTCGGGCCATGATCCTGATCCGGCAGGAAAAACAGCAGTCGCCCCGGTTGTATGGCACGAACCAGTTTGATCATGCCTTCTTCACGGGCGATGACAAATTCCACATCTTTCAGGCGGCTGCGGGTAATCAGCCAGTTGAACACCGGGTTTTTAAACGGTTTGTAAGAACCATAGGCTGGATAATATTGCCCGATCACCAGCGGGGCAAATTCCAGCCACACCGAATGACCCAGCAGCAGCATAATATTTTCGTTAGTGTGAAGGGCAGCTTCAAGTTTTTCTTGTCCGGTAATCCGGACACGCTCAGCCAGCCAGCGGCGGGAACGGAAAAACAGGATACTGTAATCCAGCAAGGCACAGCCGTATTGCTGAAGCGTTTGTTGTGTCAGCTGTTCACGCTCAGTATGACTCAGCTGCGGAAAACAACGTTGCAGATTGACCCTGATCACATGACGGCGTTTATGGTTACGGCGGTAAATGAAATCACCGAGTCGCTGTCCCAGCCAGTGACGGTATTGCCAGGGCAACCAGGCCAGTAACCAGAAACCGGCCAGGCTGAACCAGGTTAGCCAGTGCCGGGGATGCAACAACGCCTTATCGAAGGAATGGGAAGCTGCGGTTTTCACGTCTGACCGTTGTTATGACAGCGGGGTATAATCCACGTGCAGCGCCATCATTTGCTGCTCGAACCACACAGCGGCTTCGGCCACTGCTGCGGCCTTACCTTTCAGGCCAAAATCAATCTGCCCACGGGTCTGTGTGCTGGGCAGGCTGGATAAACCGACTTCCGGGAAGGTGTCCAGTAATGCTTCCATCATCGGAATCAGATGACTTTCCTGTACCCCGCGCAATATCCAGCGTTGTTCAATTGACGGATTATCATCAAAATAGTGTGCGTAGTGGGTATCCAACGACCATTCTACCATCGGCCAGGCCATCGCCGGAAAACCGGGCAGAAAGTGATGGTGCAAGTATTTATAACCGGCAATCTGATTGACCGGATTTGGAATCAATGTTGCCCCATCCGGTAACTCGGCCATCCTGATGCGCTGTGGATAAGCGTCATCACCAAAGCGGTTTTCCAGCAGGGCGGTCAGTTGCGAATGACGCAACAGACGCACTCCGGCAGCAATGGCAGAACACTGACGGGTTTTATCATCCGGTGTCGCGCCGATGCCGCCAAAACTGAACACAATTTCTCCGGTGGCCATAGTCTGACGGAAGGTACTGATTAGTAACTCGGTATCATCACCGATCATCCGCACCCAGGCCAGAGGAAGACCACGCTTGTTCAGCATACCGATAATAGTTTGCAGGTGCTTGTCCTGTCTGGAACCGTTGAGTAACTCATCACCAATCAGAATCAATCCCACTTGACCGCTGCAATGTGGTGTCATTGTGCCGCTCCCCGTTTGATTGCCCGTTCCTTACTCTGCTCGGCATGTTTCTGTTGTACTGCCTTGTTCCAGTTGCTTGCTGTTTCCGGCCAGCCCTGTGTATGTTGCCCGATCAAATCGGCCAGTGCTTTAATGTGTTCCGGGTTATCATTCAGTGCCGGGATGTAATGATAACTTTGCCCACCGGCTTCCAGAAAATATTCACGGTTTTCTTCCTGGATTTCTTCCAGTGTTTCCAGACAATCCGCCGCGAAACCGGGGCAGATAATATCCACCGACTTTACACCTTCGCCGGGTAACGCCTGCAATGTTTTATCCGTATAGGGCTGTAGCCACTCTGCCTTGCCAAAACGTGACTGGAAGGTGATTTTGTATTGTTTTTCTTTCAGATTGAGCTTCCCGGCCAGTAAACGGGCGGTTTTCTGGCACTCACAAAAATACGGGTCGCCCAGTGTCAGGTTGCGTTTTGGAATACCATGAAATGACATCACCAGCAGGTCACTACGTGTATGCTGCCGCCAGTGTTCACGAATGCTATTAGCCAGGGCTTCAATGTAGGCAGGGTGATCATGATAATGATTGATCTGACGCAGCTCCGGTAGCCAGCGCCATTGTTTGAACTGCTCATAGACCACATCCATGGTGCTGGCCGTGGTTGCGGCACAATATTGCGGGTACAGCGGTAATAATAACAAACGCCGCACGCCATCCCGCTTCATTTGTAACAGAGTGTCTTTAATTGCCGGTTTGCCATAACGCATCGCCAGATACACCTTCACCGGCCCCTGAAAGCGTACCCCCATTTCCCGCTGCAGCGCCTGTTGCTGCTTTTGCGAGACTACCAGCAACGGTGAACCGTCTTCCCCCCAGACGGTGGCATATTTTTTTGCACTTTCCTGAGGACGTTTGTTAAGAATGATGCCGTACAGAATCGGATACCATATCAGACGCGGGATTTCGACCACCCGTGGATCAGATAAAAATTCGCGCAGGTAGCTGCGTAGTGAACGTGCATCCGGAGTAGCCGGGGTGCCGAGATTGACGAGCAGAATGCCGGTGCTTGCAGCCTTACCGTGAAAATAATCTTTCTCATTCAGAAAACGGGCCATACTGGTTTCTCTTTTTTTGCGTCACTGCAAGGATAAACGCCGTGACACGAGAAATAAACCATGATTACTGCTTGCAGGGGAAATGCCGGGGTTGGTTTTTATTCTTTACATTGCCGTATTCAGTGCAAATTCGTCCTCTTCCTCTTTCTCCGTGTCTTCTACTTTCGGAGTCAGACTCAGAGTAGAGGTGGCATCCTCTTTCGCTTTATTATGTTCGGCGGAAAGGCTGATGCGTAATTTCAGATTATTGGCCGAGTCCGCATTACGCAATGCCTCAGCCAGCGAAATTTTCTTCTCCTGATACAAGCGGTAGAGGTGGCTGTCAAAGGTTTGCATGCCGATTTCTTCGGATTTTTCCATGATTTCCTTGATGCTGCCGACATGACCTTTCTGGATCAGATCTGCAATGATCGGTGTGCCCAGCAGAATCTCAATGGCTGCTGTTCGCTTGCCTTCAACAGTGGGGATCAGCCGTTGGGAGACAAAGGCCCGCAGGTTGAGCGACAAATCCATTAACAGTTGTTGTTTACGTTCCTCGGGGAAGAAATTAATAATGCGATCCAGGGCCTGATTTGCATTATTGGCGTGCAGTGTTGATAAGCAGAGGTGGCCGGTTTCGGCAAAGGCCAGCGCATGTTCCATGGTGTCCTGAGAACGGATTTCGCCAATCAGGATGACATCCGGTGCCTGACGCAGGGTATTTTTCAGTGCATCCTCATAACTGTCGGTATCCACGCCCACTTCACGCTGGTTGACGATAGAACGGCGGTGCGGGTGTACATATTCAATCGGGTCTTCGATGGTGATGATATGGCCGTCGGCATTGCGGTTGCGATAATCAATCAAGGCTGCCAGCGAGGTGGATTTACCGGAACCGGTGCCGCCGACAAACAGAATCAGGCCGCGTTTCGCCATAATGGTTTCTTTCAGAACACTTGGCAAACCCAGCTTATCGGCATTCGGGATCTCGGTTTTAATATTACGGATCACCATCGCCACATTATGCCGCTGCTTAAATATATTCACCCGGAAACGCCCGATACCTTCGCGATCCAGCGCTAGGTTCATTTCCGGTTTGCGTTCAAACTGCTGCTGTTGCTCGCTGTCCATGAGTTGCCAGGCGATTTCACGCAGCTGCATCGACGTCATGCGTTCTTTGGCCAGGGCCTTCAGCGAACCCTGAAATTTTGCCGCTGGAGGGGCACCAGCGGTGAGATAAAGGTCAGAACCATCGCGTGTGGCCAGAATACGCAGATAATCATTGAGTTCCATACTGCTGCTTTTTCCTTTATTGTCGTTATTTTGGGTTTGAAAATCCTATGCGCCTGGATCAGTTTGTCAGTCAGTCCACCGGCATGTCGCGCAAAGATGCGCGGCGCTGCATTCGCAATCAGCATATCATTGTCAGCGGCCATGTTATCACCAAAGCCGCAACCCCTATAAACGCAGCAGACGAGGTGTTACTGGACTTTGAGCTCATTACCTTACCGGGACCGATTTATATTATGCTCAACAAGCCAGCCGGAGTCGTGAGTGCAACAGAGGACGCATCCCAACCCACAGTAATGGATCTGATTGATCATCCACACAGGCATACCTTGCACATGGCCGGGCGGCTGGATAAAGATACGACGGGTTTACTATTGCTGACCAATGACGGTGACTGGTCACACCGCATTACCTCGCCACGTCATCATGTAGCAAAAACCTATCTGGCAACATTGGCTGAGCCACTCGGTAGCGACGCAGCAGCTCAGTTGCGACAAGGTGTGATGTTAAACGGTGAAAAACAACCGACCTTACCGGCGAAAGTTACCGTATTAGCCACGGCACCGCAACCACAGGCAAGACTAACCATTTATGAAGGCAAGTATCATCAGGTAAAACGCATGTTTGCCGCAGTGGGCAATCGTGTAGTGGCCTTGCATCGTGAACAGGTGGGCCGTTGGACCTTGCCGGAAAACCTTGAGACAGGTGAATGGTGCCTGCTGGAAACGCCTGAGTCCCAGTGACGACAGGTCATAGCCTCCTTCCAGACAGGATACCACCCGGCTTTCGCCATGATCCCGTGCAATCCTGCAGAGAAGGAGCTGTCTGCAAAATACCACCTTTGGTCGGTAACCGGGTTATTTTGAGCCTAATATCACAAGGGAAAGCTACTTTATTAAATAAATCTAATTTTCCAAAAGGAGATTTCAGTGATTCAGGATAAAAGCTTATACCAACAAAACATAGCTAATACCACCAAAAGTAGAGCTGACCTTTCTACAATATACAATAATAATTTGTCTAAGATGCCTAACCTCAATCCAAAGTTACCCAAGCTGGTGCCTGTAAATAATTTGCTTAGTACAACCGTCAGAGATATTCAAGCCCCGCAGAAACTAGCAAAAACCACCGTGATAGAACTTGAAGATGGATTGTTTGGCCATACAGCCCTACATATTGATGATGATGGTACAGGGCATGAATTTTTATTTGATCCAGCAGGTAGTTATATTCCTTCCAACGCAAGTCGAGGAGGTGATCTGTTTAGTGGTGAAAATGCAAATCTGGATGCCTATAAAAAATTTTGGGAAAGGAGAGGAGAGACTGTAAATTTATATAAACTTGATACAACATCTGCACAGGAGCAAGAAATAATCAGGAGGGCTGAGGATATTGGTATGGCCCAACCAGGAACATGTGCTTCTTCTGTTTCGAGTGCATTAAACGGTGTCTGTGGAATAGAAGGCTCAATGTGGCCATCAACTCTGGGAGAAAATGCGAGCAATGCTAAATGCGATTAAGACATTCACGGCTTTATTTTCTGAGATCAACACTGATCGTGGTCAGTGTTCATCTACTGTTATTAGTCTTGTTAAAGTTTAAGGAAAGTCCATCAGTCACTGAGTATCTGGAGGTTGAATATGTGATTATTTGTGGGGTATTATTACTGCTTTCTCTGGCGCTTATTAAAAGTCATCTGGTTATAGTACCTTATTGGAAAGTACTGATAACCGGGATATTCGTTGCATTTATTTCTTCTTCAATTGCTCTGCCTCTGGCACAAATAGCAGGTCTAGCTGATGGACTAGAACGTCTTGGTCATGGCTATTCCTTGGTGGGTGTATCAGGCCTTCTAATGAGTTTCGGTCTTTATGCGACGACAAGTGGCGCGTGGTTTGCAGGTATCCTTAGCTACTGGCTTGTCTGGAGGTATTGCCTATATTCGCCAGAGACTTGAACTTAAACCTTGTGTAGGCGTTACAGAATAATCTGCGATCAATAAATGACCGATACACATTTGGATTTATATTCTCATAATGTCTACTCCACCTTGGCCTCATCAGTTTTAGTAATTTCCTTCACCTCCGACTCAACAGCCGCCTCATTTGCTCCAAACCGGTAATAAGTTGCATTGAGGTAGGCCACCACATCCAGAATCTGGTCATCAAACCAGTTGGTACTTAAACCGGCATCGCACTGCCGCACCTTGTTTTCCAGCCCGTTCAGGTCTTTTACCTTGCGGTCTTCACGGGTGAAAACATCAACTCCGTGACAATCCAGACAACGGGATGCTTTAAACAGGCGCTGACCACTGGCCACACTGGGTTCACCGGCCTGTAAACCGGTAGTGAACAGCAGGCTGGCGATAACCGGAAAAAGTATTGCTTTCATGGTTCCCTCGGACTAATTTTGTGCTTGTAAATGCGCAATCCGGATTGCTGCGGGCGGATGCGAATCATAAAATGCCGAGTGCAGCGGATCAGGTGTCAATGTACTGGCATTTTCCTTGTACAGACCCACAAGAGCCGCAATGAGTTCCGAAGCACTGGATTGCCGGGCGGCAAATTCATCTGCTTCAAACTCATGTTTACGGGACAAACGAGACATCAGTGGCCCGATGAAAAAGGTAAACACCGGACTTACCACCATAAATAAAATCAGTGCCATATATGTGGATGATTGTGAAACCCCCAGGCTGGTATAAAACCACGGTTGCTGCATCAGCCAGGCCAGTATCGCAAAGCCAATAAATGTCATCGCTATTGATAACACCATGCCCTTGACAATGTGCTTACGCTTGAAGTGACCCAGTTCGTGTGCCAATACCGCTTCAACCTGTGATGGCGTCAGATGCTCCAGCAGCGTGTCAAAAAATACAATGCGCTTATTTTTGCCAAAGCCGGTGAAATACGCATTACCGTGACCGGAACGTTTCGAGCCATCCATTACAAATACGCCCTTGCTGTTAAAACCGGTACGCTTCAACAGGGCATGAATCCGCTCCGCAACTTCACCTTCTTCTAATGGCTGAAATTTATTGAACAGCGGTGCAATAAATTTTGGATAAGCCCAGGTCATCAGCAGGGAAAACGCTGTCACACCCGCCCAGGCAAATAACCACCAGTATGTGCCCGCCGATTCCATCAGCCAGAGAATAAACAGGATCAGCGGCACACCAATCACCACACCCAGAGCAAGACTCTTAAGCATATCGCTGACAAAGGTTTTCATATCCGTCTTGTTAAACCCGAATTTTTCTTCCAGCACAAAAGTGCGGTACAACGAGGCAGGCAGATCAATCAGGCCGGAAATCAGCGCCATACTCAGAATCACGGCAGTCCCCGTCCACAGCGGTCCCCAGCCAGCACTGCGCCAGACATTGTCCAGCCACTCCAGACCGCCACCCAATGTCCAGATCAGCAGTACCGCAAAGCCGATGATTAACTCAATGCGCCCGAAGCTTCCTTTGGACAGCGTATAATCCGCCGCCTTCTGGTGTTCGGCCAGGGTGATTTTATCTTTAAACGCTTCCGGCACGGCGGCACGGTGCTGACTGACATGCTGTTTCTGACGTAATGATAACCAGAATTGTACCAGTGTACTGGCTAATAAAAAAAATAAGAAAATGACGGTAAATATAGACATGATATTCCGTAAAATAAATGAGTTGGTTTAATAAAAGTATATCAGGGTAAGAATGCCTATTGCCACCACTAGACCGATCATAAATGTGCTACTCGCTCATACCCAGCATCATTATTTAACATCAGTAAAATACTGCCCCCAGTCACGGCTTTTATCCGCAAATACCAGAAAATGCGGATTCAGCAATGAATCTTTGGTGTTGTAACGCATTGGTGAGCCATCCGTTTGTATCATCTGCCCGCCTGCTTCCTCGACAATAATCTGTGCCGCCGCCGTATCCCATTCGGAGGTCAGGCCCAGACGCGGGTAAATATCCGCCCGGCCATCAGCAACCAGACAGGCTTTCAGAATACTGCCCATTGATACCAGCTCATATTCACCCAGCTGTGCCAGAAATGCTTTCAACGAATCACCGGCATGCGAACGACTCCCTGCCACAGTCAGCGTATCACCGGCTTCACGCACACGCAGTGGTACGATGTGTTCACCGGTCTGCTTGAAGGCACCATTACCCAGGCTGGCATACCAGGTGGTTGCAATCGCGGGTGCATGTACCACCCCCAGTACCGGATGATGGTGGTGAATCAGGGCAATCAGCACACTGAATTCGCCATTTTTCTTGATAAACTCACGGGTACCATCCAGCGGATCAACCAGCCAGTAAGTTTCCCACTGACTACGTTCCGCAAACGGAATCTCCGCTGATTCTTCAGACAATACCGGAAACTCCGGTGTCATTTCCTCCAGTGCCCCGACAATGCAGCGATGTGAGGTCAGATCTGCCGCTGTCAGTGGAGAATTATCCTCTTTGGTTTCCACCGAAAAGTCAGCCGATTGATAAATGGCCATAATTTTTTCGCCCGCCTCGCAGGCAACTGCACAGGCTGCTTCCGTCAGTTTTTCCAGATTCATTGGTTATCGTTTTCACCATGAGAATAATGATCATAACCATAGCACAGATCGCTGTGTCACATCATTCTGCCAGCCAGAACGCGAATTGCCTCAAATAAAAAGTAACCGAAGCACCGTGCTGCCGGGGCAAAATCACTGAAGGAGTTATGTAGCCATCCCCAGATAAGCCCATAACCCCATGATAATTAAGAATAAAGGCTAAAAACCTCCAGCACATTTCCATTTCGACCAGAAAGCGTAAACTACTGATCATTCAATGTTGAGCAAGCCCGTAGTGATACAATGCCTGTAATCGCATGATGAAGGTATGCTATGACACAGGATGTACGCCTTGAGCAACTAAAACAGTGGGTGCGTTCGCTGCCCGGTTGGTCAGATGCAGAGTTTGAGGTCGCCTCTGCGGATGCCAGCTTCCGGCGTTATTTCCGTGCCAGAAAAAATGGTCAGACCGCCATTGTCATGGATGCACCGCCGGATAAGGAAGATACTGCCACCTTTGTCGATGTCACCCAACGTTTGTTGGCGGTGGGTGTCAATGCACCTGATATTCTGGCACAGCATCCTGTAGCAGGATTCCTGCTGTTGCAGGACTTCGGGAAGACACCCTTGCTGAATCGGCTTGATCCGGCGAGTGCAGATCACTATTACCGTGATGCCATGCAGGAATTGCTCAAGCTGCAGGTGGCCAGTACCCGCAGTCTACCCTTGTATGATAATGAACGTCTGCTGGCAGAAATGCAGCTGATGCCGGAATGGTTTTTGCGTACACACCTGCACATCCGTGAAGCGGATATTCCGCACGCGCTGATTGAACGGACTTTCACCCAGCTCAGCCAGGAAGTTGCCCACCAGCCTATCACTTTTGTCCATCGTGACTATCATTCCCGCAATCTGATGCTGCAATCTGATGGAACCCTGGGGGTAATTGATTATCAGGACGCGCTACCGGGGCCGATAACTTACGATCTGGTCTCCTTGCTGCGTGACTGTTATGTGGTCTGGCCGGAACAGCGGGTCAGGCGCTGGGCACTGGCCTTCCACAAGGAAGCCATCAGTGCCGGTAATATCCCGCCCACCGACGAACATTCGTTTCTGCGCTGGTTCGACCTGACCGGTTTGCAACGCCATCTCAAGGTGCTGGGTATTTTCAGTCGCCTGAATCACCGGGATGGTAAAAGTGCTTATCTGAATGACCTGCCGCTGGTTCTGAGTTATGTTCTTACCATCGGTGCCCGCCACCCGGAAACGGCGGCATTGGTGGAATGGATGCGCAGCGCAGGTATTCCGGCACGGATCGGCACGGTGAGTATTCCATCCTGAAAATTGTCCCGCCGCCAGCCTGACTGTGGCATTATTGGGCCATGCAAGCTGCTTATGAAATACTGAAAAACACCTACGGCTATGACGATTTTCGTCTGAATCAGCAGGCCATTATTGACTCACTGTTATCCGGCAATGACGTATTGGCGCTGATGCCAACCGGTGGCGGCAAATCATTGTGCTACCAGATTCCGGCTTTAGTCCGTGAGGGTACCGGCATTGTTGTCTCACCCTTAATCGCATTGATGCAGGATCAGGTCAATGCCCTGCGTCAACTGGGGGTGCGGGCTGCCTTTCTGAATTCGACGCTGGATTTTCAGGCGGTTCAGGCCGTTGAACAACAGCTGCTGGCGGGTGATCTGGATCTGTTATATGTCGCCCCCGAACGGCTGTTAATGGAGCGTATGCTCAGCCTGCTGGATCGCGCAGTGCTGGCCCTGTTTGCCATTGATGAAGCGCATTGCGTTTCGCAATGGGGACATGATTTCCGTCCGGAGTATCAGCAGTTATCCCTGCTTGCTGAGCGTTATCCGGATATTCCGCGTATTGCACTGACCGCCACCGCTGACCGGCGTACCCGCAAGGAAATTATTGATCAGCTGCAACTGCATCAGGCGGATATTTACATTAACAGTTTCGACCGCCCGAACATCAATTACGCAATCCACGAAGGCCAGAATGCCAAACAGCAGTTGTGGCATTTCCTCGAAGCCCATCATCCGCATGATGCCGGGATTGTGTATTGCCTGTCACGCAAAAAGGTTGAGGCCATCGCCGCATGGCTGGCGCAACAGGGACGGATTGCCCTGCCTTACCATGCTGGTATGGACACAGCATTACGTCAGCGTCATCAGGAACGTTTTCTGCGTGAAGACGGGGTGATTATTGTCGCCACCATTGCCTTTGGCATGGGTATTGATAAGCCGGATGTACGCTTTGTTGCCCATCTGAATCTGCCGAAAAGCATCGAAGCGTATTATCAGGAAACCGGACGCGCCGGACGTGACGGTGAAGCTGCCCATGCGTGGATGGCGTATGGCCTGCAGGATGTTATTACCCTGCGTCAGATGATGGCCGACTCCAATGCCAGTGATCAGCAAAAGCGCATTGAACATCACAAACTGGAGGCCATGCTCGGTTTGTGCGAAATGACCGGCTGTCGGCGACAGGCAATTCTGGATTACTTCGATGAAACCGGCTCTCAACCCTGCGGTAACTGTGACAACTGCCTGAACCCGCCTGAAACCTGGGACGGCACGGTGTCTGCACAAAAGGCGTTGTCCTGTGTGTACCGCACCGGTCAGCGTTTCGGGGTGAATTATGTGATTGATGTGTTGCTAGGTAAACGGGATCAGCGCATCAGTCAGTTTGGTCATGATCGGCTCAGCACCTATGGCATTGGCGCTGAACACTCCGCTGCGGAATGGCGCACCATTTTCCGCCAGCTGATTGCACTGGGGTATCTGAATGTTGATGTGGAGGGTTTCGGTGCCCTGAAACTGACCGGGCAGTCACGGCCACTGTTGCGCGGTGAACAATCCCTGCAACTGCGCCGCGAACGCAAGGTGGAGAAAAAGCAAAAAGGCAACCGTGACAAGGCAACCGTGCGCTTTGTCGATCAGGCTTTGTGGGATGCACTGAAACAGGTGCGTCTTCGGCTGGCAGAAGATCAGGGCGTACCTCCCTATGTGATTTTTCATAACAGTGTGCTGCTGCAAATGCTGGCGATGCGGCCACAGAATCTGGCGGATATGGCGACCATCTCTGGTATCGGACAGAAAAAACTGGACAGCTACGGGCAGGTATTTCTGGAGGAAATCCACAAATATCCACGTAACGCCCTGCTGGACAATAATCTCAGCGATACGGCGAATCATACGCTCAGCCTGTACAGTAAGGGGCTGGATGCCAATCAGATTGCCACCAAGCGCAGTATTAAACCCGGCACGGTCTATAGTCATTTTGCAGATGCGATAGAAATGGGGCTGATCGAACCACTGGATGTGTTACCGATCAGTAAAAGTGAATATGAATATATTCTCAACAGCTATGAGTTGCTGCCGGAAGAGGACAAGCAGCGGCTGAAGCCGTTGTTTGACACGCTGGATGGGCAATATGACTACACTATTTTACGGTGTGTGCTGGCTTCGGTTTGAATATTTATCCGGGGATATTTATGAAAAACAAGGGCGCAAACAGCGCCCTTTGTGATTGGAAAAACCCGGCTTCCTGAGCAACTTACTTTGCCGGTTTGATCTCAACTTCCTTAATATGCCCCATACTCCAGTTCTCATTCGGATCAAAAACATTCATGACAACGAATAAGGTTGTTTGATAAAAAGTATTACCCTGATGAGTAACTTCATCCTTCCGACTGGCTGTCGCAAAGCTGACCAGACCTTCTTTACTATCATCTCCTGAATTTTCCTTCAAACCGGTTGCCAGCAATAAGTTACGGTGACCATAACCACTTCCACCATCATCCTGGTCAGAATACAGCCAATAATAAACACTACGGGCAACGGGATCGGATATGTCTGGATATTTTCTGGTTGATGCAGCAGTAAATCTGGCAAGGTTCTCACCGTATTCAAAGAAATCTGCATTACCGCCCTTATGGGTATCTATACCCCCCATATTGGACAGTCGTTGAGGAACTGTATTTCCATCAGCTGTGTGGCTGAACAGATTATGCTCTGCCAGATAATTTGCATAATACTGCGTTGGGGTTTTAACCAGGTTGAGTTCTATAGCCTCAAAAGGTCTGATACCACGGGCACATCGTTCACTGTTGACCAGGTATAAGCCTTTTTCAGATACTGACATGGCATCCCATTCAGCCTGATCAGGCATTTGTAATTGACCACTGACTGTTGTGTCTCCGGCACGTCCAGTATTGAATGCTTTTTGGATGTCAGCTACCGTGCTAACCTGAAAAGATCGGGGACCGTTCCATGCAATACCGTTGACTCTATTAGATACAAACACATCCTTGAATATTGCTTCGGTTGTCTCTGTGGCTGGGCATTTATCAGATTTAGGTGGCTCCGGCTTGACGGGTTCCTCCGGCTTGACGGGTTCCTCCGGCTTGACGGGTTCCTCCGGCTTGACGGGTTCCTCCGGCTTGACGGGTTCCTCCGGCTT
>PDWJ01003636.1_pt1 | contig 14503 bp, 16 predicted proteins | sample 1430881 | NCBI WGS metagenome assembly PDWJ01 (sample SAMN01162460, study PRJNA174530) | Oral metagenome, whole genome shotgun sequencing project. | biome: Marine environment; feature: Marine mammal; material: Swab sample of the gingival sulcus; isolation source: swab sample of gingival sulcus... | reverse complement strand
GTGTGCTTTAAAACAGTGCTTTATTCGAAGAAATAAATGGTGAATTATATCTTTGTATTCGTTATAACATGATAGACAATATCGAAGATATTAGCTTTGCCATACAAAATAAAGGCGACCAAGATTTTATCGCTGTCGATTATCAAGTGAGCAATCAAAAAGAAGAGACCAGTGATTTCCGTTTTAAAGTGCCATCGAGAGATGTTATCGTGCGTAATTCAGCCTATGTTGTGCCGATGGGCAGACCAGTGATTTTTTATGCTGACTTTACAGATTTTGTAGCGGGTAATACAGATTTTATTCCACTGGGTGAAAATGGTGCATTTAGCACAACCGTTAGCGCATCGAATCAGCAAATATCAGCAGATAATAAAATTGAGGTGAACGCTGTCAATACGTTGATAGACTCTCAAGGGTTGGGCTATGACCATGGGCTTTTAATGAAAGATTCACCTAAAATAAAGGCGGTATATCACAATACTACATTAGAAAAAACAGAGCCGCTTCAAAGTGATCAAGGAGAATATCAATTAGGCGTCGTTAGCAGAGCGATGCTAAATGGCTTAATGGTACTGATTGCTTTTATTGCAGCATTTTTCTCTATCGCTGCAATCGTCTTATATTATCTAGTAAAACTCGTAAGAGAAGTGAACTATTTGAGAGAGGAGGCACTTTATGAAGAAGATTAATTTGGTTCTAATTATTGCACTTTTAGTCTCTTTACTAACTGCCTGTGTTGATCAATCTACACCTGTTTCAAGTAGTCCATCAAATAGTAAGGTGGAGAATCCAAGAGTAGTTGCGACCAGTGTTGCAACGATGGTTATTTTAGAAAAACTAGATGTCGATTTAGTGGGTGTTCCCGATTCTAATTTAACTGATCCACCAGAGCGCTATAAGGATTTACCTAAAATTGGACTTGCTATGAGTCCTGATGTTGAAGTCATCAAGAGCTTAAAACCAGATTATGTCTTTGGACCAGTGAGTCTGATTTCTGATTTATTGCCGAAGTATGAAGCGGCAAATCTAAACTATGGCTTTTTGAATTTAAGCAATGTACCTGGAATGTACAAGTCAATTGAAGACTTGGGCCAATTGCTCGACAGGCAAGAACAGGCCACTGCGCTATTAAGAGAATACGATGCCTTTATGGTTGACTACAACAGTCAAATAAAAGATAAAAAAGCCAAGAAAGTACTGATATTAATGGGTCTGCCGGGCTCTTATGTGGTGGCAACAGAACACTCGTACGTTGGCTCGTTGGTCAAATTGGCCGGTGGTGAAAACGTCTATGCCGGTAGCGACCAGCAATTTATGGCCGTTAATACCGAAGATATGCTAACCAAAGACCCCGATGTTATTTTGCGCACTGCTCACGCCTTGCCAGACGACGTCATGACCATGTTTGCCAAAGACTTTGCCGAAAACGACATTTGGCAACACTTTCGCTGTGTCGAAGCAGGCGAAGTGTACGACTTAGACTATAAAAAATTCGGCATGTCGGCCAACTTTAATTATCCGGCAGCGCTGACCGATTTAAAAGAGGTGCTCTATGAGTAGTGCCAAGAAGTTGAAAATTAGTTTAAGCTTTATTATTACTGCGCTATTATTATTAATACTGCTGCTTTATTCGGTTAAAACTGGTAGTGTCAAAGTAACCGCTGGCCAATTGCTGCGCGGCCTATTTGTCAGTTACGATGCAAATGTTGCCGCCATTTACGACCTGCGCTTTCCGCGCATTATCATTGCACTCTTGGCGGGGGCGGCCTTGGCTGTTTCCGGTACAATGTTGCAAGCGGTTATGAAAAACCCAATGACCGACCCGGGCATTATCGGCATATCGTCAGCTGCCTCGTTGGTCGGCGTGATCATGACGACCTTTTTGCCGCAGTTTTACTATCTGACGCCATTTTTTAGTATCTTTGGCGGCTTGCTCGCTTACTTTTTAATTTACACATTGGCTTGGGACGGGGGCGTTAAGCCAATACGCTTAATACTGGTTGGTGTCGCGCTCAATATGACCTTCATCGGCATTGCCGAATCAGTCAAGCAGATGATTGGCGGCAGGTTAACCCAAACACAGTCGATTATCGCCGGCAATGTCGCCCAAAAGACATGGAGCGATGTCCATATACTAGCGGTCTATGTCACCATATTCTTAATATTGGCGCTGTTTACCATTAAAACCTGCAACCTACTAACACTGGAAGATAAGACAATCCGCTCGCTTGGCGTCAATGTCGACCGCGACAGGTTTTTAGTGGCCCTGATTGCCATTATTTTGGCCTCAATTACCACGGCTGTCGTCGGCGTTATTGGCTTTGTCGGCCTATTGGTGCCACACATTGGCAGGCTGCTCGTTAGTGGCGATCACAAGTTTTTATTGCCCTACTCGGCATTGCTGGGCGCGTTCTTATTGCTTTTATCAGACACCTTTGGCCGCGTTATCGCCTATCCGTTTGAAATACAGGCGGCGATTATTATGTCAGTTGTCGGCGGGCCATTTTTTATATTGTTATTAAAAGCAGGAGGCAAAGACTATGGAAATTAAACACCTCTCATTTGCTTATGACAAAGAAAAAATTCTGAAAGATGTCAATATAAAATTTAAAATGGGTGCAATTACCACTTTGCTGGGCGCCAATGGCTGTGGTAAGTCGACCCTGCTCAACATCTGTGCCGGCAATTTAAAGTCGCGGCGCGGCAGAATACTGCTCAATGGCAAGCGCATAGAAGACTATAAGCGCAAAACCTTTGCCCGCGAAATTGGCATTGTCTACCAACAAAATCAAATATTGGGCGACATTAGCGTCGAGCGCTTGGTATCATATGGTAGAACGCCCTATTTAAAACCGCTGCAAAAGTATTCTGACGAAGACCATGCGCAAATTGAATTTGCCCTGACAATGACAAATTTACAAGATTTAAGAGATCACGAAGTGCGCAAGTTGTCGGGCGGTCAAAAACAACGCGTCTTTATGGCAATGGCCTTAGCCCAAAACAGCAAAATACTATTGTTAGATGAACCGACCACCTATTTAGACATCAAATATCAGTTAGAAATATTGGCGCTGATTAAAAAAATTAATAGAGAAATGGGCATTACCATTATTATGGTATTGCACGATATTATGCAGGCGATCAATTATTCAGATGAAGTTGTCGGCCTGGCCGATGGCAGAATTGTCTTTCAAGGGCAACCAAAGGTTGTTTTAAATGACCAAGTGATCAGCCAATTGTACAACACGCAGTTGGTTATTGAGAACTTTAAAGATAAGACCATTGTACTGCCAAAAGATATGTTTTAACCAGATGCCAAAAACGTGTCATCTGTTAAAAGTAGATAACAAATAAAACCACAAGGAGAAGAATTATGTTGAAAAAAATGACAGTAATTTTATTGCTAACGGCACTACTTGTAGCGAACATTGTCTTCGTTGAAGCGCAGCCCGCTAATGACTTAAACGTTTACGAAGTACCGGTGTTTCTAGAGCATTACTACGAAGCGGGTGAGCCCTCGATGGGCAACAAGGCCCTAAAGCCGGTGGCGATCGTTGTCGAACGCAATGGCAGAGCAACCTATATGGTCGATTGCCAACCGATGAAATTTATGAAAATGGATGGCCAGTTAACCAATTTATTTGCCTTTGCCAAAGATACAGACAGCGCTAGAAAAGAGGCACTTATCATCACACACGATGACGAAGTATACAACAAGACATTTAGTTTTAGTCGCGACGCCCTAAAAGAGAACACAATTAACGCCGCCATCTGGGTTGACGTCATGGATACTATGTCTAACAATGGCGTGTATAAAGCTGGCGCCGGCGAACAAGTTGCCAAAATGCAATTTGACTGGGCCAAAGCAAAGCGCGTTGCAAGCGATTTAAAAGTATCTGATTTGACAATTTTAGTTAATCAAACCGAAGTGTTTTCAGATACTGCACCGTTTATCAACAATGGTAGAACCATGGTGCCGGTCAGGTTTATTTCAGAGGCACTGGGCTTGGCAGTCGATTGGAACGGCGAAACCAAAACAGTCATATTCGGCACTGAAAACCCAATGCGCTTGACAATCGGCGCCGACCAAGTGATTAAGGCAGACGGCAGCACCATAAAGCTAGACGTGCCGGCCGTTATTGTCGAGGGCAGAACGATGGTGCCGCTAAGGGCAATTGCCGAATTGTCTGGCGCTGATGTCAAATGGAACGGCGCAACAAAAACGGTTTTGATCACAGGGCAATAGCATGCTAAATTGTCGCCATTAATCACAAATGGCATATTGACGCTTGATGATTACGGCAGAATTAATCCGCAAGAATCGGTCAGCCGTGCCAAAAGGGCGTCAATCGTCGATAGGTTTTTAGAACTAAAAAAATAATTGCAAATAAAAATAACAAATCTATTAATTTAACTTGTTTTTAAATTGCGGTTATGATAGAATCAGATGAACTGAATAGAACCTTTAATTATACCCGAGAGGTATAAAAGGTGCACGCTTAGACGTTTAGCTTTCTGTGCGCGTGCATAGAAAGCTTTTTTATGTCGTTTGTCCGGCTTTCTTTGCTTGTGCACAGAAAGCCTTTTTTTATGAAGAGGAGGGGAACTATGGAAACAATTCGGCACTTAATTGAACCGAGCAACTTGACAAACCAAGAAATTGAACAACTGGTCGCCTTGGGATTAGATATTTATCAAAACCCCAAAAACTACGCTGAAAAATGTCGCGGCAAAATACTGGCATCGTTGTTTTATGAGCCCAGTACGCGTACCAAATTTAGCTTTGATTCTGCCATGTTAAGGTTGGGTGGCAACACAATAGGCTTTGCCGACCCCGATTCAACATCAGACAAAAAAGGCGAATCACTCACCGACACGATACGCGTTATCTCTAATTACGCAGACATTGCCGTGATGCGTCACCCCAAAGAAGGCGCGCCGCTACTTGCTTCTAAGCACGCTGGTATTCCAATTATCAACGGCGGCGACGGCGGACACCAACACCCAACCCAAACACTGACCGATTTAATTACGATTAAGCGATTTAAGGGCAGTTTAGAAAATCACATCGTTGCCTTTCAAGGCGATCTCAAATACGGTCGCACCGTACACTCACTGATTAAAACACTGTCGCGTTTTAACACCAAGAAGTTTATTCTAATTTCACCTGAAGAATTAAAATTGCCGTCTTCATTAAAGCGACAATTACTAAAAAAATATCCGTCATTAGTCATTGAAGAAGTTAGACATTTGTCAGATGTCGTGACTGAAATTGACATTCTCTATTGTACGCGCATTCAGAAAGAGCGCTTTTTTAATGAAGAAGATTATATCAAACTCAAAAATTCTTACATTCTAAACAAAAAGAGTATAAAAAGTGCTAAAGCTGATATGATTATTATGCACCCGCTGCCCCGCGTCAATGAAATTGCCTACGAAGTTGATGACGATTCACGTGCAGTTTACTTTGAGCAGGCTAAGATGGGCGTTTATGTTAGAATGGCATTGATTATGAAATTATTGGAGGTAGAATAATGATAGAAGTTAGAGGCATTAATAACGGCATTGTGTTAGACCATATTCAAGCTGGCAATGGTTTGAAAATCTTTAATCGCTTAATGAATCGCATCGCCAACGATGTACCAGTTGTCTTAGTCATGAATGTAGATAGCAATATACTGGGCAAAAAAGACATTATCAAAATTGAAGATACCTTTGATGTAAACTTAAACGTACTCGGTTTAATAGATGACAATGTCACAGTCAACTTTATCGTCGACGGCAAATTAAAAGACAAGAAAAAAGTGGCAGTGCCCGAAAAAATAAAAGGCTTTATCGAGTGTAAAAACCCGCGCTGTATTTCGCACTTTGACAATTACGTCGACCCCGAGTTTACCCTCTATGACCGCAACAATTTAGAATACGTCTGTAGCTTTTGTGATGAAATAACCAAATACGAATAATGGGAGGCGATTATGTTAATAAAAAATGCCACAGTTATCGACCCGTCGCAAAACATTCACAAAAAAAGTGATATTCGCATTAGTGCGGGCATTATTCAAGCCGTCGATGAACTGCTCAGCCCACTGAAAGACGAGCGCGTTGTCGAGGCGGCAGACTGTTTTATTTTTCCTGGCTTATTTGATATGCACGTACACCTCAGGGAACCCGGTCAGGAACACAAAGAAGACATCGCCAGCGGCACTGCTGCCGCTGCGCGCGGCGGCGTAACTGGCGTAATGGCAATGCCCAATACGACGCCAACCGTTGACAGCAAGGCAGTTGTCGAAGACGTCAAGCGACGCATTGCCGAAAAGGCCAAAGTACAAGTTGAACTAACCGGCAGTATCACAAAAGGTCTCAGAGGTGAAGCACTATCTGAAATACCGCAAATGATAGAATCGGGCATTATCGCCATCACCGACGACGGCCGCACCACCATGTCACAAGACTTTATGGTACAGGCCTATCAAATCATCAAGCCACACGACCTCGTCTTGGTGTCGCATTCAGAAGACCACGACATCGTCGATGGCGGCGCAGTACACGCCGGCTCTGTCAGCGCAGATTTAGGCATTAAGGGCATACCACCCGAAGTTGAATCTAATATAGTCATTCGCGATATTAAGCTGGCTGAACAAACCGGTGCGCGCCTTCACATTGCCCATATTTCTACCAAGCAGTCAATTGAGGCGGTGCGCGCTGCTCAAAAGCGCGGCCTGCCAATTACAGCCGAAGCTTGCCCACACCACTTTGTTTTAACCGATGACATACTCTACAAGGCGGGCAATTTAGCTAAAGTGAATCCGCCAATTCGCTCTGAAGAACACCGACTGGCGGTTGAACAGGGCCTACTAGACGGCACAATTGGCTGTATTGTGACCGATCACGCGCCGCATACCCTAGAAGAAAAGGCCCAAGACATCTACAAGGCGCCATTTGGCATCTCGGGGGTCGAGCTGTCACTCAGTTTAAGTTACACACACTTTGTAAAAAGTGGTAAAATGACAATGGAACGGTTAATTGAACTAATGGCCATTCAACCGCGCCAGCTGTTGCATTTAAACGTGCCGCAAATAAAAGTTGGCCAACCGGCTAACTTGGTCGTGTTTGACCCAACTGTCAAGCGCACAATTCGCGCCGCAGAAATGGTGTCGCGCGGTAAAAATATACCCTATGAGGGCATGACAGTCGACGGCGATGTTAAAATGACCTATTATAATGGCGAAATAGTTTACGAGGAAAACTAAATGTTAATTGATCAGTTAATCACGAGAATTATAGAATTAGAAGCGCCCATTGTGGTTGGCCTAGACCCGCGCCTTGAACAAATGCCAACAGCCATTGTCGAGCGCGTCAAGGCGCAAAACTTACCAGTGCAGCAGGCGGCGGCTGAAGCCTACTACATGTTTATGACGGGTATTATAGACGCCGTGCACGATTTGGTGCCAGCAGTCAAGCCGCAAATCGCCTTTTACGAAAAACTGGGTGTGGCTGGTCTTGACGCCTACCAGCGGATATGCGATTATGCCCATCAAAAGGGCTTAATTGTCATTGCCGATGTCAAGCGGGGCGACATCGGGTCGACCTCGCAGGCCTACGCCGACGGTTTTATTGGCGCGCCAACTGCATTTGGCGAAAGCTATCGGCCGTTTTACTCTGACTTTTTAACCATTAATCCCTATTTGGGAACCGACGGGCTTAAGCCATTTGTCGACAATTGCGACCAATACGACAAGGGCGCATTTGTCTTGGTTAAAACCTCGAATAAGAGCTCTGGTGAATTACAAGACTTGGTCGTCGAAGGCGAGACAATTTATCAAAAGGTGGCAAAGATAGTAGAACAGTTCAGTGCAGAGCGCACGGGGCAGCACGGCTATTCGTCAATTGGTGCGGTCGTTGGCGCAACATACCCCGAACAGGCAATCGAACTGAGAAAAACACTAAAAACAGCTTATTTCTTGGTGCCGGGTTATGGTGCACAGGGCGCCACAGCTGCCGATATTGTCGGCTGTTTTGACAAAAACGGCCTAGGCGCAATCGTCAATTCGTCGCGTGGCATTATCTTTGCCTATCAAAGAGCAGAATATGACGACGACTATCAGAAAGCGGCGCGCCAAGCAGTTATTGCAATGAAACAAGACATCAACCAGCAGTTAAAAGCACGTCATCAATGGTACGGCAAATAAACAGTGGGAGAGTAGGCGATGAAACAAACTTATTTGTGCAATATTAGTGCTGTCGAGTTTTTAAATGAAACAGTTTTTACGCTGACAGTGAAGCGGCCCAAGGCAATGCCAAATGTTGCGGCGGGGCAGTTTTTTCAGCTTAAAACCGATCAGCTACCCTATTTGAGGCGGCCGATTAGCATTAGTAAAATAACGGCTGAAACACTGTCGTTTACTGTTATCGTCAAAGGCGAGGGCACAAGGCAACTACAGCAGTTAAAGGTCGGTGATCAGCTCAATGTGTTGGGGCCGCTTGGCAACTGCTATCAAATACCAGCTGACATGCAGCGCGTGCTGATTATTGGCGCCGGTATTGGCGTGCCACCACAGGCAGTTTTGGCAGAGATAATTGCCAGCCAAAGTTGCGCCCATATGACAGTACAGCTGGGCTTTCGCGATCAGCCCTATATGGTCGACCGCTTTAGCGCATTAACAGACGACGTCACAGTTGCATCTGAAAGCGGCAAGGCCGATTACCGTGGCTATGTGGTCGACTTAACTAAAGAAGCGCTAAAAACCGAAAAATATGATATGGTCTATGTCTGTGGTCCGCCAATTGTGATTGAAATTGTGGCAAAAATGTGTAATCAAAATGCTACGCCGGTGCAATTATTAATGGAAGAAAGAATGGCCTGCGGCGTCGGCGCCTGTATGGTCTGTGCCTGCAAAGTAAAAGCCGACAATGCGCCGCAGGGGTATTGGTATAAGCGCGTTTGCAGCGATGGCCCGGTGTTTTGGGGAAGCGAGGTGCTATTTGATGTCTAAGCTAAACTTGGCGGTCGACTTAAACGGCCTGCAATTAAAAAACCCCATCACAGTCGCCTCGGGCACTTTCGGATTTGGCAGAGAGTACGGCGAATACGTCGACTTAAATGAAATTGGCGCCATAGCGGTAAAGGGGTTAACGCTGGCGCCCAAAATGGGCAATCCGCCACCGCGCGTCGCTGAAACGCCCTGCGGCATGCTCAATTCGGTTGGCTTGCAAAACCCCGGCTTAGATTACTTTTTAGAGGTCGATTTGCCTTGGCTTAGTCAATTTGACTGCAAGGTAATTGCCAATATCAATGCGACCAATATAGACGAATACTGCGAGATAGCCGAAAAGGCCTCAGTTAAGGGGGTTGATTCACTAGAACTCAACATATCGTGCCCCAATGTTAAAGCAGGTGGCCTAGCCTTTGGTACAAATCCCGACTTGGTCTATAAAATAGTTAAACAAGTGCGCCAGTCGACTAAGCATCACTTAATCGTTAAATTGTCGCCCAATGTTACCGATATCAAGGCAATTGCCATTGCGGCGACAGAAGCTGGCGCCGATTGCCTGTCGCTGATCAATACATTAACTGGCATGGTAATTGACATCGACAGCAAAAAGCCAATATTGGCGCGTGGTATTGGCGGGTTGAGCGGCCCGGCTGTAAAACCGGTAGCCGTTAAAATGGTTTACGAAGTAGCCAGCGTCGTCGATATTCCAATTCTCGGCATGGGCGGTATCAGCAATTATCGCGATGCCCTAGAATTTATCATCGCTGGGGCAACTGCCATATCAATTGGCACGGCTAATTTTAACGATCCGCTGGTGACTAAAAAGGTACTGATTAATTTAAATAACTGGTTAGCACAAAATAAAATTGTAGATATAAATGAATTGGTTGGTTCAATTGACTTTACCAAGGCTGCGCCGACGGCCAGTTGTTGTAAAGTAGACTAGCACAATCGCCTAAAAACTTAGAGTTAGTGTCTATCTGAGCGCTCTAAGTTTTTATTAATTTATGAATTATCAGACTTTTTTGTATTTTATATTGATTTTATTATTTTTGTTTGATATTATTTATGAAACCTATAATAAAAAGAATAATTAAAATATATTTTGGAGGCATCGATGGCAAATTACTTAGTCATAGTAGAATCACCGGCAAAGGCAAAGACAATCGGCAAATTTTTGGGTAAAAATTACAAGGTACAGGCTTCGGTAGGTCATGTTCGAGATTTGCCTAAGAGCAAAATGGGCATCGATATTGAAAACAATTTTGAGCCCAATTACATTACGATTCGCGGCAAGGGTGACGTCATCAAAACCCTGCGCAAAGAGGCCGCCAAAGCCGATAAAGTGTATTTGGCAACTGACCCCGATAGAGAGGGTGAGGCAATTGCCTGGCATCTTGAAAGCCTATTAAAAAAAGACGATAAGCCGTTTCAACGCATTGCCTTTAATGCCATCACCAAAGATGCAGTCAAGGCGGCAATTAAAAACGGCCGCGCTGTCAACATGGATTTAGTCGACGCGCAGCAGGCGCGTCGTTCATTAGACCGATTGGTCGGCTATAGCATAAGCCCCATTTTATGGCGCAAGATTAGGCGCGGCCTGTCAGCTGGCCGCGTGCAGTCGGTGGCCACGCGCATGGTCTGTGATCGCGAAGCAGAAATCAATAATTTTGTCAGTGAAGAATACTGGACCTTAACAGCGCATTTTAATGAGGGCGGCGTCAAGTTTAAGGCCGATTTTTACGGTATTAAAGATAAAAAAGTAAAGTTAAATAATGCGGAAGACGTCGCCAAAATTAAAGGGCAATTAGTCGACGACTATCGCGTTGCCTCGGTTAAGCGCAGCAAGCGCAAGCGCAGTCCGCTAGCGCCCTTTACGACATCGTCACTGCAGCAAGAAGCCGCTGTTCGCTTTGGTTTTTCGACAAAAAAAACGATGATGTTGGCACAACAATTATATGAAGGTGTCACGATTAAACGCAGTTCAGTTGGTTTAATTACTTACATGCGTACAGATTCGACCCGTTTGGCCGATGAGGCGACGGCTGCGATCTATCACTATATTGAAGACAATTACGGCAAAGAATACAAGGGGGTTGGCAGCAAGGGAAAATCTGTCAAAGGGGCGCAAGATGCGCATGAAGCGATTCGACCAACCAATATCGATTTAACCCCCGAATACGTTGCAAAATACCTCAAGCCAGATCAGTTAAAACTATATAAACTGATCTGGGAACGCACCGTTGCCAGCCGCATGGCAGCGGCTGTTTACGAACAGTTAAATGTCAAGATAAACAATGGTGATATAACGTTTAATACCAATGGTTCAAAACTGGTATTCGACGGCTTTTTTAAAGTGTATTCGTTTGCCAAGGCAACCGATGTCTTATTGCCCGATTTGCAAGAAGATCAGGTACTAAAGCTCAAAAAATTAGTTGAAGACCAACATTTTACGCAGCCGCCGGCGCGCTACACCGAGGCATCGCTGGTCAAGGCAATGGAAGAAGAGGGCATTGGTCGACCATCGACCTATGCGCCGACCATTTCGACCATACTGTCGCGCGGCTATGTCGCCAAGGAAAAGAAAGCGCTCTATCCAACTGAGCTGGGCAATTTAACCAACGATATTATGATGTCTTACTTCGAAGATGTCGTCAATGTCGCCTTTACTGCTGACTTAGAAAAGAAACTTGACGAAGTTGAAGCGGCAAATATACCGTGGAAAAAGGTAGTCAGCGATTTTTACGACAATTTTAAACCCGACCTCGACAAGGCCGATGAAGAACTAGAACGCATTCAACTCGTTGAAGAAACCGATGAAGTGTGCGAAGAATGTGGCGCAATGATGGTTATCAAACACGGGCGCTACGGCAAATTTTTGGCCTGTTCAAAATATCCTGATTGCAAGCATACCAGACCAATCTTAAACCGCATTGGCGTCAAGTGCCCGCAGTGTGGCGAGGGCGATGTGATTGCCCGCAAAACAAAAAAATACAAGACATTTTACGGCTGTTCAAGTTTTCCCAAATGCCGATTTATGAGTTGGTACAAGCCAACTGGTCAGCGCTGTCCACAGTGCGGCGCAGCGTTGATCGATTATAAAACTAAAAAGAAACACGAAATAAAGTGTCTTAACAAGTCTTGCTCATATAGCAAAACGATGACAGATTAAGGAGGTAAAATGGCTAGCAAACTGTTAGAAAAAACGCGTAGATTAAACAAGGTTTTACAGACGCAAGGCAATTTACCGGTTTCATTCGACGCTTTGGCTACGTTGCTCCGCGATACTTTAAATAGCAATGTCTATATTGTTGAAAATACCGGTAAAATTTTAGGTTCCTGTTTTTCAATTGAAGAAGAGAGTTCTGTCATTGTCAACGAATCGACGGGCGAACGTTTTTTACCTTATGGCTATGCTCAAAAACTGGCTGAATTTGAAGAGTCGTCAGCTAATTTAACCGGCAAAAAATTACTTGAACTATTTGATAATGAACAGAAAACCTCACACAAATATGTGACAATTTTGCCTATATTCGGCAACAATCGGCGCTTGGGTTCGATTGTACTGTCGCGTGCCAAGCAGAAGTTCAATGACGAAGATTTAATTCTTTCAGAGATGTCGGCTACTGTTGTCGGCATGGAAATTATTCGTGCTATAGCCCAAAAAAAAGAAGCAGATGCGCGTAAAATGGCCATTGTCAATATGGCAATTGATACGCTTTCATACTCTGAACTTCAGGCGGTATACCATATCTTTGACGAATTAAAGGGCGATGAAGCCATTTTGGTTGCAAGCAGAATTGCCGATCGCGCAGGTATTACGCGCTCAGTTATCGTCAATGCGCTACGCAAACTTGAAAGTGCCGGGGTAATTGGAACGCGTTCACTTGGCATGAAGGGTACGCGCATTAAAGTACTCAATGATAAATTAAAATCGCGCTTAAAAAAAGTTAGAAATGATTAGTGGCCGCACGTTCAAAAATTTTGTGTTCTAAAAAGTCATAGTGCACGACACAAAGGTCGGGGCTAGCGCTTAAGAAATTGGCGCAATTTGCCGATAACTTCATTAAAGTAGTGCATAGCGACCAACTATATATAGTATTCGTTTACAATTAGTCCATATATATGGTATAATATAGGCGGCGTAGTTTATTGTGGTCGCCGTTCGCCCTGATTTGACGTGAGGTGAAATATGTTAAACAGAGATTTTCAAAGCATCGATTTGCAAAAGCGTGCGCTCGATGCGGCTTGGCTGAGGCAAGGCGTGTTGTCGAACAATATTGCCAATGTCGATACGCCTGGTTTTAAGCGGCAAGACGTCGAGTTTGAATCGATGTTAAAGAGTTTTTTAGATGATAGACGTCTGGCTATGACGCAGACCAATCAGCGCCACTTTGGCGGTGATTACAGTGCCTTAATTGGCTTGCGACCACGCATATATACCGATAAGTCAACCAGTTTCAGGCTCGATGGCAACAATGTCAACATCGACGTTGAAATGGCTGCGTTGGCGCAAAACAATGTCAAGTACAACGCAGTTACCAGTCAGGTGAACGCCCAGATAAAGCGCCTTAAGGCGGCAATTAGAGGAGATCTATAATGAGTTTCTTTAAATCGATGAACGTCAGCGCTTCGGGCATGACGGCGCAGCGTTTGAGAATGGATATAATATCGCGCAATATTACCAATGCCAGTACGACACGTACGGCAGCCGGCACACCCTATCGCAGGCAAATGGCAGTTTTTTCTGAAGTTAGGGCCAATTCGTTTGACAATTTTCTAAAGCACGCCTTGGGCAGCGCCGCTGTTGGCAATGGTGTAGAAGTCGAAAAAATTGTCGAAGATATGTCGCCGTTTAAATTGCAGTATAACCCGGGTCATCCCGATGCTGATGCCGAGGGTTATGTGCAGATGCCAAATGTCAATACAGTGACCGAAATGATCAATATGATTTCGGCTACGCGGGCCTATGAGGCCAACGTGACAGCGCTTAACAACGCCAAGTCGATGGCGATGAAAGCCTTGGAAATAGGGAGATAATAAGTGAAAATTAACGGCGTACTAATGCCGCGCGAATTACAGAATAGCATTAATTTAAAGCGTATAAAAGAGGTTGATTTTGGCAAGGTTTTGTCCGATGCCATAACGGCGGTTGACAATTCAGAAAAAGTGGCGATGCGCTACGATGAGCAATTGGCAACTGGCGAGATTGACAATTTACACGATGCGATGATCGCTGCCCAAAAGGCAGAGATTACGCTCAACTTTGCATTGCAAATAAGAAAACAAGTATTAGAAGCGTATCAAGAGTTAATGCGTTTGCAAATATAACTTGGAGACGTAAATGGCGGAAGCGATTAGAAATTTTCAAAAGCGTATTACAGAGTGGTTTCTTGGGTTAGAAAAACGAAAAAAGTATTTGTATGTCGGTGGTTTAGTCGGCATTGTTTTGCTTGTTTCAATTCTTATTTTTTTTCTTACACGCACTGAATATGTTACCCTCAGCAGGG
>PDWJ01003634.1_pt1 | contig 14507 bp, 15 predicted proteins | sample 1430881 | NCBI WGS metagenome assembly PDWJ01 (sample SAMN01162460, study PRJNA174530) | Oral metagenome, whole genome shotgun sequencing project. | biome: Marine environment; feature: Marine mammal; material: Swab sample of the gingival sulcus; isolation source: swab sample of gingival sulcus... | reverse complement strand
GCAACATTATCACGGTTTAAACCACCTGCCATAATCAATGGGGCAGGGCAGTGGTCGGGGATTTTACCCCAATCAAAAGCGCTACCGGAGCCCCCCATTTCGCTGCTACCGTAATTATCCACTAAAAAACCTGCTGCTTGCGGGTGCTGGGCCATATAATCGCGAGCGCCTGCGGCATTAAGATCTTGCATCGGCACGGCCTTAAGGTATCGATGGCCAAATTGTCGGCAAAACTCAGGCGATTCATTGCCGTGAAATTGCAATAATTCGATAGGCAGGCGGGTTAAAACTGCGCGCACTTTGGCGGCGGTTGGGTTAACAAATAAAGCGGTTAATTGCACAAACGGCGGCAATTGTTGCAGCCAAGATAGTTGCTCGGCAGTAACGGCACGCTTGCTGGGGGCATAAAAAACAAAACCCAGCGCATCAGCACCTAAGTCAATGGCGGCTCTAGCGTCTGTTTCACGCGTCAAACCGCAGATTTTAATTCGTGTTGAAGTGGTGGTGGCGGGCATCGTCAATTTTAATGATCAAAGTCGAGGTAGCGGGTCAATATACCACATTTTTTGGCTGCCGTAAGAGCTATTATCGCGTTGCCAAACATAGGGTATGAGGGTAATAATGACATAGTGCAAATGCGGGGCTTTACCGCTGGCATTACCGCTGGTGCCAACGCCACCGATAGGTTTTCCGGCGCGCACAAACTGCCCCCAGTGAACGTCGCGGCGGCTTAAATGGGCATAATAGTGCAGGCGCCATTTGGGGCCTAAAATCGTTAGTGTTTGCCCGCCCAAGCTACGTTCAGCGGTGCTGATAACGATGCCACCGGTGGCTGCCAGCACCGGCTGATTATACGGTGCAAAAATATCAACACCACGATGCACACCGGATGTTCCCCACGGATAATACCAAAAGGAACGCGGGTGCCAATCATTGGGGCGGGCATCTTTAACCGGATTAACGGTGCTTTCCGGCAGACAAAAACCACCGACCAGCAGTAAAAACAGTAAAAAAGCGCCAATCACAAAACGGCGATACCAGCGCTGTAAGGTTTTGGGCATCCGGGCGGCGTTGTTAACGGTTATTGCCCGCGAAACACGGCATGGCGTTTTTCTTTAAACGCGGCGATGCCCTCGGCTTTGTCGTCGGTGGCAGAGAGCAAAGAAAAAGCCTGGCGCTCGAATTTCATACCGTCTTCGCTACCGACTTGCGAGTGCAACAGTGATTGTTTGGCTTGGCGCACGGCAAAGGGGGCGTTTCGAGCAATTTTGGTGGCGATATCAATGGCGGTTTGCAGCACATGGTCTTGGTCGCTGACCACATCAGTAATCAAACCCCAATCGGCCATTTTGCCGGCATCGTACAGCTGGCCCGAATAGACCATTTGCGCAGCCCGGGCTTTGCCGATAAGGCGTGGCAGTAATTGGGTACCACCGGCACCCGGCATCACCCCGAGCTTGACTTCGGGCAGGCCAAATTGGGCGCTGTTATCGGCCAAGGCAAAATCACAGGCCAGTAATAACTCGACCCCGCCACCCAAACAATAGCCTTGCACGGCAGCGATTAGCGGAATAGGACAGTTGCGAATGCGTTGCCAGGCCGCCACACGCGCGTCTAATAAAGCTTGTTGCGGCGATAAATCGGCGATTTCATCAATATCAGCCCCGGCGGCAAAATTACCGTCTGTGCCATGAATAACGATGGCGCGGGCGCCATCAGCGACTAAGCGCTCTAGCGTTTGCGCCAACTCTAGCAATAAAGCGGTATTCAGTGCGTTTTTGCGTTCGGGGCGGTTAATGGTTAAGCGATGAACGTGGGCAGATTCCGGTGTGTGAACTATCATAACAGTATCCAATAAGTCGTTAAAAAAGCTGGCCAACTATTTATCAGGTGGGTATTTTCCCCAGTCCGTAACGATAAGTGGAGGCAACAAATGCCGCGTAATCTTCGGTGGTTAACCCTTTGCCTGGTTTAAACCAGGTAAATGACCAATTAATCGCGCCCAACAAGGTCATGGCGGCGGCGCTTAACAGTCTGGGTTTGGTAGCATAATCCGGGTATTCCAGCAAAATGGCGTGTTTGAAATACTGGACAATCAGACGCTCTTTTTCGCGAATCATCTCTTGTTTATCTTGCGGTAAAACCTGTAAGTCATTAAGCAAAACGCGATGTTTATTGTCGGCATCGCGATAAAGTTCCAATAACGCCACAATTTGCCGCTCCAACGGTGATTTATCGCCATTTTGCCGGGCGGTGTGTTGCAAGGTTGTCAAGATTTCGTCCATATGTTTATCTAACAAATGGAATAAAATGGCTTCTTTATCGCGGTAATAGTGATAAAGGTTGGACTTAGAAATTGCACAGGCCGTCGCCAGCTGCGTCATTGAAACGCGGCTAAAGCCCTCGGCCACAAATAAGGCCGAGGCTTGGTCTAAGATATGCGACTTTTTAGCATCGTGATCGGTGGCGCGAGCGCGTGGCATAATGATTAGTCCTTGTCACGCAAGTCAACGACATGCGTTGCTTTGCCCTCAGAGCGCGGTAAGGTATCAGGATCTTCGATAACGACTTGTACCGATGAACCGATGCCTGACTTGATATTATACTGTAGGGCTTTGGTTAACTCGGCAGGATTTAAATCCGCATTTTTGCGCTCGACGCGGACGCGAAGCTGATCCATGCTGCCTTCACGGTAGCGCTCGATTAAATAGTTGGGCGTCAAGCCGTCAACTTTTAAGATTTGCTCTTCAATCAGCGACGGGTAAATATTGACACCGCGCAAGATAATCATATCGTCAATGCGTGCCTTGATTTTCTCAATGCGGCGCATGCTGCGGGTAGAGCCCGGCAGTAGACGGGTGATATCACCGGTGCGGTAGCGCACTACCGGTAGCGCTTCTTTTTGCAGTGAGGTAAAGACCAGCTCCCCTTTTTTGCCGTCAGGTAGCACTTCGCCGGTTTTAGGATCGATGATTTCCGGATAGAACAAGTCTTCCCAGACGTTAAGCCCATCTTTACTCTCGACACTTTCCTGGGCAACACCGGGGCCACAAACTTCTGATAAACCGTAAATATCGACGGCATCAATATCAAATAAGTCTTCGATATAGTCGCGCATTTCATAGGTCCACGGCTCGGCCCCAAAGATACCGACTTTTAAATTGGTTTCGGCTGGGTTAAGCCCTTGTTTAAGGATTGATTCGCCCAATTTTAGCATATACGATGGGGTGACCATAATAGCATCGGATTTTAATTCATATAGCGTTTGAATCTGCCGCGTGGTCATGCCGCCGGAAATGGGAATGGCGGTGGCCCCCAGACGTTCGATGCCGTAATGCGCGCCTAAACCACCAGTAAATAAACCGTAACCGTAAGCATTTTGAACGATGTCAGTCGGGCGAATGCCGGCCGCACAGCACGAGCGAGCGACGGCCTCTGACCACATCTCGATATCGTTTTTGGTGTAGGCGACAATGGTTGGTTTGCCGGTAGTACCGGACGAGGCGTGCACGCGAACAACTTTGCGCGGCGAAGAAGCCACCAAGCCAAACGGGTAGTTGTCGCGGAAATCGCTTTTAGTCATAAACGGAAATTTTTGCAAATCTTCCAATGACTTTAAATCGTCGGGGTGAACGCCGTGGTCGTCAAAGCGCTTTTTCCAAAACGGCACATTGTTATAACAGCGTTTAACGGTCCACTTCATGCGTTCTAATTGCAGTGCTGAAATTTCATCGCGCGAGGCAATTTCGATGGGGTTGAAAATATGTCGGGTTCTATCGGTTCTCATAATGGTTTTCTCCTACAAGTTTACGTTGTTAATTATTCCTTTTCGGGGAAGTGAGTTTGTCCGCGCAAAGTGCGGCTGTAGCCGGTAAATTCGGCAATAATTTCACCCTCGATGCCGTCCTTGTGCACGTTAATGGCATAAGAGCCGGAGCGGCCGTAACTGCCGTTTTCTCTGGCTACGGCAAAGAGCGTGTCGTTGGGCAATCCGGGTTTCCAATAGGCGATATTGCACATATGTGCCACCGCCAGTTGATTGCGGGCGTTACAAATATGGGCAAAGGTAGTATCGGCCAAAGTGAAAATAGCGCCGCCGTGACAGGTGCCGTGGCCGTTTAGGTGAATATCGGATATGATCATTTTACAGACAGAAAAATTTATCTCGGCAACCACGATTTCTATGCCCAAATGCTGGGACTGTTTGTCTTCAGCGAGCATTTTTTCAGCGATTTTTAGGGCCAGTTCGTTTTCTGTCATGGTATTTAGGCCAACATGGCCTCGAGTTTGTCAATTAGGTAAGGGCTGGGCACATAGCGTCCGCTGCCGTAAAAATCACCTAGGGCATCTAAGGTTTCGATGACGCGCAACAGGCCGATGCTGTCTATCCATTCAAAGGCACCCTTGGGATAGTTTACCCCGCCTTTAAGGGCCGAATCCACTCCGGCTTCATCGGTGACGCCGTGTAGCACCGCGGTGGCGCCTTCGTTGATAATTAAGCTAATGACCCGCAAGTTGACTAAACCTGGACGGTCGGAAACCACCGCCCAGTTTTCCGTCAGTTCTCGATATTGCGGCACCGCACCTGCCATTAATTTTTTCGCCTTGGGCGAATAGGCAATGGCCCTCGTCTGTGGCGTCTGATTTTCACTGATATCGATTACGGCAAAGGGTAGCTGGTACTCTTGCTGATAATCCATGGCGCGATAACCGTCGGTTTCCATCACCACGACGCCGTTTTCCAAGGTGCCGATATAATTATCACTGCTAGTGATGGCCTCAATATCCGGGGCTTTGCTGTCGTCAAAGTTGACAAATTGTGGTGTGCTTCGCTCGCCCTCGACGACGCGTTTGCCGTCCTTATAGCGATAATAGCCACGTCCGGTTTTACGCCCCAGATAGTTGGCTGCTACCAACTCCCCTTGGGTAAAGCTGGGTTGTAGGTGTCCCGGATAGCCGAGCATTTCCCACAGCGACTGACTGACGGCGTAGTTGACGTCGTGGCCGATAAAGTCGGTGAGCTCGCAAGGCCCCATGCGAAAGTTCATACCACTGCGCAGGCAGGCGTCCAAGCTTTCTTTATCGATAGCCCCTTCTTCCAACAGGCGAAAACTTTCGACGTAAAAGGGACGGGCGACGCGGTTGACGATAAAACTGGGCGTGTCTTTGCAGCGCACCGGTTTTTTGCCCCAGTCGGTCATTAATTGCTCTGCTGCAGCAACATGTTTTTCCTCGGTTTGCAGCACGTTGACCACTTCGACCAAGGGCATAATACCGGGCGGGTTAAAAAAGTGCAGTCCCAAAAAGCGCTCCGGATACTTAAGCGCCGAGGCAATTTCGGTCACTGACAGCGACGAGGTATTGGTGGCCAGTAAGGCGTCTTGGTCGACGATGGCTTCCAGCGTTGTGAAAACCGACTGCTTGACATCCATGCGTTCGACGATGGCCTCAATCACCAGTCCGGCCGGTTGGGCGCTGGAAAATTCGGTGCTGAGTGTCAGTGCGTTTAACCAGTTATCGGCTTGCTCGGCAGTTATTTTTCCCTTTTCAACAAAGCGATTAAACAGTTTGCCCAGACTGGCTTTGGCTTTATCCAGCTGTTCTTGGGATTGATCGATTAACACCGTTTTGTGCCCGGCTTGGAGTGCCAGCTGGGCGATGCCTTGTCCCATAGTGCCGGCGCCGATAACGGCGATAGTGATAGTTGCCATATTGCCCCCCAAATTAACGTTCTTCTCTGACCGTGACCCAACCAAAGCGCTGCGCCACAAAGCCCAAATCGGTTAAGGTGGTATTGGCGGCCGGATTTAGGGCTGAGCCGTGGAAGTCGGTAAAGGCAGCCGATTGGTTAACGTAAATACCACCGGTGAGATTAATCGACAAAGGCGAGCCGGCATCGACAATTTCATCGATCGCTTGTTGCTTGAAGTCGTCATCGACGCAGTACAGACTGGTGGTCATCGCCCCGTGTTGTCGGGTGCTGTCACAAACCGTTTGTAGCGCCTTGTGTTTGTCATCGCAGGCAATCACGAAAGCGACCGGGCCAAATTGCTCTTCCGAGGCAAAGGCGTGATTGGGGCTATCTAGACTAATCAGTATCGGTTTGGCTGTACTGGCATCGGGAAAGGCCTCAAAGTGGCTGGCCTCGGAGGGCAAGACAACAGTGCCCGCTTGGCTGCCAAAGGCGGCGGCTTCACCCACGCGCGCCTTAACCGCATCGCTGGTCATCGCGCCTAAAAGAGCAAAGGCGCGGTTGTCATCACCTAGCAATTTTTCGATGCTGTTGGCAATGCCCTGGGCGACCTCGTTAAATGACAGCTTGCCATCGGGGGTGTCAATGCCGTCTTTGGGAACGTAAACATTTTGTGGCGCCGTACACATTTGCCCGGAATACAGCGACAGTGAAAAGCCAATGTTGTTAAACATGCCTTTGGGGTTGTCGGTGCTTTCAATCAGAATATTGTTGATACCGGCTTGCTCCAGATAGAGCTGGGTATCTGGGCAGTTATTTTGCATCCAGGTGCCAAAACCGGGGCCGCCGGTGTAGTCAATCATTTTGACGCGGGCATCTTGTACCAACGTTTGTGTATAGCTTCTGTCGCCACCGACGTTGGCCATTTGCACCAAGTCAACGTCTAATCCGGCCTCGGCCAGCACTTCGCGCATCACGTTGACAGCAATGGCCAGCGGTAGGGTGGCGGTGGCAGCCGGCTTGGTAATTACGGCGTTGCCGGTGGCCAAATTGGCAAATATGCCGGGGTAGCTGTTCCAAGTCGGGAAAGTGGCACAACCGATAACGACGCCTATGCCTTTGCCACGGGTGATAAAGGTTTTGTCGAGTTCGGCGACGATTTTTTCACCGGCTCTGTTTTTGCCGATGACTTTTGACCACTGGGCTTTGCTGTGGTTGGCAGTTTGGGCTTGATAGGCATAGGCTACCGCTTCCAAGCCGCGATCCAAGGCGTGTGGACCGCCGGCCTGAAAGGACATCACAAAGGGTTGCCCGGTGGTGTGCATCACCGCATGTGCCATTAAAAACGATTGTTTTGACAGTCGCGATAGCATTTCCAAACAGACGCCGGTGCGGGTGTCGGTATCGAGACGCCGCCACTGCTTTTGCGCCGCTTCGGCGCGATTGAGTAGAGTGTCTACGGGGATTTTTGGATAGGTGATGCCCAACGCAAAGCCGTAAGGCGAGCGGCTGTCGGCCTCCACATAAGCTGCGCCTTCCATCGGTTGTGTAAAAGTAAAGGGCTGGTTTTGCATCGCTGCAAAAGCGTCTTCACCGGCTTTTTTACTGCCTTCGCCGTAAATTTTTTCACTGGGTGCTTCGGGGTAGGCACCCCAATGATGACGTAGTTGGCAGGCGGTTAAAGCATTTTCTAAAGTGGCCTGATGTTGGTTTAACCAAGTTGACATGGGGTTTTCTCCGGTTAGCGCAAGAGCGCAGTTATTGTTTGATTGTGGTTAAAAGATGTCTGCTTTTATATTTATCATCTGTAGATTTTATGTATAATGTATCAATAAACCGACCAAGTGGTCAAGTATATTTTGCCATGCTTTAAATAAGGTAGATATGCTGAATCGCTTTAAGAAAAAGTAACTGGAGAAAACAAATGACAAACCCTGATACCCCGATACTGTTTAACGTTAAACAAGGCTATGCCGTGATCACTTTGAATAGGCCTAAACAATTAAATGCTTTTAATAATGATATGCATTACGCGTTACAGGAAGCGTTGACCGAAGTTGAGCAAAATGACACGATTCGTGCGCTGATGTTTACTGGTGCCGGGCGGGGTTTTTGTGCCGGTCAAGATTTGGGGGATCGCGACCCCAGCCAGCAAACGTATGATTTAAGCGAGACGATCAACACCTTTTATAATCCGTTGATGACGCGCTTGGCAGCGCTTAATAAGCCTAAAATTGCTGCGGTCAATGGGGTGGCCGCCGGTGCAGGTATTGGTTTGGCTTTGGCCTGCGATATGGTGCTGGCTGCCAATCATGCCAAATTTGCCATGGCCTTTGGTAAAATCGGTTTGGTGCCGGATTCGGGGCTGACGTGGCGTTTGGTGCATTTACTCGGGTTGGCGCGTGCCAAAGCGCTGGTGCTAACCAATGCGGTGTTAACTGCTGAAGAAGCGTTGCAATACGGTTTGGTCTGGCGATTGCACGATCCGGGGGTGTTGGCAGAAAAAGCAGAAAGTCTAACAAAACAATTAGCTTATGGGCCGAAAACGGGTACGCAGTTAACGATTGCAGCACTTAATGCGGCGGTTACCAATGACTTACCTGCACAGTTAGCGTTGGAAGCTGAGTCTCAGCGCCAGGCGGGTTACAGCGAGGATTATAAAGAAGGTGTTAGTGCCTTTTTACAAAAACGCCCGGCAATTTTTTACCGTGGGGGCAGCGATAATTCACCTGCAGTGTGATTTTTAATTGACCGATTGGTCGGTTTATACTATGATTAACCACCAGTAACTATTTTTATAAATTAAACTTATGTTTCGATAACACATAGTTACTTTCGACAAGATAATATCCTTAGGAGAAATAATATTATGAAAACAACTTTTCGTCATTTACTCGCCATCGGCGTTTTGTGCGGTTTAGCCAGTGTTGCCGGTGCGGCCGATAAGGTGTTAAAGGTCGCCAGTTGGTTGCCCACCACGCACGATATCAATGCTTCCTTATGGCCAACCGTTAAAAAAGAATTGGAAGCGCGCACTGATGGGCGCGTGAGCCTTGAAGTCGAATACGGTCTTGCGCCGCCCAACGGTTTGTTGGAGCTGATAGAATACGGCGGCGCCGATATCTCGTGGACGTTTAGTGGCTATTTCCCAGGACGTTTTACCACGACTAAGATGATTGAATTGCCGGGTTTTCCCGGAAGTTCTGAGGCTGCTTCTTATGCCTACTGGAAAGCCCACGAAAAATACTTTGCCAAGGCCAATGAGTTCGAAGGCGTTGAATTGGTCGGCGTTATGGTGCACTCACCGGCATTTCTGTTAATGAATAAAGACGGTGCAATTAAATCACTATCAGAACTCAAGGGGCGCAAAATGCGCATCGCTGGCGGCGTGGCCGCTGAAGTTGGTGAAGCATTGGGAGTTTCACCAGTGGTGGTGCCGGCCTCAAAAAGTTATGAGGTCATTTCCGGGGCCATGGTTGACGGTACTTTCTTGCCAATGGGAACGGTTGCGTTGATGCGCTTACACGAAGTCGCACCTAATGCCTACAGCGTACCGGGCGGTTTTTACCGGGGCTCTTTTGGTATTTTTATGAACCCGGAAGCGCTTGACGGCGTGAGTGAAGCGGACAAAAAGGCAATCTATGAATACTTTGGAGAAAAACTTTCCGTTGATGCCGGTAAGGTCTGGGATCAGCTTTATGAAAATGGACTGAAGACATACAAAGAAAACGGTAAAGTCACTGCCATGTCAGAAGATGAAGTGAAAGCCTTTGGCAAAATGGCCGACGGTATCAAAGCCAAAGTTATCAAAGAGATAGATGATAAAGGTGTCGAAGGTCAAGCGGCCTACGATTTTATTATGAAAACAATGACAGACTACAAAAGTCAATAAACATTAAACATAACCGTAGAAAAGAGAGGCCTTGGCGCCTCTCTTTTCATAAAGTAAATTGAGTACTAAGATGAAAGCCAATACCACTATTATTAAGCTGCGTCGAAAATTAAACAATATCCTTTTGGCGATAGCCGGTACCTTGCTGATAATGATTATGTTTTTAGGTTTTACCGATGTCTTTGCTAGGTATTTTTTTGATGCCTCTATCGTGATTAGAGAAGAAATTTTCCGACTGTCGCTGATTGTCGTATTTGCAACCAGCTTCCCGGTGATTACCATGCGCCATGAACATTTGGATGTCGATTTGCTTGACAAACTGTTCCCCGGCAATCTTAAGAAAGTGCAATTTTTTGTCATCGATATGTTGGTGACCATCAGTTGTGCCACCCTGTCGTATTGGATGTGGGATAAGGCGGGAAGACTTTCTCGCCCGGGTCGCGAAGTGATGTTCGAAGAGCTGGGCATTCAGGAAAGCTATTTTTGTCAGTTTTTCGCCATTATCCTGGCTTTTGTCACCCTCGTGATGCTGATGTTGGCTGCTCTGCATATTATTTCTATCTTTGTTAAAAATTTAGACGATGATATCGCCGAAATTCGCCATCGTTTATTTTTGTAAATTTTCTATTATATTTCTATTATAAAGGACGACTATGACTGCTGCACTTATTGGCTTTCTGATTGTTATTGGACTGGTTTTTTTGCGCATACCGATTGGCTTTGCCATGGGTATTGTTGGTGCTATCGGCTTTGCGGCTTTAAATAATTGGCGCTTTAAATCGTCGCTGGGTCCCGCTGCCCATGATATTTGGCAAACCATTCAAAAAACCGAGTTATCGATTATTCCCTTGTTTATATTGATGGGGATGTTAATTGCCCGGTCCGGTATGGCCCACGATTTATATCGCGCCGGCTATACCGTGATTGGCCGCTTTAAGGGGGGGTTGGCGATGTCGACTATTTTGGCATCGGGTGGTTTTAGCGCCATTTCCGGCTCGTCACTGGCTACGGTGGCGACCATGGCCGAGGTTTCCATGCCGTCAATGCGCAAGTTCGGCTACCACGACTCCCTGTCTACAGCATCCATTGCTGCCGGTGGGACGCTGGGTATTTTAATACCGCCGTCGGTGCTGTTGGTGATTTATGCCTTTATGACCGAACAATCGGTAGCCAAAATGTTTTTAGCCGGTGTGTTGCCCGGTGTGTTGGGGATTGTTTTATATATTGCTGCAGTCGCGGCAACGGTTATTATCAAACCGGATGCCGGGCCTGCCGGCGAAAAATTTACCGCCAAAGAAGTACTGTTGTCAGCCTTTAAAGTGACGCCATTGTTGATGCTGTTTTTGATGATTTTTGGCGGTTTATATTTTAAAATTTATGCCGCCGATGAAGCCGCAGCTGTCGGTGCGGTGGGAACGCTGATTTTGTCGATAGTCTTTAGACGCTTTACCTGGGCGGGTTTTAGATCGGCAATTGTTAAGTCGGTGCTGACTTCGACCTCGTTATTTGTCGTCCTGATTGGTTCTGCAATTTTTTCACGCTTTATCGTCAGAACCGGATTGCCCAACGAGCTGCTGAATATCGTCGTTTCCAATGATTTTTCGCCCTATATGGTGATTATGGTGATTATCGGCATTTATTTGATGTTGGGGGCGGTGTTTGAAAGCCTGTCAATGGTGACGCTAACGGTGCCGATTTTTGCACCGGTGATTGCCGGATTGACTTTCTTTGAGGCGGGAACCTCAGAAATGAACTTGATTTGGTTCGGTATTATCGTCGTTATTGCCACCGAGATATCGCTGTTGACGCCGCCGGTAGGCTTGAATGTTTTTGTGTTAAGAGGCCAGTTGCCAGATGTCAAGACATCGACAATTTTTAAGGGTGTTACCCCGTTTTGGATTGCCGATATGATTCGCATTATGCTGATTGTTTTTGTGCCTTGGCTGGCACTCGCCATTCCACAGGCGATGGGGTAGGCCGTCGTAAAAGAAACCAGAGTGAATTGCTAGGTTGAAAGCGCAGCGGTTACCTGTTATGTTCATAAAAAAGGAGGAAATGCAATGATTACAGCAACACCTGAGGTGATGGCCAAATATGGTGACAGTGTCCGCTGGCAGAGTGAGCATATTTTGCCGCATTGGGTGCTTGACCATATGGATATTAAAATTACCCACTTGGATAATCAGACGGCAACTTTTCAATTGGGCCACAATCCGGACTTGTTTCGCCGCTTTCCGCCACCTCACGACGAGTCGCATTTGTGCGGGCAAGCCATTATGGCCTTGGCGGACAGCTTGATGATTTTTCCTGTTGTTGTCGCCGTTGGCCATACCGAAAATATGGCAACTTTGGATTTAAGTACGCAGTTTTTAAAACCGGTACATCCGGGTGATATTCGCCTAGAGGCGCGCATTGTCCAACGCGGACGCCGTACCTTACGCGGTGTCGTCGATATTTACGACAAAGACAACCGTCATTGTGCCACATCAATGGTTTGTTATATGTTTGTATAAACAGACAAAGCGATAATGGCTTATTGCCAGTTTAAAAACAAAATAAATGGAAATCGAATGAGAACGTAAAGAGGTGAGAAAATGACAGAAGCACAACAGCAAAAACACTTTGATGAGAAAATCGAAGCCGAAATCAAAATTGAGCCGCGCGACTGGATGCCGGAAAAATACAGAAAAAACTTGATTCGTCAAATCGGTCAGCATGCCCATTCGGAAATCGTCGGTATGCATCCGGAGGCCAATTGGCTAACACGGGCGCCGTCGCTCAAACGCAAAGCCATTTTAATGGCGAAAATCCAGGATGAGGCCGGCCACGGTTTATACCTTTACTGCGCCGCCGAAACCTTAGGTGCCGACCGTCAAGAGATGACGAATGCGATGTTGGAAGGCAAGATGAAATATGCCTCGATTTTCAACTATCCTACCCTGTCATGGGCCGATGTCGGCGCGGTTGGCTGGTTGGTTGACGGTGCCGCTATTGTCAATCAGGTGGCCTTGCAACGCACCTCTTACGGGCCTTATTCGCGCGGTATGGTGCGTATCTGTAAAGAAGAGTCTTTCCATCAGCGCCAAGGTTATGAGTTGTTGCTGGAAATGATGAAAGGTACCGATGAACAGCGGGCGATGGTGCAAGATTCTGTCAATCGCTGGTGGTGGCCGGCATTAATGATGTTTGGTCCCAGTGATGCCGATTCACCGCATTCGGCGCAGTCGATGGCGTGGAAAATCAAGCGCTTTAGCAACGATGAACTGCGGCAAAAATTTGTCGATAACAGCGTTAGACAATTTGAATACTTAGGTGTCAGCATCCCTGATCCCGATTTAAAATGGAATGAAGCGCGTGGGCATTACGACTTTGGCGAGATTAATTGGGATGAGTTTTATCAAGTGATTAGCGGCCACGGTCCCTGTAACCGCCAACGCATTGAACAACGCCGCAAGGCACAGGAAGAAGGAGCCTGGGTGATTGAGGCGGCAGAATCCTTTGCCGCCAAGCAAGCCGTCGCCAAGGCCGCTTAATGGTAATGATTTTATAAATTAACTGACTAAAAAGGGCATTAAAATGAGTCAATATAAATTATACGAAGTTTTTATCCGCGCGAAAGCCGGTTTATCACATCAACATGTGGGTTCGTTGCATGCCACCGACAACAAGATGGCCTTGCAAAATGCGCGCGATTTATACACGCGCCGCAGCGAAGGGGTGTCTATTTGGGTGGTGCCATCGGAAGCGATTTTAGCCATGGAAGCCGACGAGCGCGCGGCGTTTATCGAGCCATCCGACACTAAAATCTATCGTCATCCGACGTTTTATGATATTCCGGAAGAAGTGGGGCACATGTAATGGCAACAGATAAGCATCTATACCGCTACGCCCTGCGCATGGGGGATACGGCGATGGTCTTGTCGCAGCGCTTATGCGAACAAGTCGGCACCGCGCCGATGCTAGAAGAAGAAATCGCTATCGCCAATATTGGTTTGGATATGCTGGGCCAGGCGACGGCGTGGCTGGAATTGGCAGCAAAATATCAAGGCGAGGGCAAAACGGCCGACGATTTGGCTTATTTGCGCAATGAGCGTCAATACAGCAACTATTTACTGGCAGAATTGGAAAACGGCGACTTTGCCCAGATTATTCTGCGCGGTTATTTACTCAGCGTCTTTTTGCTGGATTTATACCAGGCCATGCTCACTTCCAATGTCGAGGAATTTGCCGCCATTGCCCAAAAAAGCGTCAAAGAAGTGACCTATCACTGCCAGCATCAGGCCGATTGGATCGAGCGCCTGGGCTTGGGGACTGAGGAAAGCCACCGCCGTCTAGCCAAAGCATTAGATTATATTTGGCCCTATAGCAAAGAATTATTTGAGCAAGATGAAGTCGAACAGGCCTTGGCTCAAGCCGGCAGTGTGCCGGATAAGGCCAAGCTGAGTGGGCAGTGGCTGGAGACGGTGACACCTGCTTTGGAACACGCCGGCCTTACCGTACCCAATCCGGACTACTACTACGAGGGTGGCATTCACGGCGTGCACACCGAAACGCTGGGATATTTGCTGGCCGAAATGCAAGCGGTCGTCCGTGAACATCCGGGCGCTAAATGGTAATGAACGACGCGCTGAAACCACTGGATTTAGCAGCCATTAAGGCGGTGCTTGACCAAGTACCCGATCCCGAAGTGCCGGTATTGACCTTAAACGAACTGGGCATTATTCGCGATGTGGCAATTAAAGACGGTGAAATTCAAGTGACGCTAACGCCAACCTATATGGGTTGTCCGGCGACGCACGCGATTCGCGATATGGTGACCGAAGCGCTGGTTAGCGCCGGCTATCCGGCACCGAAATTATACGAACAGCTATCGCCTGCCTGGACAACCGACTGGATAGCACCCGAGGCAAGGGAAAAATTGCG
>PDWJ01005251.1_pt1 | contig 14508 bp, 12 predicted proteins | sample 1430881 | NCBI WGS metagenome assembly PDWJ01 (sample SAMN01162460, study PRJNA174530) | Oral metagenome, whole genome shotgun sequencing project. | biome: Marine environment; feature: Marine mammal; material: Swab sample of the gingival sulcus; isolation source: swab sample of gingival sulcus... | reverse complement strand
ACTGCGGCCAGGTCGCTGTCGGGGAAGGCCAGGAACGGGTCCTGCCCCAGCCGGACGATCTGTTCGCGCACCCGCTGTGCCCGGCCGATCCGTGGCTTGTCACGGTTGTGACGCTCAAGATGGCGCAGAAGCGCCAAGAAGCCATGCTCGGCCGCCGCCTCGCGGCTTTCGGTCGAACGAGGATCCTGCCCGGCGCTCACAACAGAGGCCCTGTGCCCAAGCGGGGCGGGAACGTCTTGATCTCGCCACGCTGAATCGAGCGAATCTGACATTGGGTGAACGAATTGACGGCAGAATATTCCGACAGGAACCGGTCCAGGATCGCCCCCAGCATGATCACGCCCGATCCCTCGAATTCGTCCTCATCAAAGGTCAGCGCCACCAGCAACCCGCGGGCCGGATGGAAGCCACCCTCGCGGCGGATGGTCCGTACCACGGGACGGGTTTCCACACTTTTCAGCCCATCGATCTGGGTCTGGGTGATGCTATCGGACAGATTGGTGAACAGGCTGAGCAGCTCGCGCATCGGTGCGGCCCCCTTGCCGGAGCGATCATTCAGAAGCCCGTGAAAACTCAGTGACAGGAACGAAATCAGCCGCCAGTGCCCGTCCCCATCCGCCGCCCGGTGGCCAGCGCGGTTGTCCAGTTCCAGCAGGCTTTCGCGCGGGGGGGTCGGGCCAGCCAGACAGGACAGCGTGATGGTCTGATCCTCGGTCAGGCGGAAGTCTTTCTGGCTTTTGGCAATCGGAAGGTATTCGGTCAGGTGCCGGTTGGAACACAGCGCGCTGACCTGCAACCGCTGCGCCGGTTCCGCTTCGGGCGGTTCATAGATCGAGATGAACGTCTCGGTGCCGCGATACCGGTGCCGGGTGGTGCCAAAGCGGCGCTCCTGCGAGGTCAGGCGGCGCGGTTTTTGCCGGGTGGTATAATAAAGCGCCTGTTTCGGGTCGACCCCGTCAGGAGGCAGCCCATAGAGCGGCAACACCCGTTCCTTGTTCTGGTGGCCCGCGTAATGGGCAAAGACGTCGATCAGGTGATAAATCTCGTAATGGGTCAGCGGGCTGCGGTCCGGGGTGACAACGAATTCGGTCCGTTTGCGGTTCAGCCGCACCTGTGACGAGTTTTCGCGAAACAGGTTTACCGCAGGGGCGCAGAACAGCTGCAAGTGATCGCCCTCAAGCCGGGTGGCAAGCTTGGTGTTGACGTGGGTAAACTCCAGGATCAGTTGCATCCGGTCGGTGCGGATCCGGCGTAGCGCCTGACGCAGGCCGACCAGCCGGAACCCCATGAATTTGCGTGGGAAAACAAAAGCCTCGCGCAGTAGAGCAAAGCCCGAGAACAGCGCGCCGCGATGCGGGAAAAGCGGCGGCTGGTCGTCAAAACCAATCTGTTGCACCGCCTGCGGGGAAAGGGTCAGGAACTGTGGATTGCCGAACTTGTCCAGATAGCGCAGCGAGGCACGCACCAACCCGGCATGGACCTGTTCATACAGCTCGATGGCCTCATCTTCGGGGCCGGTAAAATGTATCGGCAGATCGCCCAGCGGCAGATCGGACAGGGGGCCAGCGTCCTGGGGCTGTCCGGCGGCATTGACCCGCGCCAGCGTGATTTCCAGCCCGGCCTTGGTGCCATTGGCCACATCCTGACCAAGCGCGCCCAGCGTGCTCGGGCTGGCATGATATTTCACCCCGTCGATGGCCAGCGGCCACAGGGTGATCGGCGCGGCCAGGGCAAAACGACAGGACACCCGTTTGTCAGCATCGACAAAGCGTGCATCCAAGTATTCGCCCGCATCAAAATGCACGCCCTGCACAATATCCTTGTTGTCGAAGACCGGGTCGGCCCGCACCAGCATCGCCGACGGGGTCGGTGCCAGAGCATCGGGAAACACCTGGTCCAGCATCTGATGGGTGAAGGTACGGAATTCCTCGTCCAGCTTCAGCTGCACCCGGGCGGCCAGGAAGGCGGTGCCCTCCAGCAGGCCGCCGATCGAGGGGTCCATGTTCTCTTCCACCAGCCCGCCCAGCCGGTCAGCCAGGCCAGGGTAATCCGCTGCGAACTCGGCTGAGCGCTCCTTCAGGAAAGCCAGTTCGCGGTTATAGGTGTCGCGGAACGCCTTCTTCACACTTGAATCCTCAGCTTGGACATGTGCAGCTTGCCCGCGCCCAGGTCGACCTCGGCATCGAAATTGACCGGGATATCCACCGGATCATTCGTCAGCTCGGCCGAGATCTGCAAAGACAGCCGGTTGGCCGAGTTGCGGCCATGGTCGATCACGTCGATAGAGACGCTGTCGGGGTCCAGCCGGGGTTCGTGATTTAGCAGAGATGTGCGAATGGAGTCGATCACTTCCGAGCTGCCCAACTCCTGCGCCGAAATGCTGGACAGGTCACGAAACCCGTAGTTGATCACTGATTTGGCCACCAGCGGCACATCCTTCAGCGAGACTGCGCTGTCCAGGTTGATGGTGTTCATCAGGGCATTCAGGTCAGCCTGGATATGCGTCTTCAGCGCCTCTTCGTCCAACCCTTCGCGACGTTGCTTGGCGCGGCGGGTGATTTCGGTGCCGGCGTCGTCACTGTGGCCCCGGGCGATGCGCGCGTCATGTGCGTGATGGGCCGCACGAAAGGCATGCATCACGGACACCTTCGACTTCTCGCCCCGCTCCCAGTGGCGGGTTTTTCTGCGATCAGATCGTTTTTCGTCGTGACGGACCATGGGGACGCCCGGTATCTGTAAAAACCGGCCTTCGCTCCCGGCGGTGCCCTGTCATGCTGACGCTGCGGGGGCGAAGCCCGGGAGGTGGCCGCCAGAACTGGACAGCCGTATGTCGGAAAACAAGGGAGCACTTTCGCGCTCCCTTGCGTGTTGCGTGTCGCCGGGCTCAGGCGAGGGCAACGTTCTTGCGGATATCCCAGCCAGCAGTGCTTTCCGGTCCGGCCGATCCGTCCATTTCCTGCTTGGTGTAGGTGACTTCCACCTCCGCGAAGTTGATCGAGACTGCCTCCGACACCCGCTCGAGCCCATCCTGGGCGCCTTGGGTCTGGTAGGAAGTGATCATCACATCACGCATATTGATGCGGAAGTACACGACCGGGTTTTTGCCACCCGCCTTCATCACCACCAGTTCGGCCTCGGAAATGTGCTGACCGTCGCAGACGTGTTTGATCAGGTCATGAGTCGAGGCGTCAACGAATTTGGTGACGTTCAGGTCTTGCACCGACACTTTGCCAGCGCCGCCGCCCATCCCTTCATGGGTGGTGCCCGATTGGGTTGCACCCCAAGCCCAGGAATGAATTTGAATCCAATCTTCGTACTGGTCGATGGGGCTCTCGCCTTTGATCTGGTCTCCGAGGCGAAGAAGAATGTTGTCGGCCATGGTCTAACTCCTTGTTATTACATTGAAACTGGCTTCTTTGGTGAATGCAGCAAGGGCTATTTCCCCTGCGGCAGTTTGGAAATCAAGCTCATGCCGATATCCATGCCTTCCAATTGGAAGTGCGGTTTGAGGAAGAACTTGCCCATATAGTAGCCGGGATTCAGTTCATCCTCGATGACTTCAACTTTGGCGGCGGCCAAGGGTTTCTTGGCTTTTTCAAGCTCGGTCGCGCTCTCCGGGTTGCCGGTCACATATTTGTTGATCCAAGCCTGAAGTTGCGTCTGCAACTGGCCACGGTCGGGGCTTTCGCCAATCTTGTCGCGGACCATGACCTTCAGGTAATGGCTAAACCGCGACACCGCGAACATGTAGGGGATGCGGGACGAGATATTGTCCGAAGCGGTTGCCGCATCATCCACGTATTTCTTCGGCCGGTACAGTGACTGCGCGCCGATGAAGGCGGCCTTGTCGGTGTGTTGGCGGTGAATCAGGCCGATCAGCCCGGCCTTCGACAATTCGCCCTCGCGCCGGTCGGTGATCGACACTTCGGTGGGGCATTTCATGTCCTGCGCGCCGTCGCCGGTGTCAAACAGGTGGGTCGGCAGGTTCTGCACCTCGCCGCCTGACTGGACGCCGCGGATCTTGACGGTCCAGCCGTATTCCTTGAAGGCACGGTTGATGTTGGCGGCCATGGCGTGGGCCGCGTTCATCCAAGCGTATTTCGCACCGCCGTGACCGTCGGTCTCTTCCTCAAAGTTGAACTCTTCCACCACCGAGTTGCTGTTCGGCCCATAAGGCTCTCGCGCCAGGACGCGGGGCAGGGTCAACGCCAGAAAACGGGCGTTTTCACCGTCGCGCAGGCTGTTCCACTGGGCATATTCAGGGGTTTCGAAAATCTCGGACAGGTCCGGCGGGGTGGCGATCTCGTTCCAGTTGTCCAGACCCAGAAGCGCCGGGCTGGCGGACGAGATAAACGGCGCCAGCGAGCTTTCCGCAATCTTGCCCAACGAGCTGAGCAGGTTCACATCGGGGCTGGAATGGTCGAACTGATAGTCACCGATCAGGCAGCCGAAAGGCTTGCCGCCCAGGGTGCCCAGATTCTGTTCATAAACCATGTCATGCAGCGGGCTTTTGTCCCACTTGGCGCCGGGATAGCGGCGCATCATGCTCTGCAACTCTTTCTTCGAGGCGTTCAGCACCTTCACCCGCAAGCTGGCGTCGGTCTCGGCGTTGTTGAGCGTGTAGGCCAAGCCGCGCCAGGAGCTTTCCAGCTCCTGGAATTCCTTGTGGTGCATAATCGCGTTCATTTGGTCGCTGAGCTTATGGTCCAGCTTGGCCAGCATCGCGTCGATGGTGTCGATCACGTCTTCGGCGACCACCGTCTGGTCGTCCAGTGCCTCGCGGACAAGGGCGACAATCGCGTTGTCCACCTCCTTGGCGGCCACGTCGGTGCGCGGTTTGATCGTCTGTTTCAGGATGTCGGAGAATTCGGACAGTTCGTCCAGACCACCTTCTGCGACCTGGCCTTCCATCTGAGCTTCAGCTGCCATCTTCTATACCTCTCCCGTCGTCGTTACGCCGCCCTCAGGCGTCGCCGCCTTCCTGATCGTTGTCATCTGCGTCTTCGTCACCCGCCCTGTCGGCCAGCGCGGCCATCAACTCGGGGTCAGAGAGTAGTTTCTTGATATGGTCCTGCGCCTTTGGCTTGGAGGCCATGTAGCGTTGCAGGTTGGCCAGTTGCTGGCGCGCATCCAGCAGTTTCTTGAGTGCGGGCACCTGCGCGGCGATCTTGGCCGGTTCGAAATCTTCCATGGAATTGAACTGAAGGCTCACGCCCACCTTATCCTCGCCACCCAGCCGATTGTCGGCCATGAAGGCCAGACCCGGCTGGATCGATTCCATGTAATCATCCATCGTGTCCTTGGTCACATCGGAAAAACTGCGTTCGCTGATGTCGGGTTTTTCGACGCCCGGATTGTTGCCAGACAAATCCGAAAGCACCCCCATCACGAAGGGCAGCTCGACCATCTTCTCGCTGTCATAGGGGTCTTGATAGGCAATCTGCACCCGAGGCGGGCGGTTGCGTTTGATGAAGCCAGAGCCGGAAGACATAGACATTACTCCAAATTTTTACAGAGATGAAAGCGCGGAAATCGTTCTGAGTCAATGCGTATCACAACTCTGCAGTGTGTCATAACGGTGTATTTCATGTTGCGGGGCGGGGGATCAATTCGTCAACAAGCGATTGAAAATCCTTGTCAAGATACGACCGGGCCCGTTGCAGCAGCAAAGGCACAGGGCTGCTTTTTTCCTGTCGGCGGAAAAACTCTTCGACTCCGCGCACGGCTGCGGCAACCTCAGTGGGGTTGGTGATTTGTGGCAGGTCGAACGGTTCATCGTCCGCATCGGCGGGCTGTTCCTGCATGTCCAGCACCTGATCGCTGAGTGCTTTCAGGCGCGCGGCGGGCAGGGCAAAACCGGTCTGCGGACCGAAGCTGACGATTGCTTTGGCACTGTCTTCGGGCAGCAGCGTTTCAAGGGCCACCACCAGCGGTTGGCCAATCAGCTGACGCGCCTGGCGAACCAGCAACAGGGCCGCCGACGAAGGCTCGCGCGCCTGGAAATAGCGCTCGACCGCCATCAGCACATCGCTTGCTTGGGCGTGGTTGCGCACCGCCGGGGGAGGCAGCGTCGCCTGAGCCTGAGTCGCCTGCGCTTGGCCTTCGGCGGGTGTTGTGTCCGCGCTGTCCGCACCGGTCCCACCGGCCTCGGCCAGGTCGACCTCGGCGCCGTGCAGGTCCGGGCGTGCCGAGGTGATCTCTTGGCGCATCTGTGCCAGCAGCGCTGTGGTCTGTTCGAAGCCGGGCGTGAAACCGCTGACCCGACAGGCCGACTCGATCCGCTCCAGCGCCTCGGACGCGCCCAGCAACGCCTCATGTACCGCGTCCACCTGCTTGCGGTTTTCCGGTCCGCTTAGCTTCTCTTTCATCATCGGCAGCGACAGATCCTGTTCAGTGCTGTTCGCGGTGAACCGGCCCTCGGCAACCAACAGCTTGCGCAGGGTCACATCTGGCGTCCCGTTCAGCCCAAGATAACGCAGCCCCTGGAGGATCGACACCGGCTCGGCCAGATCCGCCAGCGCGGTGCGCCGGTCGCTGGTGCCACCGTCGAGCGACGGATGCACCGCATCCCCGAATTTGTCGATCAGATCGGCGATCACCCTGATCGACGCGCTCATTGGCGCGGCCCGTCCCGCAAGGCAGTTGAACTGTGCCCGCAGCACCAACAGGCGGATATCGCGACTGCGTTCAAGCAGCGCGTCGATCTGCGCCTCTTCCGCCGCGATATCGATCGATTTGGGATCAAATACCCGGTCATCGGTACGCCGCCCACCATCCACTTCCATGCCCGGCGTGACATAGGTCTGCGGCAGCCGTTCGAGCGCGGTGAAATAGTAATCGACGAATTCTGCGTCGTCAGTGAGATCCAGATCCGGGCCGCAGGGTGCCTCGTCGGACACCGGCTCCAGAAGCCAGTCAAGGCTCATCGTGTCATCCCCCTGGGAAACGGCCGATGTGACCGGCCAGTCGTTGCCATCAATACCATGCATAATGCGTATGTGCAGCGGGTCAAGCGTCACCTGCTCAAGAGGCGGCTTGGCTTTGCTCTCCCTATTGGGTCCTGAGCTGCAGGTTGGACGGTGACGATGGGCCCGATTCTGATCTTTTCCGCAACGGTCCACAATTAAAACCAGAGGTGGCCGGGGCCAATGGTGTCGTGCAGGAGCGTCGCGGCACAGGCCAAACCCTGTATTTCGCCTGTCGTCGGGCTCGGTGTGACAAACGGGATTGACCCGTGCCGCGCCCCGCCCCAAGGTAATAGCATGGAAGAGGATCAGCTCAGCACGGATGACACAGCCACATCTGACCCGGATGACGAACGCACACGCCCGCCGGTGTCGGCCCTTCGGTTCGACACGCCGAAACAGCTTTACGACGAGATGCCACAGCTGCGCGAACTGATCGAGCTGCGCCCAACCGAAGAAGAAACCGCGCTGGATTTCCTGAACCGTCTTGCCAGTTCGGCCACGCCCGAAGATGCCATCACCTTCACCGCCTTTGCCGTGCAGCCCAAGATCGCGGTCTGGTGGGGGTATGAGTGCCTGCGCAATCTCAGGTCCGACTTCAGCGCCGTGGATCGGCAGTTGCTGGAAATGGTCGCGCGCTGGTCCGCCAACGGAGGGACCGCACTGCGCTATCAGATCATGCAGACCGCCCTGTTTGCCGAGAACCGCACGGCAGCAGTGATGCTGGGGCTGGCGGCGGGCTGGTCAGGGGCGCAAATCGCCCCCAACGACCCGGCGCCGGTGTCGCCCGGGCGCACCCCCCGCGCAATCAGTAGCGCGGTGCTGTCAGCGCTGGCCCAATGCCATCTGGCCAATCGCCCTCATCATCTGCGCAAGCTGGTGACCATTTCAGAAGCCCTGTTCCGCGGCTTCTGAGCAGACCATGGCGCGCCCCTGTCACGGCTTTTCCCGCAACGCAGCATCTGGCGTCAACCGTTGGGCTGCGATAAGGATTGTCCACTATGACGCTGATTCTGAAAATCGAAAATTTTGACGTGCTGGATCATGGCGGTCCAACCAGCCTGACGCTCGACCGTTCGGGGGCCGAAATCGGGCGGGGCAAGGCCGTGACATGGAATTTGCCTGATCCGAACCGACATATTTCAAGCTGCCATTGCGCGGTCGAGTTTCGCGACGGCGCCTATTGGCTGACCGACCTTTCCACCAACGGCACCTTCATGCAGGGGAGCCCGCACCGCATCCAAGGGGCGCATCAAATCGCTGATGGCGACCGTTTTTCAATCGGCCATTATGTGGTGGTGGCACACTTGCAGCCCTCCGCTCACGCGGGAGCCGGGCTGCAACAGCCGCCGGCTGCAACGCATGCGCCGGCAGGCCTTCAGGTGCCGCCCTATGGAAGCGCCTCGGTTCCGCCAGCTGCGGTCGAAGATGACCCTTGGGACTTTGGCGGCCCGGTCGAGCCGATCAACCCGATGCCCCGCAGCGGCGGCAATGGCCGCCAACTGGACGATGTGGCCGGTGACTTCGTTCCTCAGGCGGTGCCGATGCCGAACCCGGGCGCTGCGGCATCGCTGCCACCGCAGGGGTTCCAGTCCTCGCCGTTCATTCAACAGCCTGTCTACGACCAGCCGCCGCAACAGATGCCCGGTGGGGATGATTTTCTGGCCGCCTTCTGTCAGGGTGCCGGGTTGAACCCGGCCGATTATCCGGGGGTGGATATGCTGAAACTGGCTACCGACCTGGGCCAGGTGGTGCGCCAGTCCGGCACCGAGATCATGACCATGCTCAAGGATCGCGCTGCGGTGAAACAGTTCACCAAGGGCGGCGAACGCACCATGCGCAGCGCCACTGGCAACAACCCGATGAAATTCCTGCCCGACACTACCCAGGCACTTGAGGCAATGTTCCTCAAGCCGCGCGACGGGTTCATGAACGGCCCTGACGGGTTCGACAACGCGCTGCGCGACATCCGCCGCCACCAGTCAGCTGTCTTTGCCGCGCTGCAACCGGCGCTGGCCTCGCTGCTGTCAGGCCTGTCCCCGGACGAGATTGAAGACAGCGCCGGGTCGGGCATGTTGGGGGGCGCTTCGAAGGGGCGGTTCTGGGACAGTTTTGTGGAACGCTGGGACACCAAGGCGGAAGCGGGGGACAATGGCATGCTGGACGCCTTCCTGACCGCCTTTGCCGCCGCTTATGCCGCCGCCGCCGGTCAGGCTGGAGACTAAAGCGCATCTTCTGTGCAAACCGGCCTCACTCAACAACGTCATCCGAGTTTTCAACTTCAACTGGCAAGATTTCTGTGTTGTCGGGTAAAAGACCCAATCGCCACGCGTCCGCATGTTCTGGCCCGAGGGGCTGTTACGCTACATTCCGAGCGCGCCCAGCAGCTTGTGTGAACTTTGCCCTTTCAGCAGTTGCCCCGCTTGGCTGATCGAGAGCAGCAGGGGGGTGGCCACGCCGGGGATTTGCCCTTGAGGCATGCCCCCGTCAGCCAAAAAGGCGCCGTATTGAGGTCAGCGGCCTTTCCAGACCGGGTTGCGTTTTTCGGCAAAGGCCCGCGCGCCTTCCAGCTGGTCGTCGCTGTCATATAGAATGTCAACGGTGCGCAATTGCCGGTTCGTGATGCGGTTTAGGCTGTCCTGGAATTTCGAATCCTCGGCATCGCGCACGACCTCCTTGATTGCGGCATAGACAAGCGGCGGGCCGCTGGCGAGAAGGCGCGCCAGGTCGCGGGCGCGTTCCATCAGCCTGTCGCCGGGCACGATCTCATTCACCAGCCCCCAGTGGTGCGCTTCCTGGGCGTCGAACCACCGGCCCGTTAGCAACAGCTCCATGGCGATGTGATAGGGAATGCGTTTCGGCAGCCTGATCGAGGCCGCATCCGCCAGGGTGCCCGACCGGATTTCGGGCAGGGCAAAGGTTGCGTGATCGGCGGCGATGATCATGTCGGCGGAAATGGCCAGCTCCAACCCGCCCCCGCAGGCGATGCCATTCACCGCCGCGATGATGGGCTTGTTCATGTCGCGCATTTCCTGGATGCCGCCGAAGCCGCCAACACCGTAATCGCCGTCGACCTCATCCCCCCCGGCTGCCGCCTTCAGGTCCCAGCCCGGGCAAAAGAACTTGTCTCCCCCGCCAGTGATGATCGCCACACGCAGATCGGGGTCGTCGCGAAAGGTCCTGAACGCCTCGCCCATCAGGCGGCTGGTGGCCAGGTCAATCGCATTGGCCTTGGGCCGGTCCAGCGTGACCTCGAACACGGCGCCGTCGCGGCAGGTCTTGATGGGGGACGTATCGGTCATGTCTCAGGCCTTTCTGATCAGAGCTTCTGCCGCCACCGCACGGGCGGGTGTGCAGATGAGCGGGTTGATTTCAGCCTCGCTGAGCCTGTCGGCATTGGCAAGCACATATGCCTGCACCGCATCGACAGCGTTCAGGATGGCGCCGATATGAGCGGCTGGCCTGCCCCGAAACCCGGTCAGCAGGGGATAGCATTTCAACCGTGTCAAAGACTGTCTGACGCTTTTGCGGTCCGTTGGCAGCAGAAGCGACACACTGTCGGCAAGAAGCTCTGTCAACACCCCGCCGGCGGCGAGTGTCAACACGAAGCCATGCGCCGGATCGCGCGTCACGCCGATCAGCAATTCCGCCACGCCGTCTTCGATCATCTCTTCCACCAGGAAGCTGTCGGCGGGCATGGCGCGCGCTGCCGTTGCGATGTCATCTGCCTGCAAGCCAAGCCGGACCGCTCCGGCCTCGGATTTGTGCTCTTGCGCGACGCCTTGCGGCATCAGCTCTGGCAGCGTGGAGACGACCGCGAAAGGCGCGCCCGTCTGCCGGTGTGTATCAATCGCCGCCCTGACGGTGCAGGCCCAATCGGCGGCATCGGTGACCGGGTAATCCACGATGCTCATGGTCAGTGCCGTGTCCGGGTCGGTCATGGCGGTCCAGGCCTGTGTCATCGCCTCGGTGTTGCGCCAGATATAGGTGTGGTAATCCAGCGGATTGGCCAGCGCCACCATCGGGCCAAGCGCCTCGGCCAGGCTCTGGCGCTGCTGGTCGTTCAGGGGCGGAAAGACCACATCATGCCCCTGGGCGGTGTCAGCCATCAGACTGGCCTCGCCCCCGGAACAGCTGATCGACGCCAGCCTGTTCGAGGGCAGCGGCCCGGCCATGTGCAACAGTTTCAGGGTTTCGAGAAAGCCGGGTAGGTCATGGACACGGGGAAACCCCAGCCGGTCCAGCAGCGCCTGCGCCCCGGCATCGCTGCCAGCCAGAGAGGCGGTATGCGATACGGTTGCCGATTGCGCCTGATCCGACACGCCGACCTTGAGCACCACAACAGGCACCTGCCTTTCCCAGGCTTTTGCCGCAAACCGCTCCCAGGCGCGCAGATCGGAAAACCCCTCGACATGCAGGCCGATGGCGGTGATCCGGCTGTCCTCCAGCAGCGCGCAGGCCAATTCGGCCTGGCTGATCTGGGCCATGTTCCCGCAGGTCCCCATGAACCCGATTGGCAGCCCACGCTGTTGCATGGTCAGGTTGATCGCAATGTTCGAGGATTGCGTCAGGATCGCGACCCCGCGTGTGACGGGCGACAGGCCGTGCTGGTCCGGCCAGATCCCGGCGCCGTCCAGCGCATTCAGATAACCATAGCAATTGGGGCCAAGAACGGGCATGTCCCCCGCAGCCGTGACAAGCGCGTCCTGCAAGCCCACACCGCTGGCGTCCTCGGCCGCTGCCTCGGTGAAGCCGCTGGCAAAGCAGACCGCCCCCCCGGCTCCCAGCCCGCGCAAAACCGCGACCGCTTCGATGGTGGCATGGCGGTTGATGCCGATGAACGCCGCGTCGATGGGGCCGGACCAATTCTCAAGACGCGGCAGCGCCGTCACCCCGGCGATCTTCCTGCCAGAGGGATGCACCGGAAAGATATCGCCCTGAAACCCGATCTGCCGCGCCGCGCCGATGATCGACTCGCACCAAGGCCCGCCACCGATCACGGCGATGGATCTGGGATTGAGCAACCGTGACAGGGGGCGGGTCATGGCCCGGGCCCTGGGGTTTCGGACAGGCGCAACAGCACGTCAGGCCCCCAACGGCCGAAGCAGGTCGCGGCTGATGATATGGCGCTGGATTTCCGACGTGCCGTCCCAGATCCGTTCAACACGCGCATCACGCCAGAACCGCTCAATCGGGAAATCATCCATCAACCCCATGCCGCCGAAGATCTGCAATGTGGTGTCGGTGACCCGCGCCAGCATTTCCGAGGCATACAGCTTAGCCGAGGCGATCTCGCGGTTTGCGGGCAAGGCGTTATCCAGCCGCCAGGCTGCGGCCAGAGTCAACCACTCGGCGGCGTCGATCTGGGTGATCATGTCGGCGATCTGAAAGCTGACGCCCTGGAACTTGCCAATCGGTTGGCCAAACTGCTTGCGGTCGGCCGCGTAGTGCAGCGCATGGTCAAAGCAGCGGCGCGCGCGGCCGACGCAGGTCGCCGCGACGGTCAGGCGGCTGGCGTAGAGCCATTCATTCATCACCGCGAACCCGCCGTCTACCTCGCCCAGCACCTGTGCATCCGGCAGGCGGCAGTCGTCAAACGTCAGGATGTAGTTCTTGTATCCCCGGTGACTGACCGAGTTGTACCCCTCACGCACATCGAATCCCGGGGTGTCGCGGTCAACCAGGAAGGCCGTGATGCGCTTTTTCGGGCCCTTGTCAGTCATGTCTTCGCCGGTGGCGGTGAAGACGATGAAGAAATCCGCGTGTTCGCCCCCCGAGATGAAGTGTTTTGAACCGTTCAGCACCCAATCCCCTTTATCGCGCCGCGCCTGGCATTTCATGCCGCGCACATCCGATCCGGCATCCGGTTCGGTCATCGCCAGCGCATCCGCCTTCTCGCCGCGTACTGCGGGCAACAGATAGCGTTCGCGCTGATCGCCATTGCAGGCCATCAGGATATTCTGCGGGCGCCCGAAAAAATGGGTCAGCGCCAGCGAACCACGGCCCAGCTCGCGCTCGACCAGGGTGAAATCCATATGGCTCAGCCCGGCCCCGCCAACCTCTTGCGGGAAGTTGCAGGCATAGAAGCCAAGATCCAGGCATTTGCGCTTGATGTCTTCGCCCAGCTCACGCGGCACATGCCCGCTGTGTTCCACTTCGGCTTCATGCGGATAAATCTCGTTTTCGACAAAGGTCCGCACGGTCGAGACAATCATCTCTTGTTCTTCGGTCAGGCCAAACTGCATGGAAGCTCTCCGGGATTGGGTGTGTCAAACGATCGTAGCGCGAGCTTGTTTGACAGCATCGTGCAGTTTAAGTTGTTTTTCATGCAGGAGTGGGCAAAAACCTCCGCTGCCGTGCAGCATATCGGGGTGCTTCTGTTCGAAGGCTTCTCGAACCATTGCCTTGCCAACACGGTCGAACCGTTGCGGGCCGTCAATACGCTGGCCGGTCACAAGGCGTATGACTGGCGCTTTCTGACGCTTGATGGGGCGCCGGTTTCGTCCAGCTCGGGCTTGCAGGTGGCCCCGCATGGTCGGCTGGCGGAACAGTCGGGCGACATGCTGATCGTGATGCCGTCTTACGGGTATCGTGCCCACGCCGGCTGGCGCACCCAATCGGCGTTGCGCTCTGCGGCCCACCGCTTTGCCACACTTGCCGCCATGGATACCGGAAGCTGGCTTCTGGCCGAGGCGGGCCTTCTTGACGCGTACCGCGCCACCATCCACTGGGAGGAATTCACCGGGTTTTCCGAGCGGTTTCCCGAGGTCGACGCCACGCGTGAGAGGTTTGTCATCGACCGCGACCGGATCACCTGTTCCGGCGCCATGGCGGCCTTTGATCTGGTGATGTTCCTGATCGGACGCGATCAGGGGCAGGCCCTGGCGGTCGAGGTGGCGCAGATGCTCATGACCCGCGATTCCGCACGGTCGCATGCCGGCGGCGCCGGGGTGGCCAGCAGGCTGGTCAACCGGGCGCTGGCCGTGATGCAGGACCACCTGGAAGAGCCCCTGCCCATCACCGAGATTGCCCGCCGCAGCGGCCGCACCCGCAAGTCGCTCGAAACCAGGATGCGGGCCGAGCTTGGGGCCTCGCCGCAACAGGTGTATCGCCGGATGCGGCTGGTTCTGGCGCGCAAGCTAGTGGGGGAAACGGCCCTGCCAGTGGCGGAAATCGCCCTCAGATGCGGTTATCAGAACGCCAGCGCAATGACCCGCGCCTTTCGCTCGGAATTTGGCGCCTCGCCACGCGAGCTGCGCAGCCGCCGCACCGGTTAAAGCGTTTCGAGATCAGGTTGACTCACAACGTCATCTCGAAACGCCCATAACACCAAAGGGTCTGCGCCTTCCGGCCGATTGCTGTGGCGCAACAACAAGCCGAAACGCTTTAACGGTTGAGGAATTCCAGTTCGTACTTATCCTTGTAATCTGGCAGAGGATGTTCCTCCTTCAGCGTTTTCACCATGCCATAGATCATCAACAGCACGATCACCGCAATCGGCAGCCCGGCCACGATCGAGGCGGTTTGCAACGCCGACAACCCG
>PDWJ01005477.1_pt1 | contig 14509 bp, 10 predicted proteins | sample 1430881 | NCBI WGS metagenome assembly PDWJ01 (sample SAMN01162460, study PRJNA174530) | Oral metagenome, whole genome shotgun sequencing project. | biome: Marine environment; feature: Marine mammal; material: Swab sample of the gingival sulcus; isolation source: swab sample of gingival sulcus... | reverse complement strand
CATCGCCGACCGCCTCGTGACCCTGGGCAAGAAGGGCAACCTTCACGCCAAACGTCTGGCCGCACGGCAGCTGCGCACGCGTGAGGCCCTCGTGCGGCTATTCGACGAGATCGCGCCGGGCTACACCGAACGGAATGGGGGCTACACGCGGATCGTGAAGCTTCACAACCGCAAGGGCGATGATGCCCCGATGTCTCTGATCGAGCTCATGCCACCGGGGCCGCCCGAGACCAAGGGTCGCGGCGGTTTCGCGCCGACGCTGAAGACCACCGCGGTTTCCGTGGAGACGAAGGAGTCCTTTGATCAGGGCGACGACGACGCGTCCTGAGACAAGTGGTGAGGGGCCCGAAAAAAGGGTTTGACACCAGGCTTGGGGTCCCTTACCTTCCGCTCCGCCTTCGGGGGACACACCCTGAAGAGATGGTCGGGGATCGTCTAAAGGCAGGACTCGAGATTCTGGTTCTCGCTATCTAGGTTCGAATCCTAGTCCCCGAAAACTCAATAGCGGCGGCCATCCCACAGATTGCTGCCCACCCTATGGGGCGTTCGTCTAGCGGTTAGGACGCTGGCCTCTCACGCCAGTAACACGGGTTCGAGTCCCGTACGCCCTACCAAGACGTGAGAACGACAGACCCGCTGCCCGATGGCAGCGGGTTTGTTGTTTTCAAAGAGCCGGCTTGTGCGGCCACCGGCTCAAGCGCATCCGCGATCCGAGCTCAGCGGACGGTGAGCGCTTTGTCGACGACGATGGAGTAGGCTGCGAGCTTGTTGTAGAGGGTCCGGCGGTCGATCCCGAGCTGCTCCGCAGAGCGCTTTTTGTTCCCGCGGTTGTCACGCAGGGCGACGATGATGGCCTCGCGCTCGATCTCCGCGAGGGACTTGCCCGCGAGCGCGGCGCTCGCCACCGTCCCCGAGCGGTGGCCGGCGATCTCGGGGAAGGACTCGAAGTCGTGGGGCTGCAGGGTGTCGCCTTCGGCGAAGACGCTCGCGTTCTTCAGGACCATCTCGAGCTGGCGCACGTTCCCAGGCCAGGCGTAACTGGACAACAGCGCCAGGGCCTGCTTCGAGATGTCGGCGACGTCGCCGAGGCCGGCCTCGCGGTTGGCTTCGAGGAAGTGGCGGACGAGCAGCGGGATGTCCTCGCGGCGCTCGCGCAGGGCTGGGATGCGGATGGGGACCACCGACAGGCGGTAGTAGAGGTCCTCACGGAAGCGCCCAGCCTTGACCTCCTCGGCGAGCTCTCGGTTCGTCGCGGCCAAGATCCGGACATCGACCGTGATCTCCTTGGTCGAACCGACCTTCTTGAACTCGCCGCTCTGCAGCACGCGCAGGAGCTTGACCTGCATCTCCAGAGGCAGCTCGCCGATCTCGTCGAGCAGGAGCGTGCCGGTGTCCGCCGCCTCGAACAGGCCCTGTTTGTCGGCGTGCGCGTTGGTGAAGGCGCCGCGGACGTGGCCAAAGAGCTCGCTCTCGAGCAGCGTCGGCGGGATGGCCCCGCAGTTGACCGCGACAAAGGGCCGGGCCTGCCGCGCGCCGTTGAAGTGGATGGCGCGGGCGACGAGCTCCTTGCCCGTGCCGGACTCGCCCTCGATGAGGACCGGGACGTCGTTGTCAAGAAGCCGATCCATCATCGCAAAGACCCGGCGCAGGGCCGGCGAGTCACCGATGATGCGCTCGTACTGGTGGCGCGCGACGAGCTGGCGCTGCTGCCGGATGACGACGCGGTGGGTCTCCTCCAGCTCGTGGGTGCGGGCCTCGAGCTGCTCCGCCAGGCGGGCGTTGAGGGCCTCGACCTCGCGCCGGGCCTTCTCGAGGGCCGCTTGGGTCTTGTCACGGGCCGCCAGCAGCTGCGCGTTGTCGAGGGCGATGCCGGCGAGGTCGCCGAAGGCCTCCATGAAGGGCAGGTCCTGCTGGCCGAACGCGGAGCTGCGAAAGCGGTTGTCGAGGTAGATCGCGCCGAGCACGCGGCCGCGGAAGGCCATGGGGATGCAGAGGATGGACCGCAGGCGCAGGTCGTGGACCGATAGCTGGTCGCGATAGCGGGCGTCCTCCATCGCGTCGATCGTGATGACCGGTTCGCCGGAGTCGATGACGCGGCGCGCGATGCCGTAGCTGATCTTGAGATGCTTCTTGCGGATGTTCTCCTGGTCGAGGTTGCGCGCGACGCGCACCTCCAGCGCCTCGCCGTCGACGAGCAGCAGGAAGCCGCGCTCCGCCTCGGTCAACAGGATCGCCGAGTCCATGATGTACTCGAGCAACCGGTTGACGTCGTGCTCGGTGGCCAGGCGCTTGTTGATCTCGAGCAGCCTGGTCCAGCCGACGTCCCGCGTGGCGCCTACCCCACCGCGGCCTGCGGTCGCGTGGAAGGCCGAGGTCTCGCGCCAGGCCCGGCGGCGGTCGCGGCGGGCCTGGAAGGCAGGGCGGTGGCGCGCGGGCACGCCGTCGAGCTGCTTCTGAAGGGTCGACCGCACCTCGCGCGCGAGCCGCGTGGCCTCGTCGAGCTCGCCTTCGTCGCGGCACAGACGCGCCGCCTCCAGCAGGATGGGCCAGCGGTTGTCGAGGTTGGGTACCTCATCGAGGTCGGCGCGGGCGCGCTCCATCAGGGCGCGCGCTCGGCCCAAGTCGCCGTCGACGCTGGTTCGCTCGATGGCGGCGAGCAACGCCCGGGCCTGGCTCGCGAGGCCCTCGTTGGCGACCCGCTCGGCGATCTTGAGCGCCTCCTCCAGCGACGCTCGCGCGTCGGCGAAGGCGAGGCGCTCGACGAAGAGGCGACCGAGGTTCAGCCGGGCCTCGGCCTCCTCGGTGGCGCATTGGGCCTGTCGGGTCGCGCGGATGGCGTCACCCCAAAGGCGCTCCGCCAGCTCCCACTGCTCCGCGTCCGACGACACATCGGCCAGCAGGTTGAGGAGGATGGCCTCCATGTAGCGGTTGCCCTCGCGCCGGGCGAGCTCGAGACCAGGCTGGAGCACCTCACGGGCCTGGTCGAGCTCGCCAAGGTAGCGCCAGAGGTTGCCCAGGTTTCCGGCGAGCTGCACCTCGCGGCCGGTGTGCTCGAGCGCCTCGGCCAGGGCCAGGGCCTCCCGGTAGGTGTCCAGGGCGGCGATCCAGTCACCGCGCTCGTGAAAGACGACGCCGAGGTTCTGAAGCGACGTCAAGACGCGCGCGCCGTCGCCAGCACGCTCGCCCAGGGCGAGGGCCTCGCGGTACCGGTCGAGCGCCGCATCGAGGTCGCCTCGGCGGTGAGCGATGAGGCCGAGGCCGGTCACAGCCGCCGCCTCCTCTACCGGGTCGCCGACGCGACGGTTGGCGCGCAGGGCGTCGGCGAAGGCCGCCTCGGCGACCTCCAGCTCGCCGCGGTACCAGGCCAGCAGCCCCTGAGAGTAGCCAAGGCGCCCCCGAAGGGTCGCGTCGTCACCCGCCAGCGCGAGGCCCTCGTCACACCAGCCCTGCGCGTCCTCGAGGGCCCCGGAGAGCGCGCCCGAGCGCGCCATCGTTGTGAAGATCTCGGCCCGCTCGCGGGTGTCGAGGGCGGCGCCGCCACGGGCGATGGCGCCGCGCAAGGCCTCGAGGGCCGCGGCGTGTCGGGACTGGTGAGCCTGGACGCGGCCGACGCGAGCCAGGGCGCGGGCCGCGTCAACCGGCGACGAGGCGGCGTCGACAGCGCGCCGGTACATCGACAGGGCCGCCTCGGTGCGGCGGGTGCGCTCGAGGAGCCCCCCGGCGTCGAGGGCCGCCTCGAGATCCCCCTCGGGCCAGCCTCGGTCGATCATGGCCAGCACCAGCGTCGCCGCGTCCTCCACGTCGAGCTCGTCGAGGGTGGCGGCGGCCTCGGCGATGACGTTGGCACCATCACTGCGGGCCAGGCGGTGCCACAGCTCCGCCGCGCGGGCCTCGGAGCCGGCGTCGCCATAGCCATGCCAGCTGCGGGCGAGGGCCGCGTGGGCCGTGTCGGCGTCGACGAGGGCCTCGCAGGCGCGGACCATCGGCTCGGAGCGCAGGGTGAGGCGGACCCCGCGTGGGTCCGGCACGCGGGCGGCGGCGCCCGCCTCGAGGAGCGCGTCGGCGTCCGGGCCGAGGAGGGCGGCGGGGACGGCCCGCGGCGGGCGAGGGTGACCGCCGTGGCATCGACGACCAGCGCCCCCGTGGCCAAGAGGCTGCCGACGATGTCGATGGACAGGCTCGCGTTGCCGCGCGCGGCGTCACGGATGGGCTCCGCGACCCGCGCGCCGACGCGGCGGTCGGGGAAGAGGGCCTCGAGCAGGCGCGCGACGTCGCCGGTGCCCCACGGCTGTATCCTGAAGTCGTCGCGGCCGCCACCGGCGGTCACGATGAGCACCCCGCCGAAGCGCTCGGGGAGCGCGGTCACCGTGCGGGCGAGCTGGTCGAAGACGGCGCGGGTCTGGGCCGTGCCGCGATCGAGCTCGTCAACGATGAGCGCGATGGGGCCGCCCGCACCCTTTGCAGCCCGCGACAGGGCCTGGAGCATCGGGCCGGTCTGGGTCTCGCCGGGCAGCTGCTGGCCGAGCGCGGCGAGCAGGCGCCTCAGGGGCGCGCCAGGCGCGTCGGTGGGTGTCGCGCGCTCGAAGCGCGAGGGGATGCCGTGGGCGGCCAGGGCGTCGGCCAGCTCGGCCAGCAGCCGCGTTCGTCCGCTGCCGGCCGCACCTGCAACGTCAACGGCTAGGGGCCGGCGGGCGTCCGCGGCCGTGCGCAGGCGCAGCGCGAGGTCGGCGAGGCGTCCGCCCGCGTCATGATAGGGCGGGCGCTGAAGCCGCCACGCGAGGGCGTCGAGGGGCATCAAGGGGAGGTCGCGATCGAGGCGCGACTCGAGCTCCGTCAGGGCGTCGGCCGCGCTCGGGTAGCGCTGGGCCGGATCGTGCTGGAGCAGCCGGTCGAGGACCGGGTCGATGGCGTGGGCGACAAGGCCCGCGCGATCGGGAGGCTCCTCAGCGCCACGGCGCGCGGGGTAGCCAGGCCAGGGGTGGCGGCCGTGGAGGCGCTCGAAGAGCAGACATCCCAAGGACCAAAGATCGCTCGTCGGCGCAAGGGCGGCGCCCCGTAGCCGCTCGGGCGCTGCGTAGGCGAGGACGCCCGAGGTCGTGCCCTGGCGGGTGCCGCGGCGCCCGCCCGCTCCCAGGTCGAGGAGCTTGACGGGGGCGTCTTCGTCATCATGGAAGACGACATTGACCGGGGCGAGGTCGCCGTGGACGTAGCCCAGGCGGTGGAGGTGGTCGAGGGCGCGCAGGAGCGCCACGGCGTGGTCGACGACCTCCTCAGGGCCGCAGGTCGGGCGGTCCGCCAGGGACGCGCCATGGCACAGCTCGAGGATAGCGTAGGGGCGCCGCGAGGGCCGGTCGACGCCGAGGCGGTAGGCGCCGACGAAGCCCGGGTGGGACAGGCGCCGGAGGAGATCGAACTCGGCGACGAAGTCGTCTCGGAGACGCGGCTCGTCAAGGATCTTGCAGGCATATGGCACACCGCCTGCAAAGCCGTCCCGTACAAGCAGGACGTGTCCCATGCTGCCGCGTCCCAACTCGCCCATCACCGCGTAGCGCCCGTCGATATGAGCCGGATGTGTGGACATTGAACGTCGCTCCAAGGTCGTGCGCACTTTCTTTACAGAGTGTGAAATGTTTTCTCACATGAGACAAGTCCTGACCAAGTTTGCGCTGCTCGCGCTTGGCGCCGTACTGAGCGTCGGTGGTTGTATGTCCAACCCGACCCCGCACCCGAGCCAGTTCGACGCGTACTCGGAGGGCGAGGTGAAGGGCGACTCCGGCCAGGTGGCCGCCTGTGGTGACGACAGCGACCAGGACGCCGGCACGGCCGAGACGACGATGGGGGCGGTCGACGTGTCGGGCGTGGAGGACGGTGACGCCTGGGTCGAGGACGGCGACGCCTGGGTCGAGGACGGCGACGCCTGGGTTGGCGGAGGCGAGGCGGGCTGTCAGGAGGCCGGGCCAGGGGGTGGAGGGGCGCCGCCCGCAGACGCGGTCGAAGGCTGAGGGGCTCGGTCTACATCTCGTGGTGCTGGGCGAGGTTGTCGAACCGCGTGTGGGCGTGCCAGAACTTGAGCTTCACGGTGCCCGTGCGGCCATTTCGGTGCTTGCCGATGATGAGCTCGGCGATCCCACGCCGGTTCTCCTCGATCTCTTTGTTGTAGACCTCTTCGCGGTAGATGAAGCAGATCATGTCGGCGTCCTGCTCGATGGCGCCGGACTCGCGCAGGTCGCTCATCAGGGGGCGCTTGTCGGTGCGGGACTCGAGGCTGCGGTTGAGCTGGCTCAGCGCGACGACGGGGGCGCCGAGCTCCTTGGCGAGGCCCTTGAGGGATCGTGAGATGTAGGAGATCTCTTGCTCGCGCGAGCGGTTGCCCTTCTGGCCGCCGCTCATGAGCTGGAGGTAGTCGATGATGACCAGGTCGAGGCGGTGCTGGCGGGCCAAGCGCCGGCATTTGGCGCGGATGGCGGTGGGCGTCGCGCCCGGGGTGTCGTCGAGGTAGATGGGCGAGGCCGACAGCCGGTCGGCGGCGGCGGTCAGGCGCGGCCACTCGTCCTTGCCGACGAAGCCGCCGCGGAGGCGGCCCAGGTCGATGCGGGCCTCGGCACAGATGAGGCGCTGGGCGAGCTGCTCCGAGGGCATCTCGAGGGAGAACAGGGCGACGGCCTTGTCGTGGAGGAGCGCGGCGTTGGACGCCAGGTTCAGCACGAAGGACGTCTTGCCCATGGCGGGGCGGGCCGCGACGATGACGAGGTCGCCGGGCTGCAGGCCGTGGGTGATGTGGTCGAAGTCGCGAAAGCCCGTGCCGACGCCGGTGATGTCGCCGTCGTTGTCCACGGCGTTCTGGATCTGGACGAGGGTCCGGACCATGACCTCGCCGACGGGCTCGAGCCGGGCCGAGGCGCGGTTGGCGAGGACGCCGAAGACGAGCTTCTCGGCCTCGTCGAGGAACTCCTCGTGGTCCTCGATGTCCTGCAGGCCGTTGGTCTCGATTTGGCGCGCGGCCTCGACCATCCGGCGGACGGCCGCCTTGGCGGCGACGATGTCGCGGTAGTGCTCGAGGTGGGCGGTGATGCCAGCGCGGTCGATGAGCTCGCCTATGATCCGGGCGCCGCCGATTCGCTCCCACTGGCCGCGGTCCTTGAGCAGCTGCTGGACCGTGACGGGGTCGATGGCTTTGGCGTTTTCGGCGAGGTGGGCCATCGCCGAGAACACCAGCCCATGCCGCTCATGATAGAAGTCGTCCTCGGTCAAGGACTCACTGAGGGCGTCGAAGCTCGCGGGATCGACGAAGACGGCGGCGAGCACCTCTCGCTCCGCCTCGAAGGAGTGAGGCAGGACCAGCCCATCACGCAGCGACGGCTGCCCCCCGACCCGGTCGCTGTCCTCGGGACCAACGGCGAAGGGGGGCGCCTCGTCGAGCGGGGGCGGTGGGTAGTGGTCGTCCGGGATGCTCACCGGGTGAATACTTGCCCCGATGAAGCCCCGGTGTCTAGGCTGCTGGCGCGTCGCGCAGGCCGTGAAGCGGGGGCTGAGGTGGCCTACGGCACGGCCTTGGCGAGGGCCGCGGCGGCCTCTCCGGAGACCTCGTAGCCCATCTCGCGCATCGCGCGCACGGGGTCGGCGGCGATGCGCGCGGGTAGCCTCAGGTCGCGGCCGAAGGTGAGCCGCACCGCCCGCCATGCGCGTCGAAGGTCGCTCAGCGTCTCGATCCTGACCATGGGATCACCTCTTGTCCGTTCTGGACACGAAGACGTGAGCGATGGCCAAAGAGTTCAATTGATTCTTGGGTCTTCGGTCAGCATCGACGCCACGCCAAGGCCGCGCAATAGCGCCGGCAGGACCACCAGATCGCCGACGAGGGCAAGCGCCATCGTCAACGCGGCGAAGAGCCCGAACTGCTGCATGGCGACGAAGTCGCTCGCGAGGAAGACCGAGAAGCCAGCGACCAAGATCGCGGTCGTGAGCAGCATCGCGCGCCCCGCTTGGACGCTCGCCCGCGCGACCGCCTCCGGCTCCGTCGCCCCCGCGCGCAGCTCCACGCGAAATCGGTGGAGGAAGTGGACCGTGTCGTCGACCGCGATGCCCAGGGCCACCGAGAAGATGATCACCGTCGACACCCGCACTGTGACGCCCGCGTAGCCCATCAACGCCAGGGTGACCACCAGCGGCCAGGCGTTGGGGATCATGCCGATCAGCGCCACCCGTAGGCTCTTGAGCAGCGCCGCCATCATCAACAGGATGACCAGGGCGGCCCATGCCAGCGACGCCCCCATGTCGCGCACGATGTGGGTCAGCGCGCGCTCGGCCAGGGTCGAGCCCCCTGTGATGGCCCAGGCGTATCTGCCGCCCAGGTCGTGGTCTTCGTCGAGGCGCCGGGTCAGCTGCGCCCCGAGGTCGGCCTCGAGACGCTGCCAGGCGTGGGTGCCCACGTCGTTGGCGGTGATGGTCAGGCGGGTGCGCGTGAAGTCGGGGGTGACCCAGCGCGCGAGGAGGTCGCCGCCGGCGCCGCTCAGCAGCGACAAGAGCTGGTGGACCCCGACCCGGTCGAGGTCCGCGGGCAGCGCGTCGTCGGGCGCTCCCGGGACGAGCGCGCCGTGCATCGCGGCCACGAGCTCGGCCAGGCCGTCGACGCGGCTGACGATCGCGCGGTGGCCCGGTGCCCCCTTCAGCCACGCCGACAGTCCCGCCAACGCGCGCACCAGGTAGGGGGCCTTCACCGAGGCGACGCAGACGCCGTCAGGCCGCGGGGCGGGAGGGGGCGCGGTGACGTGGTCGCCGTCGGGCTCGTCGTCGAGCAAGACAAGCTCGAGCTCGTCGTCGTCGCGGTCGTCAGCCGGCGCGTCGTCGGCGCGCAGGGTCTGGGTGAGCGCGTCCCATAGGGAGAGGTCCGTCGCGCCGGTCAGGGCCAGGACCGGGTCGCGGAGCGACGCCACGACCCGGTGGGCAGGGTCGGAGCGGCGGCAGCTCTCGTGGGGCGCGCAGGCGTCGTCGTTGCGGCAGGCGGCGGCGGGTGTGGAGGGCAGGCCCTCGATGTAGATCGCGTGGACCAGCGCCCCCGACAAGCGGCGCTCCATCGCGTGGAGGCCCGCGGCGACGGGGTGATCGGCGTGGAGCTCTCCCAGGGCCCGGGCGTCATCGTCGAGCTGCAGCAGGCCAGGCGTGAGGGCGGCCAGCGCGGCTCCCGCGGCGACCAGCACCGCGCGCCAGCGACGCGCCACCATGCGGGCGGTGGCCTCCAGGGCGCGCCCCGTGCGCGAGCGCCGGGTGTTGGCGAGGTGCGGGCGGGCCGGCGCCGGAAGCAGCGACAGGGCGATGGGCAGCGCGAGCATCTGCGCGACGAAGGCGAACAGGATGGCCACGGCGACGTAGCCGCCGAAGGCCTGGATCGTAGGGATGGTCGCGGTGACCAGCGAGGCGAATCCGGCGGCCGTCGTCAGCGTCGTCACCAGGCACGCCGGAGTCATCGCGACCATCGCTTCGACGATGGCCGTGCGCTTGGATCGGGCGGTGGGCAGCAGCTGCTGATAGCGGGCGAGGACGTGAACGCCGTCGGCCACGCCGATGACCAGCACGACGACGCCGGTGACGTTGTTGACGAGGTTGATGGGCTCACCCTGCAGCTGCATCAGGCCCATGCCCCAGACCGTCGCGAGGGCGACCCCGGGCATCGGCGCCACCACCGCGGCCGGGCTCCTGAAGCCCCACCACAGGAGCAGCATCACGACCGCCGCCGTGATCGGGATGAAGGTCGTGAGGTCCGACAGGGCGATGTCCGAGTAGGCCTGCTGGATCACGGGCACGCCGGTGAGGTGGAGCGCCGCGCCCGGCGGGAGCGCAGGGCGCCACCGCTCGATGGCGCCCCGGAGGTCGGCGATGAGGGGGGCGCGCAGGGCAGGGGAGGCGGTGGCGGCGTTGAAGCTGGCGCTGATGAGCGCGGCGCGGCCGTCGACCGAGAAGACGCGGCCCTGGTACAGGCGGTGCTCCTGCATCGCGCGGGTCGCCGCGGCGAAGCGTGCGCGAGCTTGGGCGTCGCCGCCCGACCCGTCGAGGATCCGGAGCTCGTGGCGCAGGTAGCCCGGCGTGATCGCGGCGGCCCGCAGGTTCGACAGATCTACGAGCGACAGGGTCGTCCGCGCGTCGATCTCCGGGCGCGCCCGGAGCCACGCGGCGATCTCGTCGCCAAGGCGCAAGGCGCGGGGCGAGAACACCGTGCCGGCGGGCCAGGGTGGGCCCTCGGGGGGCGGCGGCAGCTCCAGCAGGACCGCCACGACCCCGACGTCCTCGCCGAAGTCGGCAAGGTAGCGGTCGAGGGTGTCGCGCTCCTCGCCGCCGGCGACGAGCAGCCCCTCGAAGGAGAAGTCGACCAGGAGCTGGCCGGGGGGCCACAGGCCGCCACCCAGCCACACCGTGATCGCGACGAGCGCGGCGGCGACGAGCCAGCGGGCCTCGAGGACCTTCTCGTACAACCGGGTCAGCACCTCGGCCTTGGCTACAACGTCCCGCGACCCGGAACAACCGCGTCGCGCGTCGCGGGGGAACTCGTTGACCCTGTCTTGGCGCCGTCGCTATAAAGCGGCGCCCGCCCGGCAGGGCGAGCGTTTTCTTCGTCGGAGGCCTTGGGCGCCATGATGAATGTCGCGGTCGTGGGTAGTGGATACGTAGGGCTCGTCGCGGGTACCTGCTTCGCCGAGCTCGGTCACAAGGTCGCCTGCGTCGACAACGATCCGAAGAAGCTCGAGACCCTCGCCGGCGGCGGGATCCCCATCTACGAGCCCGGCCTCGAGCAGATGGTGGCCAAGAACGTCAAGCGGGGGCGCCTGTCCTTCACCGCCGATCTCGCGGACGCCGTGCGGGGCGCCGAGGTCGTTTTCATCGCCGTGGGCACCCCGCCGGGCGAGGACGGCGCTGCGGATCTGACCTATGTCAACCAGGTCGGCGCCCAGATCGCCGACGCCCTCGACGCCTTCAAGGTCATCGTCATGAAGTCGACGGTCCCCATCGGGACCTGCGACGGGCTCACGCGCCTCATCGGCGCCAAGACCGACCAGCCCTTTGCCGTCGTGTCGAACCCCGAGTTCCTGCGCGAGGGCGTGGCCATCAACGATTTCATGCGGCCCGACCGCATCGTCGTCGGCGCCTCGGACGAGCGCGCCATCGCCACGATGCGCAAGCTCTACCGGCCCCTGACCCGCGGCGGCGCCAAGCTCCTGCTGATGGACGTGCGCTCGAGCGAGATGACCAAATACGCCTCGAACTCGATGCTCGCCACGCGCATCTCGTTCATGAACGAGATCGCCAACCTCTGCGAGCGCGTGGGCGCCGATGTCGAGAACGTCCGCCGCGGCATGGGCAGCGACAGCCGCATCGGGCGCCAGTTCCTGCGCGCTGGCGTCGGCTTCGGGGGCAGCTGCTTCCCCAAGGACGTTCGGGCGCTGCTGCAGACCGCGCATGACAACGGGGCGACGCTCGGCATCCTCGACGCGACGGTCAAGGCGAACGTGGCGCAAAAGTCCAAGCTCGTCGAGGTCGTCAAGCAGGACCTGGGCGACGACCTCACCGGTCGCCAGTTCGCGCTGTGGGGGCTGGCCTTCAAGCCCGAGACCGACGACATGCGCGAGGCGCCCTCTATCCCCCTGGTCGAGGGGCTGCTGGCCGCGGGCGCCGAGATCGTCGCCTACGATCCCCAGGCCCACGAGACCGCCCGCGTGGTCTTCGGCGACAGGATCACCTACGCCGAGGACCCCTACGCTTGCCTCGAGGGCGCCGACGGGCTCTTGATGATCACCGAGTGGGCGGAGTTCACCTCCCCCGACTGGGAGCGCGTGTGGGCGATGATGCGCCGCCCGGCCGTCTACGACGGGCGCAACCTCTGGGATCCGCGCGAGCTTCTGGGGATGGGCTTCAGCTACCGCGGCATCGGCCGCCGCGGTTAGGTCCGCCTCACAGGACCCGCGCGACGCGGAGCGCGACAGCGGCGACCGCCAACAGCGCCGTCGCCCACATAAGGCGCCGTGCACCACGCGCGCCGCGGATGGTCGATCCGATGGCGACGCCGGCGAGCACCCCTCCGATGTGCGCGGCGTGGTCGACGCCCTCCATCGTCAGGGGGGCGACGAGCAGGGCGGCCACGAGCAGGCCCACCGCCAGGAGCGCGCGCCGGCGGAGCCTCGTCGGGAGCTGCCCGCGCAGCCGATAGACCCACGCCGCCATCAGGCCCGCCATGCCGTAGACCGCCCCCGACGCGCCGACGCTGGTGCCCGCCTGGGTGAGAAACGACGCCAGCTGTCCTCCCGCGGCAGCGAGGACCCAGGTCGCGATCGCCAGGCCCGCCCCACCGAGGCGCCCGGCGACGGCGCCGAAGACAAGGGTCCACAGCAGGTTCGTCGCCAAGTGCGCCGCGTCGACGTGGAGCCAGGAGCCGAGCACCAGTCGCTCCCACTGCCCCTCGGCGACCAGCCGATCGACCTTTGCGCCCCACATCGACAGCGTGTCGAGCGACGGTCCGGTCCACAGGCCACCTCCGTCGGGTGCCGTCAGCGTCGCGACCGCGTAGAGGGCGGCCAGCGCCAAAGCGAGCGCGCCAAAGGCGGCGAGCGACGTCTTGAACGTTGCGCTGCCGGGGACGGTTGCGGTTTCGGTCGGCCCGACTACCATAGGCGCGGTCGCTCGACGCTTGTGCGGGAACATGCGGTTGGAGCGACGACCCTCAACAGAGCGCCATGCGCGCTCGGTTCGCCTCTCCTCCAGGGCTGATCGTCGATGTCGGATATCACTGAGCCCAATCCTGAGACCCTCGATCGTGAGGAGTTGCTGGCCGAGCACATGGGGCTCGTCAAGCAGGTGGCGAGCAAGATCGCGTCCAGGCTCCCGCCAAACGTGGAGCTCGACGACCTGATCAGCTCGGGGATGATCGGTCTCATCGACGCCGTCGACAAGTTCGATCAGGCCAAGTCCACCAACTTCCGAAAGTACGCCGAGATCCGCATCAAGGGTGCCATCCTCGACGAGCTGCGAGCGATGGATCATGTCAGCCGGACGGTGCGGCGTCAGTCGACCCAGCTCAACAAGACCGTTCGCGATCTCCAAGATGAGCTCGGGCGCAAGGTGACCGACGAGGACGTGGCCGAGCGCCTCGGCCTCGACATACAGGGCTATCACAAGCTCATCAACAAGCTGAAGCCCGTGCTGGTCTTGAGCTTCGACGACCTCAGCGACGACCTCGGCCGCGATCCGATGCAGTTCTTGGCCGATCCGCGCGCGGACGACCCTCAGAAGCTCCTGCATGCCAAGAAGATCCGCCGCCTCGTCTACGACCAGATCCAGGGTCTGAAAGAGCGCCAGCGCCTCGTCGTCGAGTTCTACTACTACGATGGGATGACCCTCAAAGAGATCGGCAAGATCCTTGGGGTCAGCGAGAGCCGCATCTCCCAGATGCTCACGGCGGCCACCCAGGTCCTCGGCCGGCGGATCCGCCGGCACCTCAGCAACGAGGGGCTCGTCGCGCCCAACATGGACTGACTGGGGGGGCTGGCGACGGCGGGGGGAGACGCCGCCGGCCTCGCTGAGCGCGCCGCTGTCGGCTCCGTGAGCCCTTGCAGGGTGGGCGTCGGTCTTGCGCTCGCATGTCACGGGCCGGCGAGCGCCTCGGTCGATTCGACCGCGCCACGCCGGTGTCAGCGCCTCCTGTGCGTGGTCGGGATCGAGGCTCGGTGAGCAATCCGGGCGACCTCGGTTCGCAGGCGCTGGCGTCCGCGTGTATGCTTCCCTCCGATGCACCCAGGATCGTCCCCGTCCGCGCCGATCGCCCGGCGAGTCTTGGCCCTGCTGGCGCTCGTCGCAGTGGCCGCCGGCGCGCCTCATGTCGACGCCCGGGTGCCCGAGGCCGATGTCCTCGACGCCGATGACCCGCTGGTCGGCGACGACGCCGACTTCGACGCCCTCGACCTGACCGCCACCGGGCCTTCGGACGAGGATCTGGTCCTGGCCGCTCAGAAGCGGCGGACCACGATCCAAGAGGCGCCGTCCATCATCTTCGTGGTGACCCGCGGCCAGATCCAGGAGCGTGGCTACCGCACCATCAACGACGTGCTGCGCACCGTGCCCGGCTTCGAGGGCGACCGCTGGGAGGGCAACGGCTGGCAGAAAGAGAACCTGGCCCGGGGGCTGCCACGGACCATCCTCGTGCTCCTCAACGGGGTCAACATCGTCGAGCCCCTCCGAAACGTCGTCTCGCTCGACCGCAAGATCCCCCTCGAGATCGTCGACCGGATCGAGGTCACCAGCGGGCCGGGCGGTGTGCTGTGGGGGTCCAACGCGCTCCTCGGCGTCGTCAACATCGTCACGCGCCGCCCCGAGGGCCGCGGTCTCCACGCGGTCGTCGGCGCCGGCGATGGCCCCGGAGATCGCCTCGCCATCAAGGGCGGCCTCGGCCTCGACCACCGCTTCGGCGAGGACGTCGCGCTCTTCACCCACCTGAGCTTCTACAGCAGCGACGGCCCCGAGCTCCGCG
>PDWJ01003631.1_pt1 | contig 14512 bp, 14 predicted proteins | sample 1430881 | NCBI WGS metagenome assembly PDWJ01 (sample SAMN01162460, study PRJNA174530) | Oral metagenome, whole genome shotgun sequencing project. | biome: Marine environment; feature: Marine mammal; material: Swab sample of the gingival sulcus; isolation source: swab sample of gingival sulcus... | reverse complement strand
TCGTTGAGCAGGGTGTGTCAAGGATTTATTGTTTTTCATGTAAAATTTCATTGCCAGTTTTTTTGAAAGCGCATAGAATCATTTCAAACAGGAGGAAAAAATGGACGTATCGCTTGTCAATCCTTTTATTGAAGGGGCTTTGAATATACTAGACACAACGGCTTTCGTCAAAGTGACGCCTGCTCCCCCCTTTTTGAAGACACATGATACCGCTCAAGGTGATATCACAGGCTTTCTTGAAATTTCTGGAGATCTGGAAGGCACAGCTGCGATTTCATTTTCTGAAAAAAGCATTTTGGGAATTGTTTCTGCGATGTTCGGTGAAGAAATGACAGAACTGAACGACGAGATTACTGACGCGGTGGGGGAAATTTCAAACATGATCGCCGGGCATGTCACCACTAAAATCGGGGAATTGGATAAAAAGGTGAATGTAAAGTTTGTCTCCGTGTACCATGGCCGGGAGCAGACCATACCGCACACCAAAGCAGGCACTCATGTCGTCAGCCTGCCATTCAGAACAACCAAAGGGCAGATGATAATCGAGGTCTGCTACGCGGATTCGGCGTCGTCATGAATTCAGTGCAGCCTGTAACCTGTTAACGCAATGAACGCGGAGACTGGCCCATCGTTCAACCCTGATGGAAATGAGTTATCGATGTTAATTCAGGTCAACCCATTGAGATACCAGTGAATTAGTGGTTCCCCCCACAGGATATAGAGCATTGCGCCTGCGGATAAAAAAGGACCAAAGGGGATTTTTAACTTGAAATCTTTTTTTCGTGCGGTAAGCATGAATACCATGCCGCCAACAGTGCCTAACACTGCACCTGAAAATAAAGTGAATACTATGCCTTTAACACCTGTCGCGGCCCCGATCATGGCCAGCAGTTTGATATCGCCGCCCCCCATGCCGGAAACGCCCTTAAGAAAGTAGTATCCATACGCCACAGCATATAAAATGCCGCCGCCTGCAAGTATTCCCGATATCGCTTTAAAAAATGTCATATCGGGAATACAAAAGACAGACGAAGAAAAAATAAAGATCCCTGGAATGGAGATGACATCTGGAATGATCTGGTGGTCTATGTCTATGAACGATATGGCGATCAGGGTTGAGGAAAAGACGATGTAAAATAAGGTTTCAAGGGTGAGACCAAATTGGGTGAATACGACCAAGGCGGTAAGGCCGGTGAGGCATTCAACTCCTGGATAGCGAATGGAAATGGCGGTATTGCAGAACCCGCACCTCCCTTTGAGGAACAGGTAGCTCAATATGGGGATGTTAAAATAAAAGGGCAGGGTGGTGTGACATTTTGGGCAGTGACTTGAGGGGGTTACAATGGATTCTCCGGCGGGTAGTCTGAAAATCACAACATTTAAAAAACTGCCGATACACGTTCCGAGGATAAATGCCGTACTGTCCAAAAAAAGCGAATGTTCAATCATGGATGTCCGTATAAAAAGGGTTGATTTTCAATTTTGGGTAAAATTTTCGTGCATTAGATGTTATATTGTGTGGCCCAAGGATCTCTAGTCCAACTTCCATAGACTATACTTGGTTTTAAAAAAAAATATCAAGCATATTGTAAAAAAGTAAAACTGTTTTATTCTTAAGGGTCTAATTAGGCCAATGACCCAAATGGGTTGGGCGGGCGATTGGTGCGAAATCCCTACCCCCTTTTGTGGATCTTGTTTTTTTATGAAGAAACCAAGTTGACGAATTGGCTTTTTCATAATTTGTTGTGGGCGCTTTGGCGAAACGCCAGGTTGACCCATGGTCATTGTTTAAGGAGTGAGAATGGCTGAAGCAGATATTGATGATCTTATCGAGATAATAGAGAAAGAGGGAAATATAGAAGACATTCCCAAAACGATTCCAATGATGCCGGTCAGAGATGTGGTGGTGTTTACGGATATGCTGCTTCCCTTATTTGTGGGTCGGGAAAAATCCATCAACGCTGTGGAAACATGTGTGGAATATGATCGATATGTTTTCCTTTCCGCTCAAAAAGATGCTGACGTTGAAAAGCCCGGTATTGATGATGTTTACGACGTGGGTACCATTGGGCGGGTTCAGAAAATGATTAAGCTGCCCGACGGTCGGATTAAAGCCCTGATCCAGGGCATTGCCAAAGCCAAAGTGACTGAATTTATTCAGAAGCGCCCGTTCTATAAAGTGTCCGTCGAGGTCCTTTTTGATATCGAGCCCAACGAAATTGATATTAAGATCGAAGCGCTCATGCGCAACGTCAAGGAAAACAGCGAAAAACTATTGGCATTGAAAGGGGAGTTTGCAGGGGATGTGGGAGAATTGCTGTCCCACATTGATGCGCCTGGGAAATTGGCTGATCTGGTGGCATCTAATTTGAATCTCAAAGTGGCAGATGCCCAGGCACTTATGGAAATCACAGATACCGTGGCTCGGTTGGTACAAGTAAATGACCTGCTGGCCAGGGAGCTGGATCTGTCCACGGTACAGGCCAAAATTCAAACCGATGTCAAAGATGAAATTTCTAAGAACCAGCGGGATTATTACCTGCGTGAGCAGGTGAAAGCCATCCATAGGGAACTTGGAGAAAGTGATGATAAGCTGGCGGAGCTGGCTGAATATAGAGAAAAAATAAAGAAATGCAAACTGCCCAAAACCTGTGAGAAGGAAGCCATCAAGCAGGTAAAACGTTTAGAACAGATGCATTCTGATTCTTCCGAGGCATCCGTTATCAGAACCTATCTGGACTGCATTGTGGAGTTGCCGTGGAATAAATCCACCAAGGATTTTCTGGATATCCAAAAGGCCAAAACCGTGCTGGATAAAAATCATTTTGGCCTGAATAAACCCAAAGAACGTATTCTTGAGTATTTAAGTGTACGAAAGCTCAATCCCAAGAAAAAAGGGCAGATTATCTGCTTTGTAGGGCCTCCGGGGGTTGGAAAAACCTCACTTGGGCAAGCCATTGCCAAATCTATGAAACGCAAATTCCACAGGGTGTCCCTGGGCGGTATCCGGGACGAAGCCGAAATCCGGGGACATCGGCGGACTTATATCGGCGCCATGCCTGGACGAATCCTTCAGGGACTGCGTCAATGTGGTACTGCCAACCCTGTATTTATGCTGGATGAGATTGATAAACTGGGTAGTGATTTTAGAGGCGACCCTTCTTCTGCACTTTTGGAAGCATTGGATCCAGAACAGAATGTTGAATTTTCAGATCACTATCTGAACATGCCCTTTGATCTTTCCAATGTCTTGTTTGTGCTGACTGCCAATCAGGCTGATACCATTCCGTCAGCCCTGTTGGACCGGATGGAATTAATCTATATTTCGGGATATACCCGTCAGGAAAAGATTGAAATTGCCAAACGGCATCTGTTTCCCAGGAAGCTAAAAGATAATGGGTTGATTCGCCGCGCTATCCATGTCAGTCCGGGGGCCATGGCGTCCATCGTTTCCGAATACACCCTGGAAGCCGGTCTGCGTGGACTTGAACGCAAACTGGACAAGGTTTGCAGAAAGATTGCCCGCCAAGTTGCCGAAGGTAAAAAAGGGCGGTTTAATGTGACACGGCAGAATCTGACAAAATACCTGGGGCCGCCCCAGTTCATCAATGAGTTAGATCAAGAAGAAAGCCAGGTAGGACTGGCAACGGGTCTGGCCTGGACCGAAGTGGGGGGTGAACACCTCTATATTGAGACCTCATTATTTCCAGGCAAAGGCGAGATGCAGCTTACCGGACAGATCGGTGAAGTCATGCAGGAATCTGCCCGGGCCGCATTGACATATTTGAAAGCCAACCAGGAAGACCTGGGCATTGAAAAAGAGATGTTTGAGACCCAAGATATCCACATCCATGTCCCGGCCGGTGCCATCCCCAAAGACGGTCCTTCAGCCGGTATTGCGATGGTCACAGCCTTGGTGTCGGCCTTTACAAAAATAAAGGTGAATAATAAAGTGGGGATGACTGGAGAAATCTCTCTTCGGGGCAGGGTGCTGCCCATTGGCGGCTTAAAGGAAAAGGCACTGGGGGCCCTGCGGGCTGGAATCAAAGAGGTGATCATCCCAGAAAAGAACCGTAAGGATCTTTATGATATTCCAAAGGCGGTAAAATCCAAGCTGAAATTTACCTGTGTCAAGGATGTGAAAGAGGTTCTTGATATTGCTTTGGAAAAGGATGCAAAGGGCCTGTCTGCGGGCAAGACCGCAGCTCATGGAACTGCCAGCAAAAACGCGGATGATAAATCCTCTGGCGGTTCAAGTCGTAAAAAGGCCAAAAAATAAAATGCGTCTGTTTGCCCTGAGCACCGCCGAAACGGGCACTGGCATGGCCCTTTTCGAGGGGCCTGATTTGGTTTGCGAGTCTTATTGGGCGGGTTCCCAGAGTCATTCCAAACGACTGTTGACCATGGTGGCGCAGATGGTGGTTGACCAGGCGGGCCTGACCATGCAAGAGATTGATGGTTTCATTGCAGCCCGGGGGCCCGGCAGTTTTACAGGGCTGCGTATTGGTATCAGTGTGGTGAAAGGGATGGCTGCGGCCATGGCAAAGCCCTGTGCGGGGGTTTCGAGCCTTGATGGGGTTGCTTTTCGGTTCTCTTCGGCGTCGGTGCCCGTATGTGTGATGATGGATGCAAGGCGTCAGGAGGTATATACCGCCTGTTATCGATTTAACCGGGGCGTTCTGGTTGAAAAAAGCCCTGAACAGGTATGCGCACCTGAAGCGGCCATTAAAAGCGCAGGCCCGGATGTTTTATTTGCAGGATCCGGTTCAAAAGCCTATTTAGACATGATTCGGGATCTTTCAGGCGCGGCAAGCCAGGTTGCCCCCAGTTACATGGACGCAGTCAGCGCGGCTGCCTTGGCAGCACCTGCCTTGGCCGATCCCCTGTTTTTTACAAGTGGGCGCCATGAACTGGTGCCGGCCTATCTTCGTCAATCCGATGCACAGATTCATTTATCTCAAAAATCAATATCTTGACATATTCATTCAAAATTTAGTATAATACCTGGCTTAAAAAATTATTTTAATAATGAGACATTTTTTATTAAATGGAGTTAAACGAAAACGGTGGAGCAGATACCTATTACAACCCAGGGCTATCATGCCTTGAAAAAAGAACTGGAAAGATTGAAAACCATAGAACGGCCTGAAAATATCAAGGCCATTGAGGTGGCCCGTGCCCATGGTGATCTGTCCGAAAATGCCGAATACCATGCGGCCAAAGAACGTCAGTCGTTTCTTGAGGGGCGGATTGGTGAACTTTCGTATAAAGTGGCCAATGCCAAGATCATTGATCCAGATACCGTCCCTAAAGATGTGGTCCGGTTTGCCAGCCGTGTGTTAGTGGAAAATTTGGATTCTGAAGAAGAAGTTGAATATATGATTGTTGGCGCAGATGAAGCTGACATCAAACAGGGTAAAATTTCCGTATCTTCCCCTTTAGGTGCGGCCCTCATCGGTAAAGAACCGGGAGAAGAGGCCATTGTCCAGGCACCTGGCGGAAAGCGGGTATATGAAATTATTGATATATTGTAACGGGAGGATGTTGCTGTGGCTCGCGTAACCATTGAAGACTGTCTGAAAAATGTAGATAACCGGTTTAGTCTGGTTCACCTGGCTGCCAAGCGAGTTCGCCAGGTCCGTGAAGGGGCTGACCTGCTGGTACAATCTTCAAAAAATGAAGATGTGGTCACCGTTCTAAGGGAGATTGCCGCCAACCGGATTGTTGTCAAAAAGCGCTCAGACTCCGAAACCGATTAGATCCAATCATTAGAGAACAGCTTGGGAAAACGGCTGGATAAACGACTCAACCACAGTATGGGCAAAGCCGTCCATGACTGGAAAATGATCGACGCCGGAGACCGGATTCTCCTTGGGGTCTCCGGCGGTAAAGACAGCCTTTCCCTGCTCCACCTTTTACTATCCCTTAAGAAAAAAGCCCCCATATCATTCGATATTATTCCAGTGCATATTGATCCAGGATTTGACGGATCATTTGCATCAGCGCTCAAGACCTATTGCCAGGATGTGTCCCAGTCGTTGTGCCAGGCCCTTCACATTGAATCCACCGACTATGGTATTTTGGCCCACGATACTCAGAATACTGGTAACCCATGCTTTTTATGCAGTCGCCTAAGACGCAAGCGATTATTTGAGCTCGCCAAGGCATATGGATGTAAAAAGGTGGCATTGGGACATCATAAAGATGATCTGATTGAAACCCTGTTTATCAATATGTTTTATGCCGGTAAAATCGGGACCATGAAACCCAGACAATCTTTTTTTGACGGGGCACTTGATATCATCAGACCGTTGTCATATGTTGAATCTGATGATATCGCGCAGTTGTCACAGGCGTTGGAAATGCCTGTGTTTGAAAACCCTTGCCCCAGTGCTGGACACACCCAAAGGGAGACGGTCCGTCAAATGCTTCGGGGGATGTATCGTCAAAACGAACATATAAAAGGAAATATATTCCGAGCCATGGCAAATGTTTCTCGGGAGTATCTTTTAGAGACGCAACATGATTGATATGCAAAATCAGCCCGATTTCCGGAAGATCCCTATTGATAAAGTGGGTATCAAAGGGTTGAAATACCCAGTGACCATACGGGATAAATCGTTAGGTACTCAGTCCACTGTTGCTGAAATCAGTATGTATGTTGACTTGCCCCACCAGTGTAAGGGGACCCATATGAGCCGGTTTGTGGAACTGCTCAATGTGTTTAGAAGTCAGATTTCCCTGGAATCCTTGACCCGTATTCTTGAAGACATGAAGGCCACGTTGGGTGCAAGGTCCTCTCATATTGAGATTGCATTTCCCTATTTCATCGAAAAAACGTCCCCCAGCACTGCGTCCAAGGGCTTGATGGATTACAATTGCACCATCGTAGGATCTGCCAACTCCGGGAAAAAAACGGACATTGTCCTGAAAGTATCGGTGCCCGTGACGTCAGTGTGTCCCTGCTCCAAAGAAATTTCAGACTACGGCGCCCACAATCAGCGAGGAGAAGTGTTGGTTTGCTGTCGGTTCAATCATACCTTTATCTGGATTGAAGATGTGGTGGAGATGGTGGAACGGTCCGCTTCTTGCGACATCTTTTCTGTGCTGAAACGGGCCGACGAGAAATTTGTTACAGAAAAAGCCTATAACAATCCCAAGTTTGTGGAAGATATCGTCAGGGATGTGGCCAAATTGCTTCTGGAGAATAAAAACATCTCCTGGTTTTCCGTCAGCGCTGAAAATTTTGAATCCATTCACAACCACAGCGCCTATGCCTATATTGAGCGTCCCCAGTCTTCAATGATCGGACCTTCCTAAAGGGGACCGGGGGATGCCGTAATGGCGGCCACCTTTTTTTTCAGCATCTGCCGGATATTGGAATATCCTTTGCTGTGCCCATTGATCATGATGACAAAAGGGTATAGGCGTTGATCCTTCCCCTTAAAATAGCCTGCCCGGGTTCTTACATCCTGAAGTGTTCCTGTTTTATAAAATTCGTTTCCCTGTTGTCTTAAAAGTGTGTGGTAAGGTTGAAATGCCATGAGCAGTTTAAGCATCTGTCGGGGTGAAAGTCGGTTTTGCCGCGACAGACCGGATCCCTCTGCCAATACAAGGGGGTTGATGTCTAACCGAGTCGCTGCAAATTGTTTGAGATGGGTGACGCCTTTTTCACAGGTCGCAGGCGTACCGAACTTCAGGGCGCCCATGGTGAGCATAATTTGGTTTGCCATAAAATTGTTTGAGAATTTGAGCATTTTTTTTATGGCAGTTTTTAATGGATATTCAGATGTAAACGTCAGCTGCATCAAACCGGTTTCAGGGGCGCGGCCCAACTTTATAGTACCACTAATTTTAAACGCCTTTTGTTCTAAAAAGGCTTTAATTAGAAGGCCGGGATAGATGCGTTGTTTGATGCCGGTTAAAATGATTCGTCCTGTTTTTAATCCAGATTCAACAATCTCAGGGGTAAAGAGTGATGGTAAAGGCGTCTGGGGTTCTGCACTGACAAATTGGTTGGCGAATTGATCCCATTTGAAAAAGATCGTATTGAAGTTGGCGCTCAGGGCGCCGGTTGGGGCGTCATAGGGATTGGTAGAGCCGCCTGTGCCAGGGATGCGGATTTCAGGGCCAAAAAAACTGTGGTCTAAAATAATATCATTGATGGGGCGGGTTTTAAGGGGTTGAGATAGCTGATTGACAAGGTTTTGAATTTGCTCTGATATGAATAGCGGATCTCCCAACCCTTTGATGTATAGATTGCAGGTGGCAGGGTGGTAGCCTGCCAAGGTGTGAAATCGATAATCTGGACCCAGGGTTTCCAAGGCGGTCAGGGCCGTTAATATCTTAAGTATGGACGCAGGGATATATTGCTGTCCGTCATTTTTAGCATACAGGATGTGTCCTGTGTCATCGGCCAGTAAAATGCCAGCATTATGATGGGCTGCATGACCTGTGCTATCTACACACAATGTGGCACTGATACAAAGCCAGGCTATGATGCGAAAAACACGGGGCGCACACCCCGTCTTTTGTATACGCTGCCATGGACGGCATGTGTCTGGCAAGTTGGTCCGTTTATGGTTGTTATTGAAAAAATTGGAAAAATTCATAAAGTAATTTTTTTAACGTTGATTGGGTTTGCAATTTGCCCCATTGATCCGGGAATGCCAGGGGCGAAAGCGTGATCCGGGCCGTGTAAGGGTATCCCCCTTTGGCGGCATCATAGCTTGTTATCTGTATATCCATAGGCAGTTCGACCAGGGCTTCATAGGCAACGATGGTGGTGAGGTCTTCGGTTTTGATAGATTTAAGCCCCTTTTGTTCCAGCGCTGTTTTTAGGACCTGCGCCTTTGCCCGCTTGCCCAGTGCGTCATGGGATTCCATGGGATCACCCGGCAGAAGGCACGAGAGGGTATAGGCTGAAAAATTTTCCCCCCGGTTGTCATTTTCTGCCGGCACCATGGTTAAGGTATCCTTTGCGATTTTATGGCGTAAAAAAAATACCTCATATCGAATGTAATAGAGGAACATCCCCTGAAACGTCTTGGCATTGAGGGAAGGCCCCAAGGGCAAAACAATTAGACCGCCCAGGAAAAGTATTATATATGGTTTTAAATTCAAAGCGGGCATGGAAATTGTATATATCTTATATAAGTCTTGTATAACGGCCACAGGCCACCCTTGGTCTATCAACACCAAGGCTCAGCTCACAACAAAATTTGAAAGATCTGAAGAGATTACACAGACTTTCATATAAAAACTTGGGAAACACTAAAGTTTGTTTTGGCCGGTGACGATAGTGTCTTGTATCACGAACACGGATGCTGGATCAATCCTTTAGCAAAACCGGCCTGTATCAAACATTTGTATTGCAATTCATGAGGGAAAAAAATGAAAAAACTATTGGTTTTGTCGATGGTATTCATGATGTTGTCTTCATACGGCTGTAGCAATCAATTGAGCCAAACTGCGGCCAAAGCCCTGGGTAAGTCTGCTGCCAATTCTCCAGGCGGCGTCCTGGACGCTGCAGCAGGGGAATCAACCAATTCCAAAGTCGTTACATTTTATGTCACTGGCAGGGGATTGGAGCCTGAGGACGCCTTGACCAAGGGCGAGGCTGTGATTATGGCGGAGCGTGCTGCTGTGGCAGACGGTTACCGTCAGCTGGTAGAAAAGGTGCGGGGGGTGTATGTTGACGCCTTTATGAAAGCTGGCCGCGGCACTATCAATCACGAAGCCATCCAGGTCCACACCCAATCTTGGATCCGGGGAACAGAAATTATGAAGATAACCCGCGGGGAGTATGGTATCACCAATGCCCGTCTGCGTTTACGCATCCGGTTTGCCAAGGACGGGATGATTTGGTGGCCCGTAGGGCTTGGTTAGGCGGTCACACAAGCTGCCGGTACATTGGCGGCTGGAAAAAGAACGGATTCAACGTATAATCATGGAGGTACGAATGGGCGGTGTGATGTCAAGACGGGTGATCCGGTGCTTGGGGCTGGTGATTGCTGTGGGAATTGCCATTGCAGGGGGGCAAAAACACGCCCTAAGTTCCCAGGGCGATTTGCTGCTGAACACGGATGCTTATACCGCAGAGGAACTTGAGGCGGTTACCAAGGATTACCAGAATCAGGTCTTTGTGTTGGACGGGCAGATTCGAGCGATTCAAAAAGAGGCGGATTGGCTGGTAGTAAAGATCAATCGGATTGCTGATTCTGGGCGTAAAGTCCCCGCCGACCTGAATGCCTCTGTGGCATTCAAAACGCGTAAAATAGCCCGTCTGGAAAAAGAAAAAGCAGGTCTGGAAAAGATGCTTGCCCGCTATAAAAAAACAGGCAAAAACGTCAAGGTGCCTAAAACGCATCGCGTACAGCGTTCCAAGCCTGTTGTTAACGCCGCAACGGGTAAGAAGGTCTCGGTTCAAACACATGTGCCTGCATCTTCAGGCATGAGTGAGGACCCCAAAAAATCAGATATTGTAAAAGCGGTGAAAAAAGCAGGACTTGGTGATTGGGTCGATGTCCTTGGTACGGGAAGCGGCTGCACAAAGATGAACAATACCCTGCCCATCCTTTTTTCTTCAGGCAGTGCCGCACTTGCCAAATCATATAAACCGTTTTTAAAGCGGCTTTCCCTTTTTCTCAAACCCTATGATGTCAAGGTACACGTCAGTGGCTTTGCCGATTCTGAGCCCATACGAACGTCCAAATACCCGTCTAACTTTGAACTTGGCGCCTCCCGTGCCGCAACGATTGTGCATGAAATGGTCAAATACGGCTTGAAACCTGACATTTTTAAAATCAGTACATCGGGGCAATACCATTTCACAGCCAAAGTGCCGTCAAAAAACAAATCCTTCCAGCGTCGGGCACAAATTACTGTGATTTTTAATACTTGAGCGTAACATGCTTCATTCTGGAACGTGGGGAGGCTTTATAATTGTAACGCCCGTTAGCCGGACATATTCGGCTAACGGGCGTTAATACTATTAGATGATACCATAGATAATGGATGGGTCATCTTGTTACCGCGATGCGGAGGATATTTATTGGGCGGCCAGCCCAAATCGATTCAAGGCCGGCCCATGGTCTCTATTTAAAGGGCACCTTGGTACCCCACCTGCTTCTAAATATCATAAAATCTCTTTTGTTGACACTACCGTTGCCGTCAAAATCCGCATCCGCGTCAGTGGTGCCCCACGCACCCCTGAAAATTATAAAGTCAGAGATGCTGACAAAGCTATCGTTATCCAGGTCGCAGTCACACATATTACCGAACCCGTCATTATCCGTATCCCGCTGACCCGGGTTGGGGGTTGATGCGCAGTTGTCAAGATAATCGGGTATGGTATCGTTGTCCGAATCCAAGGTAAGGTCAGACAATGCGCCAAACAGGTTCAAATGTCGGCCTGTAAGGGTTTTGCCTGCAAGCGCGTCAACAGGCACCGCACCGTCAAGAATCCGGGTTTTAATGTCAGCCGCGCTAATCCCCTCAAAGTGGGCGGCAACCAGGGCGGCGGCGCCGGTGACCTGGGGTGTGGCCATGGAGGTGCCGCTCATGTATTTATATCCGTAAATGTTTTCCGGGATACCCATACCAATGTCATCAATGTATACCCCGTCATTCTGAGTGGTGCTATCTGAATGCATGACAAATTTAAATCTGAATCCGTCCCAGAAATATTTTTCAGGAATTTCATAGGCGTAAGATTTAAAGCTGCCCTCGGAACTGCCGGAAAACTCCCCAGCCTTTTCCCACTTAATCGGGACAGGTAGCACGGCCTCACTGCGGGGCTCCCGCCATTGGCCAATCCCGTTTTCAACATCATCATAGAAAAAAACAGTTTCGCCAGAGGCAATTCGAATGTCATCAAGGTAATATCCGTCCTTATTAACGGAGTCATCCGTGGTCAGCACAAATATGACCCGAAACGCATCCGTTCGATAGGCTTCTGGAATAACTGCTGAAAAATTATGCCAGTCGTCTGATTGATCTCCGTCAATGGAGAATACAGGTTCCGACAGGGTGACCCCGTTGTCACCGCTGAAGTATACCGTAAACGTGTCATGGAGACCTTCGATCTCACCTGTGAGCTTAAAGCTGAACTGAATATCGTCAGGGGCAGATGACAGATCTAGTAAGGGAGAGAGCAGCCATTGATTCGTATTGTCACTGTAGTTGCCACCCGGGCTGTCCGTCCAGGAATGGGTTCCTGATGCGGCGTTTTTCTGGGTAATGGCCCAGGCTTGCGGAGCAATGGCACCCTCTGCGATGTCTCCCAATTGGGGCGGGGCAAGGTACCACACCTGGAGATTGTCCCAGGTGAATTCCGTCTCATGCATGGCCTTGAACCCCAGTGCTAGCTCAGTAGTTACACCGGACAGGTCAATGACACGGCTGATGGCTTCATGGTCAACAGACGCCCCATAGTTGCTGCCTGGGCTGTCTGACAAGGCGTGGGTCGGGGTGGATGCGTGTTCCTCGGTAATGGCCCAGGGGCCTTCCAAGGTGAAATTGGCAGCACCAGATTCAAGATCGTCATAGAACACTGCTGTCTCAGGGTTTACATCGTATTGTATTGTCTCAATGGTGTGCAGCATGGTGCTGAAAATTTCATCGCCCGGGGCGCCTAAATCAACGGTTGTTGCCCCATAGTTTGAGAATGAGGCCAGCTCGCCCAGTTCGCTGGTGGCTGCCACGGAAATGATATTGTCCAAGTCATAGGAACTTGGATAGTGGGTGAGCTCAGGATCTGCATCGTTATCTTCGCCTTCGTTGCCTGCCGCGGCAATAAAGAGGATGCCGGCTTCGCCAAGGGCTGCAATCGCATCCCGCTCATTGAGATCCGGTTCTCCTGAATAGCCAAATGAGGCATTCACCGCCACAATATTGCAGTTGGCTTGTGTTTTCATGTAAAGAATGTAATTCAGGGCTTCAAGTTCCATGGTCATGGACATGGGCCCCTCCATGGGAAACCCTTTGACGGCCATGAGTTTCACCTGCCAGTTTATCCCTGCAACGCCCAGGTCGTTGTTACCCACAGCGCCGATAACGCCTGCGCAATGGGTGCCGTGTCCATGAAAATCCATGGGATTGCTATCGTTGCTGCCCGTATCAATGCCGTAGATGTCGTCCACATATCCGTTGCCGTCGTCATCGATATTGTTACCGGCAATTTCATTTTCATTGATCCACATATTGGGTGCCAGATCTGGATGGAGATAATCCACGCCCGAATCCAGAACGGCCACCACAATATCACTGGACCCCGTTGTGATGTCCCAGGCCGCTCTGGATGCCATGTCAAATCCTGGGGTCACCCCGTTGGCATGGCACCATTGCTTGGCAAACTCGGGATCATTGGGCCAGGCTGCATCAAGATAGCGATACGTGTTGGGTGAAAAGGTGACACCGGGTATGTTTTGACTCAGTTTGAGGAATTGTTTTTCTGTGTCCTTTTCTGTTTTTTTAACAGTTACCACATAATAATCGCGGCCCGTGTATTTGGACAGTGTGGTAAACCGTTTGGGGCCAATGTTTTTATTGATTTTTAAAATAGTATTCAGGGCCAGTTGAGACTTGGCCTGATCAATGCTCAGAATATATGTTTTGGGGGACGCTTTTTGGGCGCTTTTGCCCGCAACCGCCTGTCCTGGTATGAGAATCAGGGATATTAGCAGCAGCAACACGAGCCTTGAAATGGTAAATGTTTTCATTATACTCCTTATATGACGGCCGTAGGCCGTCCTGGGTCTATCAACACCCAGGCACAGCCCACAACTAAAAATTGAAAGATCTGAGAGAATTGCCCAGACTTTCTTATAAAACAACACGCCCGGCGGTTAGGCCGGGCGTGTTCACCACTAGAATAGAAGTCAGATGATGATAAATACCTGACGTTTTTCTTTAACTAGTTGTTTCTCCTACGCAGTCCTGCAAGACCAGCCAGACCGGCACCAAGCAGAAGAACGGAAAAGGGTTCGGGAACTGCGCTATAATCCACATTGTCCAACATAGTATAAAAATTAGTTGGCATGAGGGATAGTTTATCAACACCTGCAACGTTAGTAGTTACGGTAACCCATTGACCCTTCGTCAGGTTTACATCCATGGTCCAGAGCTGAACATAGTCAAAGGGAGCTGGGGTCGATGCATCTAATCCATACGCCGCAACGGTTACTGTACCATTAGTTACACCAGCAGGATTAATGAAGCCCAGGTCGAACGCATTTAGATCTACTGTATCGTTAAAGAAAAGATCGGCAGTCTCGCTGGTGCTTTCATTGAAAATATATCCAGCTGCATCCCATTCCATCCACGTGCCAAGGGTAACCGCACCACCACCTTGTGGCATTGTATCAAAGGTTAGTACTTCAGCGCTTGCCATACCAGCCATACCCATCAAAAACAATCCTGTTACCAATGCTGCTAAACTTTTTTTCATGTCATCCTCCATTTAATATGGTTTAATGGATTTAAAAATAATTGGCAGGGAACTTTTCCCCGC
>PDWJ01003630.1_pt1 | contig 14520 bp, 12 predicted proteins | sample 1430881 | NCBI WGS metagenome assembly PDWJ01 (sample SAMN01162460, study PRJNA174530) | Oral metagenome, whole genome shotgun sequencing project. | biome: Marine environment; feature: Marine mammal; material: Swab sample of the gingival sulcus; isolation source: swab sample of gingival sulcus... | reverse complement strand
AATTTGGGATGAATTTCAGAGATAAAGGCAACGACCTCTGCAATTGTCTCTGGTTTTTGCGGGATATTAAAAGTTGGCGTTTCAGCAGGATCATAACCAATAAGAACCCGCCTGGTGTCCAGATCATTCAGAACTGCCAGTTGACTTTGTGCATAAGAGGCATCGACACAAATAATCGGAGTAATATTGGCTTCTACTGCCTCAAGCACCTTGTTTGCGACATTCTGTGACGTTTCATGGAAATATTTTCTCCTTTCCGAATGTCCAACAACAACATAATCGACCAAACCTTTCAGCATATCGGCAGCAACGGCACCGGTATATCCTCCCCGTGGAAAGGGTGAAACATCTTGTGCAGCAAGGTGGACGGAAGGCAATTTGAGTTTTTCCAGGTAACGTGAAATATTTTCCAGGCACAAAAAGGAAGGAGCAACAATCACCGTAATATCTTCACAAGGTTTGTATTGTTCGGCAAAGATATCAAACCATCGTTTTGCATCATCAACAGTCTTGTGACATTTCCAGTTTGCCACCAAAAAACGCATCCCAGCCTCAAATTCATCCTTGCCGTTCATCGTTTTATTATTGCTCTTCGATTTTCTCCAGAACACGGTTACGCAACTCCTCCTCCGATACTCCCTGCACCAGAAATTTCTTCTTTCTTGAATGCAAACCAGAATGAATTTGGACCTGTTTCTTTGCAAGATTTAACTGTTTTGCCAAAAAAACACCTACAGCCTTGTTTGCTTTTCCATCCACCGGAGGGGCAACAACACTCACTTTGACAAAATTCTCATACAATCCTACCAAGCAGTTTTTTGCTCCTCGTGGTTGAACATACACATTTAATAAAACAGCACCATTTTTTCCGGTATTGACAAACATAAGAACCAAACTGCAATCCTTTTGCATCAAGCATCATCATCAAGAAGAGAAAGAGGTAAATCCAGATCCATACTCACCTTATCAAGGTCATCAATACCGCTTCCCTCATTCTCCACTTTTTCTATAATCTCAATAGGCTCGACAGCCTCCTCATTTTCACCAGCAAGTATTTTCTGGTAGCTATCATCAACGTCCTTTACTCTCTCATCATCTTCATCTTCTGCAAAAGCATCAACCGCTTCCATATAGGTATTCAGCAACGCTTTCAATTCGTCGCGCACCTGATCACGTTTTATTCGCAACTCTTCGATTTCACGAGGGATACGACTCAGTTCCTTACTTGATGCTTCCCTGAATTTAATAACATCCTTCCTCGCCCTCTCCATGATTCGATGGGCCTCTTTCTCGCTTTTTTCCCGAACCTCTTGCGAGAATTTTTGGGCGGCACCCAAGGTAGACCGGAATTCAAGTTCTTCCCTTCGCAACTCCTTATTTTGTTCTTCTAAAACCTTTACCTTGCTGATCCACTTTTCCTTTTCCTGTCGCTCTTTCAGGATCCGCTCTTCTGCATCCTGAATTTTTGCCTCACATTCACTTATCTCCTCGGACAGTTCTCTTTTCTCCTGGTCATGGTCGGCTGCTGAAGTCTGCAATTCATCCATCTCAAGCAGCAATTCACGAAACTGCTCATTTTTGTTTTCAACTTCTTTTTCCAACCGCTGACAATCAGCTTTCAACTGTTCAATTTCACCGACATATTTTTCGTTCAGGTCAATCAGTCCCTCTTTTTCCTGCTCCAAAATGTCGTTTTCTTCTGACGTCTTTCTACTGCCCTCAATCAGCTCAAAAAACTCTTCGGCAAGCAACTCGAGATATGCCTTTACTTCAACAGTATCATATCCACGAAATTTTGGTTGGAACTCTTGATCCTTTATAGCTTGAGGCGTTACAGGCATGACTATGCTCCATTTTTTCTTAGATTTGGTTTATCCCATCATCCTGGCAAACTGCTCTAGCGAGGTAATTAAAAAACTTTGCAAAAAGACAATCAGCAGCACCAATGCCATTGGCGAGAAATCGACTCCTCCAATACTCATCGGTAAAAACTGCCGTATTCTTGAGAGTGCAGGCTCCGTGACCTCATACAAAAATCGGACAATGGGATTATAAGGATCCACGTTCACCCATGAAACAACCACCCTGCCCAGTAAAATCCAGGTATAAATAGTAAGGACGAAATCCAGCAACTGCGCTATCGCCAATAAAAAATTTTGCACAACAAACATATCGACTCCTTATGCTACTTTGTCTCCAGCCTGAACTTTTTTGCTCACGGTTGAAACCACAAGAGACTCTTCTCCGTTTATCGTTGTTTTTGCTGCCAAAAGCATCCCCTGAGACTCAACCCCCATCAGCTTGGCGGGTTTGAGATTTGCCACAACAATAACCTGCTGACCAATCAGTTCTTCGGGAGTATAATGTTGAGCAATTCCTGCCACAATAGTTCTTTCCTCAGGCACCTTCACTGTCAGTTTCAACAGCTTATCAGCCTTGGCTATTTTCTCGGCAGCAACCACCTCTGCAACCCTGAGTTCCACCTGTTGAAATTGCTCGAAGGTGATCAAACCATCAGAGTTTTCTTCAAGCCGCTTATTCTTTTTGACTTTTTCCTTTCCCTGTTTTGCCGGCTGTTGTTGAGCGTTCTTCCTGCTGTCCATTCTCGGGAAAAGGACTTCTGTCTGCTTCAGTGCCGTCCCCGGTTGCAAGACACCCCATTTACCGCCAATATCAAAATTACAGACCGAGGAGTGGTCAGGTTGAAGCCCCAGACCTTTCGACATTTTAGCCGCAGTTTCAGGCATTACAGGAACCAGCACCATGGCAAGGATTCTCAGGCTTTCTGCAAGATTATACATCACAGTATCCAGCCTTCCCCGCTTATTTTCTTCTTTTGCCAACCCCCACGGTTCGTTGGTAACAATATATTTATTAGCAAAACGCACAAGTTCCCAAACCGATTGCAAACCTTTATGAAACTTGAATACAGCCATGGAGTTTTTATATTCCTCAAGCATATTCTGAGCAACGGCAATCAACTCGTTGTCGCTCTCTTCATTACCGCTTAATGGTTTTGGAACAACACCACTACAATATTTCTGCAGCATCGCAACACTTCGGCTGTACAAATTCCCCAAATCGTTGGCAAGATCAGAATTTTTTCGAGCAACAATAGAGTCTTTACTAAACGATGCGTCGAGTCCGAACGACATCTCCCGCAAAACAAAGTACCTGAAACTGTCCACCCCGTACTCTTCGACTATTTCAGCCGGTCGAACCACATTGCCAATACTCTTGGACATCTTGGTGTCATCAATGTTCCAATACCCGTGAACATGGAGTTTTTTGTACAGTGGCAGCCCCATACCCATCAACATGGTCGGCCAGTAAATTGCATGCGGTTTCAAAATATCCTTGGCAATCACATGCTCAGCCGCAGACCAGTATTTATCAAACATCTCTCCATCGGGATAACCAATCCCGGTCAAATAATTGATCAGTGCGTCAAACCAGACATAGGTTACAAAGTCTTTGTCAAAAGGAAGCTCAATCCCCCAGGTCAACCTGGATTTGGGTCTGGAAATACACAAATCTTCCAGCGGCTCCGATAGAAAAGAAAGCACCTCATTCCGGTAACGTTCAGGAGTAATAAAATCCGGATTCTCATTGATGTGATCAATCAGCTGCTGCTGATAATTCGACATTCTGAAAAAATAGTTCTTCTCGGTAATTGCCTGCGGTTCAACCAGATGATCCGGGCATTTACCGTCTACCAGCTCCTTTTCAGTCAAGAAGCGCTCACACCCTTTGCAATAGAGTCCCGAGTAAGCATCGAAATAAATATCCCCTGCATCATACACCTTCTGCAGAATATCCTGAACCACCTGAATATGATCCTGATCAGTGGTACGAATGAATCTATCGTAATTGATATGTAAAATCGGCCAGGTGCGTTTAAACATTCCGCTGATACTATCAACATACTGACGAGGTTCCTGCCCCCCTTTTTCTGCCGATTCAACAATTTTATCACCATGTTCATCGGTTCCGGTTTGAAAACGGGTATCATGTCCAACAAGGCGACTAAACCGGGCATAGGTATCGGCAACTATTGTTGTATAAGCATGTCCCAAATGAGGTTGAGCATTCACATAATAAATGGGGGTTGTAATATAGGTTGTCATATTATTATTTGATAATATTTAGCAAAGATTATTTATTCAAGGTCATCTCCAACACAGACAGAAGCAACGTTCATAACGGTAGATTGTCCCTACAGGTCAAGAGATTTTCTTCAGTTCCTCTGAGCCAGCTCTAAAAACTGACCAACTATTTTCACATGAGATATCAGGCATCAAATCGAACCTCTCTCACCCGATTCTCGTTTTCTTTTTCTTTCCTTTCGTACCAGTTCAAATCCTTCCCAATCCTTGTCAAAAAGCAACAGTTCATCACCATCTAAATTATCTACCAAAAGAGACCGCTGCAAGGGATTCTGGCGTTTCACCTTGTATTCTTCGCCTCCCACCCGAATGCGCCTTCCCGGTTTTGGCATACCTTTTCGCAGCTTTTTATAAACATCGTATTCGTATGTCAAACAGCACAGCAGCCTGTTACAGACACCTGAAATCTTCGAAGGATTCAACGGGAGATCCTGTTCTTTTGCCATCTTGATCGAAACAGAATCAAAATTCTTCATAAATGAAGAACAACACAGCTCCCGCCCGCAAGTTCCGAGCCCTCCAATCATCTTGGTTTCGTGGCGAACCCCGACCTGCCGCATTTCCACCCGAGTTCTAAACTCCTGTACCAAATCTTTTACCAAGGCACGAAAATCGACTCGATTATCGGCCGTAAAGTAAAAAATTATTTTACTGCCATTAAAAAAACGCTCAACCCGCACCAGATTCATTATCAACTTCTGTTTTTCTATGAGTGAATTACAGATTTTTTGCGCATTTTTTTCCTGTAACTGGAGTCCCTGATACCGTTCTGTTTCATCAGCAGAAGCCCGTCGTGCGATACCGTAGGTTGTTCTACATCGACGTTTTTTTTGATCACAGGAAGGAGCAGAAAGCATTACCAAGGCAGGTTCAAGACCATGATCTGTCTTGACCATCACCACCTCACCTCTTTTGATATCAAGAACAGAAGAAGATGCTGTAAAACGCTGCCCTTCAGGACGAAATTGAATGTAGTAGGATCCCTTCGGCTCCGTTTCTTCCTTTCGCTCCGTTTTTTTCTCACTTCTTTTTTCAGTCATCACTACCATAACCACTATTTATCCAAAATCATAACAGGGAGAAGATAAGCACTTCACACACCAACGCCCGATTACAATTGCGATTCAATTCATCCGCAGCCTTGTCTATAGCTTCCAATTTAGCAAATAACTGCGCAGAATTCCAGCATTTCCGCTCGCCTGCACTGTTTTTATAAAAAAGCTCCTCCTGACCAACCAGCTTGCCCTGCCCGTTTTCCAGCAACAACAGATCCCGGTACCAGATCCTCAACAGCCCTAAAAACGCGGGTAAATTCTCTTTAAGCCCTGAACATTCCTCCGCAATTTTAAGTGCTTTCAACACATTTATCGGCGAAGAGCTTTCGGGATGCTCCAGAAATGCAACTGTTTTTTCCAATAATCCCAACAATTTTGCTTTTTTTAACAACAAGGCCTTTCCCGGACTCCCTTCTGACAATCTCGCCAGCACCCGGGCTTCATCCTTACCAATGTCTCGCGCATCAGCCATCAATATCTCGCAAGTCTGGTCGATGGAAAGAGGATAAAATGGAACGACCTGGCACCTGGACAGAATGGTTGGCAGAACATACCTGGAGGCATCAGCAGTTAAAATGAGTAAATTATTTTCAGGTGGCTCCTCAAGCGTCTTCAACAAGGCATTGGCCGCCTGATCCAGCATGGTATGAACATCTTCAATCAGAACAACTCGCTGCTTCGATTCATAGGGAGGATAGGTCAACGATTTACATAATTCACGGATACGCTCTATCTTTATACGACCGTTTTCTGGTTCCACAACCGTAAAATCAGGATGATTTCCCGAATGATATTTTTTACACGAAGAGCATTGGCCACAGGCCTCCAATTCAGAATTCCTGCAATTCACCACCGCCGCCAGCCCCCGGGCAAAAAGCTGTTTGCCAACACCTTCAGGACCACGAAACAAGAGTGCATGGGGTATTCTTTTAGACGCAAGAGTCCTGGTAACGAGCTTTTTGGCTCTCTCCTGCCCTAAAACGCCTTGATATCCACAATCACTCATCATTTATTTTTGCTGTGACATTCAGTTACAACAGCACATATCCTTTTATCTTATAACTTCGCTATGTTACTCTCAAATGTTCTCTACAGATTCCATATTAAAGCTGTTAGACTCATTCGTTATTACACATTAAATCTAAAATGCATACAATCACCGTCCTGTACCACATACTCCTTCCCTTCAACCCGCATCACCCCATTCTCCCGGGCGCCGCTTTCTCCATTGTACTTGACATAATCCTCATAGGTGATGACTTCCGCCCGGATAAAGCCATGTTCAAAGTCGGTATGAATCTTTCCGGCCGCACCCGGTGCCAAAGTACCCCTGGTAATAGTCCAGGCACGGGTTTCCTTTTCTCCGACGGTGAAATAGGTCATCAGTCCAAGTAAATCATAGCCGGCCTTGATCAATCGGTTCAACCCCGGTTCATCCATCCCCATATCGGCAAGGAACTCCTGCTGTTCCTGCTGGTCCATCTGGCTCAGCTCCTGCTCGATGGCACCGGCTATGGTTATAACACTTGCGCCTTCAGCTTTGGCGGCAGCTTTGAGCCTGTCCACATATTGATTACCGGTCAGCACTTCATCCTCGGAAACATTGGCAACATATAAAACCGGTTTTGTGGTTAACAGATTCAGTTCCTTAAACAGTTTTTCCTCACTCTCATTTTCTGCTGTGACATTTTTTGCCGGTTTTCCCTGGTTCAACACCTCGTATAATCGGGTGAGTGATGCAACCTGGGCAAGAAACTTCTTGTCACCCGATTTGGCGTTGGCCTGTGCTTTTTGCAGCCGTTTACTGACACTTTCCAAATCGGCCATAACCAGTTCCATCGTAATGATTTCCCGATCACGATAGGGATCAATCGAACCATCCACGTGCACAATATTATCATCGTCAAAACATCGAATCACATGGACAATGGCATCAACCTGTCTGATATGTCCCAGAAACTGATTTCCCAGACCTTCTCCCTTGCTGGCGCCCTTGACCAGACCGGCGATATCAACAAATTCCATCTGGGTATTCACCTTCTTCCTCGTTTTCACTATATCAGCGAGGATGTCCAATCTTTTGTCAGGGACGGGAACAATTCCAACATTTGGTTCTATCGTACAAAAAGGATAATTTTCCGCATCTATCTCAGCCGCTGTCAGCGCGTTAAAAATCGTTGATTTGCCAACATTTGGCAACCCTACAATACCACAACAAAAACCCACTTTTTCACCTCACCTTGTATTATATTTTGTCCGGGCAAGAATCCACATTGCCAAAATTGTAAAATACGCCACGCGAAAACATTATCCCGTTTTAATCAAAAACATTTGATACTACTCTATGTAAACAGAAATTGCCCATATTTTAAAATTTCCTTGTTTTATCCAGCATGATCGTTGTACATCTGCTCTACAGTAACAATAAAACACAATCTGTAACCTCTTCTACACAAGAAAAAATGAAAATACTGGAAGGCGATCTTCTGCAGTTGGCTGCCACGGGCGAGTTTGATGTCATTGTTCATGGCTGCAACTGTTTTTGCACCATGGGAGCAGGCATTGCAAAAGGCATCAAAACTCTTTTTCCAGAAGCTTACCAGGCGGATCTGGCAACCAAAGCAGGCGACAGAGAAAAACTTGGCACCATCACCTGGGTCAAAATCGTAAGGGACGATACGGAATTCATCGTCGTTAACGCCTACACCCAATACCATTACGCGGGCCCTGGAAGGCTTTGTGATTATGACGCCATCCGATCATGTTTTGCAAAAATTAAAACACTGTTTCCCGGTTGCCGTATTGGATTGCCAAAAATTGGCGCGGGTCTGGCAGGTGGAGACTGGCAAACGATTTCCAATATCATACAAACTGAATTGCAAGAAGAAGACACGACCCTTGTCCTGTACAAAGCATAAAACCCACCTTTTTCCGCATAAAAAAAATTCTACGTTGCCGATTATTGAAAACAATGCCATATTAGCCGCTTTCACAAAATTTGAATCGCGGGAGTAAAAAATGAACAAACAAATGATCATCTCTGTGATGGCCAAGGATCGACCCGGCATTATTGCCGAAGTAACCGGCGCCATCTTTGAGCTTGGAGGAGACCTGGCCGACCTCAACCAATCCATTCTGTCCGGCTACCTGAACATGATTCTGGCAGTTAATTTTGATGAGACTGTCACCACCGAAGACGTTCTCGCTAAATTCAGTGATCTCAAAACGAAAACAGATTTTGAAATCAGTATCAAGGAACTTGACACCCCAATCGAAACAACCGCCATCCTGCCACCGGTTGAAACGTATATCGTAACCGCTCAGGGGGCGAACAAAAGCGGTCTGGTTCATGGCATCAGTAAATTTTGCCGTGATCTCAACATCAACATTCTTGATCTCTCGACCAAACTGGCAGATGGCCAATACACCATGGTTCTGCAACTGGATCTTCATAATGTACATTCAGTCGGCCAGGTTCAAACAGAGCTTGCCTCCTTTGCTGATCAAACCGGGCTGAATGTTACCATCCAACACAATGATATTTTTAAGGCGACCCACGAGGTGACGTTGCGTTAATCAAAAGAAATAACAAAGAAATTCAGGAGTACACCCAAGATGTTACGATCCGATCAGATACTATCTACCGTGGAAATGATCCAGAAAGAAAACCTGGACGTTCGCACAGTCACCATGGGCATCAACCTGCTTGATTGCCGGGGAGCAACAGTTGAAAAAACCTGCCAGAACATAGAAGAGAAAATAGTCGCCCTTGCCGGCAACTTCGTTAAAACCTGCAATGATATCAGTAAAAACGTCGGGATACCGGTGGTGAATAAACGTATTTCCGTAACCCCCATTGCCCTGGTCGGCGCCGGTTACACCAAAAATGATTTTGTCGAACTGGCAAAGAGCCTTGACCGGGCAGCCACTGCGGTCGGTATAGACATCCTTGGCGGATTTTCAGCCCAGGTTGAGAAAGGCATGACAGAAACCGACAGGCAATACATTGCCTCCTTGCCCGACGTTCTCGCTCAGACTGATAAAATATGTGCCTCGATCAATGTTGCCTCCTCCCAGAAGGGTATCAACATGGATGCGGTCACCATGCTCGGTACCACCATCAAGGAAATCGCCGAAAAAACCAAGGACACCGGAGGCTTTGGAGCGGCAAAATTTGTTGTCTTTTGTAATCAACCGGGAGATAACCCATTTATGGCCGGCGCCATTCACGGTATTGAGGAGGCTGACGCGGTATTAAATGTTGGTGTCAGCGGCCCGGGCGTTATTGCCAGGGCACTGGAAAGGCGGGTTGAAAATATGAAAGGTCAGCCATTACCGCTGGATGAAATCGCCGAAGAGATCAAGCAGACAACTTTCAGGGTAACCCGTTGCGGAGAGCTGATCGGTCGCCAGGTGTCAGAGGCTCTCGGCGTTGAGTTTGGTGTGGTCGATCTCTCCCTTGCCCCAACGCCGGCGATTGGTGACAGTGTTGGCGAGATTTTTAAAATACTTGGCGTAGATGTCATAGGTGCCCCTGGTTCCACCGCCATTTTAGCCATGCTCAATGACGCGGTGAAAAAAGGAGGAATCTTTGCCAGTAAAACAGTTGGCGGGCTGAGTGGCGCCTTTATTCCGGTCATGGAAGATTCGGTACTGGCAGATGCAGTGGGCGAAGGTTCTCTCTGCCTTGAGAAGCTCGAGGCAATGACCTGTGTCTGTTCGGTGGGGCTGGATATGGTTCCGATCCCCGGTTCCACCGATGCCGAAACCATCGCAGCCATCATTGCCGATGAAATGGCTCTTGGCATGATTAACAACAAGACGACCGCGGCACGACTCATTCCTGTGCCAGGCAAAGGGGCAGGAGAACGGGTGAGTTTTGGCGGACTGTTCGGAGCAAGCCCGATTATCGAGGTGAGAAACTCCGGTAAATCAAGCAGATTTATCGGGTGGGGCGGGAAAATTCCGGCGCCTGTTCACAGTTTTAAAAACTAGCCTTACCCCAGTCCCGGCTTCACCGACCGGGACTGGGAAACCGCTATAGTTTTCTCAGTTTTTTCTGGCTTCTTTTCTTGGCAAGTTTCCGTCGTCCCGCTTTGACCCGTTTTTCAGCGGCAGCAATCAGATTGGCGTGAATACAGCCATACTCCAGTTTCTTCTTACTTCTGGGCACACGCTTGACATAGGATCCATCTGATTGCATTTCCCAGACATTTCTATAATTGGCAAACTGTAGATCGAGAATTTCTCTTAGTTGAGAAGTATTCTGACTTAGCCGCACTTGCACGCACACTTCAACTCTGTCTTCCAGATTTCGCTTCATCAAATCAGCCGAGCCAATATAAAATTCCTCGTCACCGCCATTTCTGAAATAATAGATCCTGCTATGCTCCAGAAAACGTCCCAGCACCGAAATTACCCTGATATTTTCCGATAGACCTGGAATTCCTGGCCGCAATCGACAACTATCACGCACAATAAGATCAATCTTCACCCCTGCCTGTGACGCGCGATAGAGCGCTTCCACAATGTCTCTGTCTTCAAGGGCATTGGTTTTCAACTGGATCAGCCCTTTTTCACCCTGACGACAAAAGCCAATTTCTCGCTCAATTTTACCAAGCAAGGCCTTCTTTAAAATCTTCGGAGCCGGAAGTATCTTGTTATACTTTCTCACCGGAGTATAGCCGGTGGTCAAATAGTTAAACAACTCGGTAAGATCGGTAACCGTTTCAGAGTCTCCAGTCAGAATACCAAGATCACAATAGCCACGGGCTGTACCGGCATGGTAGTTACCGGTACCAATGTGGGCATATCTTCTGAAGCCGTTATAGTCTTTCCGTACCACAAAGATGAGTTTGGAGTGGGTTTTTAACCCAACCACACCATAGGTAACATGAATACCTGCCTGCTCCAGATACGCCGCCCATTTTATATTGGCAGATTCATCAAAACGTGCCATCAACTCGACAACCACGGCAACCTGCTTCCCGTTCTGAGACGCTTCGATCAGATAATCAATGATTCTTGAGTCGCTGGCGGTCCGGTAGAGTGTCATCTTGATCCCAAGCACCTTCGGGTCACGACTGGCCTCTTTCAAAAAACGTTCAACGGAAGTATTAAATGATTCGTATGGATGCTGGAGCAAAATTTCCTTTTTCTCCTTGAGCACATGGAAGATATTAGGATCATCCCCCATCAGCTCAGGATTATCCACCGGCTGATGCCTGCGAAAATGAAGTTCCGGCCGATCAATTCGGGCAATCTCCATCAAATCACACTTGCCAATCACCCCGTCAACTTCAAAGACATCCTTTTCTTCATCAATACCCAGTTCTGCCGCCAACATTCCTCTGTGCAAGGCTTTCATGCCAGGCTCAACCTCCAGACGGACAATTTCGGCAAAACGCCGATCCCGAAGGGCGGTCTCAATCATGTGCAACAGATCATTGGCCTGTTCCTCGGTCTTTTCGGTTACCGCATTTCGGGTAACCCGGAAGACCTCGGCACTGACGATTTCCACCCCAGGAAGCAGGATTTCCAGGTTGTTTTTCACCAGATCTTCCATCAACACATAGGTGTACTCATCGCCAACCTTTACAAACCTTGGCACATCTTCACTGACTGGAATCTTTATCCTGTTGCGGTATTCATGTTCACTGCCCACGTACCTGACGCTGACCAACAGGTTGATGGAAAGATTTGAAATAAAGGGAAACGGATGAGCCGGATCAATACCCTGGGGAGTCAACAGAGGATAGACCTCATCGACAAAATAGTTGTCAAGCCACTGCCGCTGCTTGCCGTTGAGAGATGTATATTTTTTGATATGTATCCCATGCTTTGCCAGGTCTTTCTGAATCTGTTTTCCGCAGGCACGCTGATCCCGTATGATTTCATTGACCACTACAGTACAATCCTCTATCTGCTGCAGTGGCAGCCTGCCATCAACACTCAGCTTGGTCACCCCCGCTCCCACCTGCTGCTTTAATCCTCCGATCCTTTTCATGTAAAATTCGTCAAAATTTGAATCAACGATACTGAAAAAGAACACCCGGGATAAAAGTGGATTATGGGAACTCTGCGCCTCGGCCAGAACGCGCCGGTTAAACTCAATCCAGGTAAGCTCTCTATTGAGATACCATTCTGGTGATGAGAGATCTATCTCGTCCTTTTTATTATTCTTTTCACTGTCCATTATCTCCCCCCTGTTGCTTAAAGAGGCTTTTTTTGACTTTCTGACTACGTGGTGCCGGGGTACTCGTTGTAAAAACCGTTAAGAAACTCGTTATTACCCTGGAATGTAACACGGACAAATCCACTTTGTCCACGATGAACTCTCACAGAGGAGTTGTCGTGCACACAAAAATTTTTCATTGCTCTCGCCGTACTCTTTTGGCCAAAAGCCTCTCATCATCACACTATTTTTTATCAAGCAAACATAAATCTTCTTGACTGCCAGACCACAAAGGGTATCGTAATACCGTCAACGGGAGCCGTTCCCCCCAGAACGATGAACGTGGCAAGAACGCAATACATCTCAAACAAAGAAGAGGCAAACATTCTGCAATCTTTGCAACATCACCATACGCAAGTCCTATGAACACTTCATTTTTTCAAAACACCTTTCCAGACAGCGCCCTGAAAAAAAAGTTACAACCTGATTTTTCAATCGAACATGAAGAAACCAGAGCTGAAGAGGGTGTACTCCTGGATACTTTCGATGAGGAGCTGCGTCGAAGCGGCTTCATTCTTTTACAGACCGAAAAACAGCTACAACTCATAAACTGCAAGACCGGTAAACTTATCCATCAAAACGGCAAGGCAAAACTGCGCTGCCTGCCTGAAATTGAGGCTGGTCCGGTAAAAGACAGCCTGCAACACCTTTCAAAACTTCGTGCATTTTTACCAGTCACATCTCTGTATTACAGTGGCGGTGTCAGAAAAATGCTTGATGACGAACACAAAACCGTAGCAAGGCTGCACTGTTTCACATTCAAGAGAAAAAAGCGAACTGCCACCATGGTAGTAGACCAGGCACTGCGCGGCTATGATGATGAGCATCGAACCCTGACAAAGGCAATGGCGGCACTTTCTCCTCAAGATACAACAATTTTCAAGGCATTGAAAATAAAGAGTAACAGGTACAGCGGCAAGCCTGAGATTCACCTGCAAAAGCAAGATCCGATCATAACCACCACCAATACAATCGTTGCCACCTTCATCAAGGTAGCACGCCAAAATGAATTGGGCATAATTGCCGATCTGGACACAGAGTTTCTCCACGATTATCGGGTAAGCTTGAGAAAAATCCGCTCAGTTATCAGCCTGTTTAAAGGCGTATATGATACAGAGACAACCCGATATCTGAAAAATGAATTCTCTTCGTTGATGCAGGTTACCGGTCGAATGCGTGATCTGGATGTGTATCTGCTTGACCGGAATCGTTATTTTTCGATGATCCCCAAAGCCACCCATGAAGGCCTTCACCTTATGTTCGAAGCCTTTGCCAAGGAACGAACCGAACAACATAAGCTGGTCTGTAAGGCAATAGAGAGCAAGAGTTATGAGAAAAGAATGAACAACCTGTTAACCGGTTTTTCAGCAAATACCTGGACACCGGGACCACTGGCAAAACAGTTCTCCTACCAATTTGCCTGCGAGACCATCATAAAAAAATACAACAAGGTGACAAAACTTGCCGGCAGCATAACCGGCAAGACCCCGGACGAAACCGTCCATAAATTACGAATACAGTGTAAGATGCTGAGATACCTGATGGAATTTTTTACCCCGCTGTTTGACAGGAACGAGGTAAAAAACCTGATAAAATCTCTTAAAAAATTGCAGGATAACCTCGGTCGATTCAATGATTACTCCGTCCAGCAGCAATCCCTTGCCCAATTCCTTGCACGCACCCCAATTAAAAATAAAAAAGGTGTAAAACTTGCTGAAAGTATCGGGGCTCTTACCGCCATTCTCAACCTTCTTCAACAGCAGGAAAGAGCCAAGGTAATGGAAAACTGTGCCCGTTTTAACAGCAGTGAAACAAGAGCAAAATTTCTCAAACTTTTTAGTATCAAGGAACAACGATGAAAATTATAGCCTGTTACAGCAATAAAGGCGGTGTGGGCAAAACGGCAAGCTCGGTCAACCTGGCCTACGCCTGCGCGCTCAGCGGTAAAAAGACCCTGCTCTGTGATCTTGATCCACAGGGAGCATCGGGTTTCTACTTCAGGATAAAACCCTCCAGAAAACTCAAACAGCAGGCCTTTTTTAAGGATGTGGACAAGTTCACCGGC
>PDWJ01003629.1_pt1 | contig 14526 bp, 5 predicted proteins | sample 1430881 | NCBI WGS metagenome assembly PDWJ01 (sample SAMN01162460, study PRJNA174530) | Oral metagenome, whole genome shotgun sequencing project. | biome: Marine environment; feature: Marine mammal; material: Swab sample of the gingival sulcus; isolation source: swab sample of gingival sulcus... | reverse complement strand
GTAATTCTACAATCTTCTTATATTCATTTTTCTGATTATCAAAAACAAAAGTGAAACCACCTTTATTAGTTGATACTACAACAGCATTCCCCGCGTTAGTAAAATTATACACCTCACCTGGGTTCAGAACCATAATTTTGGCAGCCTCCATACCTTCTGTCCAAGCCAGCAACATATTGGAATAAACACACCAATACCACTTTTGCTCACCATCAGGAGTGCGTACTTTATGTATGTGCCAATGCGAACCTTGATAAGCACCCCAGAAAGTCAGTTCTTTTACTTTTTCTGGTGTTCCAATAGGCACCCATGCGTTATTGTCATAACGCATATTTACTATATCACTTGCGCCTGAGCTATTATGCGCTTTGTCTTGTATACCTTTTAAATCTAATTTCATGTAAGTATTTTTTATAACCTGCTACCAACATTTACCAGTCGAGCCACAAACCAAATCAAAGACACAAAAAAGTTGGTAATAACCGCAAAAGAAGCATCTCGCGTAAGCAGCAGAACAACGGACAAAAGAAAATAAACGACCGGAAACAACAACTTATATTTCCTGTCTAAATGCGATACTATTTTCATACGTTTAGTTTTTAACCGATTCATCTATCCCAAATTTCTGTATCATAGCTTGCAATAAATCAACCCCTTCTTTTTCATCTTTAGCAAAAACACCATCCTTAATGATGTCTTTCAACAATCGAGCGAAGTTTATCTTATTGTTGTCGCTCATTTTTTTAAGGTTGTTTTTCAACTCATACAGCACCACGCCTAACATAGAACCCACGTCTTTTTCAGATGTATGAGTTTCTATTCTTGGCTGCTCTATAGCTTCAACTTCTTTATACTTCTCATCCTCTACGGCGTTCAGTATCTTCTTATCCTTCATCCAACGCGTGATGGTCATACCGGCAACACCAAACTTCGCGCTTGCTTCCCTACGGGTATATTCGTTTTGCTGCATGCACCGAACCACCTTTACCTTGAAATCCATTGGATAACCGTTGTTCTTTTCATTGCTCATATCAAATACCCATCATCTGTTTTACTTTCTCTACCTTTTCGGGGTCAGCCTGTGCTGCCAACTCCTGCTGTTGTTCTTGTCTGCTTTTTATCTGTTGCAGCATTTTATCACTAAATGGATAAGAGCTGTTTTTCAAATAGGTTTCTACGTCTATCACACCCAATTCAAGAAGCCTGTTCAACTGCTCATCTATCATCATGCGATAAATAGGTGTATCTACACTGTCAGAAGTTACCAAATCCCATTCTACGTTCTTAACCTTCTCGGGGTCATATCGAATAGCTTCCACATCGCTACCCTCGCCAACTATGCTCAAAAGTCTGTTGTCATCATAAAACTGGGTAATCAGCTTCACAATCATAATATCCCTCTGTTTTCTAAAGTTTCTAAAGCTATCCAACAAACCTCTACTATTTACACTTGAGTTTAAAGTTTGCTGTTGGTATAGAACCGCAGGTGTTCCGGATTTAGCTTGATGCCCTTGCATGGCACCACTCACACCACTGCTCTTTTCGAGTATTTCCATTTGCAAAGCAAGCTGCTCCTTGATACCGATATTGGTACCATTGGAATACATCTGTTGTGGGGGTGCTACTCCGGGTTTCATTCTTAATTTAATCACACCATCGAATTTACTCCATTCATCAGATATCTCGTCAAGGCTGGAATCGTCGGGTATGCCGTCTTCCGGAACAAGCAGTACCCCCTTAGCACCCGCACCCACCAAGAAATCAAGCATAGCAATCTTTCGGTTAATGTCTTTCTGTTGAGGCTTCACATCTTCCACCAATCCCCACACCCTGCCGTTTATTAATTTGGCAAACCTTACGATATAAGGATGCTTCTGATGTGCATAAGGCGTAAAACCCTCATACAAACACTGTCCGTTTGGGGTTAAGAACCTTACACGCCAAGTGCTTTCGTATCGCTCGTAAGGATGTATGAGAGCCACTTGATTTTCATTCAAACCCGCCTTTACAGCCATGCGTATTCTTTCCTCATTTTCGGCATTTATCTCATCCGTGGTTCTGTCCGTTACAATCATCCTACCATAGGCAGTATCGTGCTCAAATACCTTTCTCACAATCACTTTTCGCCAAACCTCTATCACACGCCCTTGGTTTATATTGTCAGCCAAAAACACATCTGCCCTCTCATTACCTTCAAGCCCTCTCATGGTGTCCAGTCTAAGGCTTAGATTATACCACTGCCTTATCCGTTTTTCGTCTTCGCTACTATGGGCGAATGTTTTTATAATATCTTCAAGAGGCATATCGTGCAGTTCGCCTATAAATCTAATATCCCTCGCACGGATGTCGTTGATATCACTATTAAAGAACACACGACCAAATACAGGCATACTCACGTCCACATCACTTCTATCGTACTCATCCAGATATTTATAAGACAACTTTTGGATAAAAAGCCCCGATATAATACCGTATTTAAAAGTATTGGCATCCATTTCGCTCATTTCGTTGATGTCTTCCACGCTACGCAAAGCACTGGTCAATATCTCGGCCGCTTCCTGTTGCTCTCGCTTTCTACTATGCACTGTACTTCTGCCCGCATTTCCTCTAAACTGACCGTCAAGGTTGTTTATCATTGGCGCAATCATATTGTTTACAAAAGGGATTTTCCCTTTGCTTCGGATATAATCATCCTCACGCACAAAGTTACCATTCTTATCCTGTATCTTCTCATGCCACTGGTCGCCATAGTAGAATTTAAAACTACTATTTGCTCGCTCGTACCAGTCCGATAGGTTGTAATGAGCACGCATCACATCCTCTATATCTTCTTTATAAACAACCTCTTTCCTTTCGGGTTGTTTCACAGTTACCGTATGTCTCGCAACTAATTGGAGTTGCTTCAATAATGCTTCGTTGCTCATATCTTAATCTTTACCGAAATAAATCTCTCTCTTTTTTCTTTTGCTTCGCTTTTTCCTGTCTTCACTACCAAAGTAAACCTCACGCTTCTTTCTTCCCTTTTTCTCTTTGCGTAGGTCGTCGCCATCAACGGTACCGCCGTTCAGTCTTATATGATACCTTTTTAAGAAGTTTAACTCAAACTGCTGTTTAGCATGCTGAAATTCTATCATCTCGTTAGGGTCTTTGCTTTCCTTTATCTTTTTATATAGCTTGCGAACTTCTTTGTCTGTTTCTTTAAGGTCATCAGCATTGTTTTTCATAGCCTCGTTACTCATTAATCTTTTGTAATCGTCGCTACCTTCATCAGCTTTTTTCAAGTAATCAGAAAAGCGGTTTATCTTCTTTTTAGCCTTAAAGTACTCTACGTCAGGGTTGAAGTTTGTAGTTTTATAAAATGTCCTAAGCAAAGGAATATCATTAGCATTCAAATGAGCGTCTCCTCCTGCTATTTTTATCGCAGCGTATTTGCTTGTTTTACCCAATCTATTCAAAAAAGCAAGCACACCACCGCCAAAGTATTCAACCAAATGCTCTATTTTAGACGGATTCCAGTCCATCACATTACCTATAGGACTGTAAGAAACCTCACCTTTATCATTTATCCTCATTGATGCCGGTCTGCTATCAGTACCGCCACCAATTCTATTACTCATCTTACTCAACCACACAAAGATATCATTGGTGGAATTAGCCGCCATTTGCCATTGAGGCTTTTCCGATTTTTCAAAACCGTAAGGCTCTTTGTAAATGGGATAGTTTGCAAAGTTCCTATTTGTAGCATTATCTAAGAAAGGCTGCAATACAGATGGTTGTATGGCTCTCATAGGTGAAGAAACATCAACAGGGCTTAATTCATTTACCATATCTGCCACCATATCAAACCCCAACTGCTCAGCTTCTTTCTTTCCATGAATATAATCACTCAATCCTACGCCCCAACCGTAGAAACCTCTTAAAATATGAGGTAAACGAAAACCATGATCACGACCATTCCATACAACCATAAAATTAGTTTTACGGGTGTACTCATGAAAATCATAATAATTAAGAGCGCCTGCTTCATTTACACCGCCTATCAGTCGGTTTAATTCAGAAAATAAAAAACCTACAATAGCAAAAGAAATACCCACAACCGCCATTTCTTCAGGATGGTCAAAGAAGCTGCCTAAAAAGTTGTACACCCCTTGCAAGGCAGCGTTAAAGAAAACAAACAAAGGCGCTACAATCGGAGCGATAATTCCTCTACGGTTAAAGTTTATAGAAATCTCTTTGGCTGCAACAGCTGCCTGTTTTTTACTAAAACCCTTTTCGGTTCGCACAGTATAATAAGTTGTAAACCTTGCCAAGTCCTCCGCCAGTCTATTAGCTTTCTCTATAAAGTCAAGCGCATCCATCCCTTTGTTCTTCATTTTAACCCAAGCATTAGGGTCTTCCATCGTCTTCAACATACGCTCCATTTCACTTTTATAAGCCTCTATATCCTTCAACCCCAAAAAGCCTGTTTCCCCTCCTTCATCTAAGAAGTCTTGAAAATGCCTGTGCATCTCGTTATTCTTTGGGTCAAACTTCTTTTCTTTAAATATAGCAGTAAAAGCAGCACCTGTGCATTTTGGCATATTTCTTATAAACGCTTGTCCTGTACCATATTTTACACTATTCATTATCCAAGAAAAACCAATATCCATTTGGCTGTTCGATAATATAAATTCAGGATTCCTACTTGTAAAGTTTCGAGACAAAGCACGGGTGCACCATCTTGTAGCGTCAAAAAACTTGCCTTCCAGTTTCATCTTATTATCCCCTCGTATAGCTTGGGCTATTTTAGGGTCTACAAATCGCATAATTACCTTTTCGCCATTTTTCCACACCTCTACTTGGTGCTCTTTTAGCATGGCAGGTGTAGCCTTATGGCCAATAGGTCGCATTTTCACAGCTCTACCCGAAAGCAAGTCTGCTTTAGTAGGTTCGCCACTCATCTCTTGGTAATCAGGATTTTCTTCTGTACCGTTGTTTATATAATACATATCATCCACATAGTAAAGAGAAGAATCAGGATTGTTTTGCATCATGTTTAAAACAGATAATCTTGCCTTGTTTTCCAAACCATTAGTAATAGCTGTGGTAGCTGCCACTCTTATATAAACTAATGGGTCGTCTGGTAAAGATTCCCTTCCTTGAGATGCTTTCTTCATTTGCGCCAAACTGCTTTTTGCGCTTTTAAACCCGTAGTCAAACACGTCAGCTGCTGTTTTTTCATCCCAACCAACCAAAGGAACATAGTTTGTATACATGCTTTTTATGTAGTCGTACATCTTTTGGCTCAATAACCCGGTTTTAAGCTGCATATCTAAGGAGTAATCTGTGGCGGCGTTTACCTTTTTCCATAAATTATCAACCAGCTTTTTATCCACCTTAGCCTCAAAAGCATCTACAACCTCTTGGGCTTCTTGGGTTTTTATACCCGCATACACCTTGTGCTTTATCTTTTCAGCATATATATTCGCTTTCTCAACAGCTTTATCTTCTATTTCTGCTTTCTTGTCATTATACTCCCTATCTGTTATCTTTTCAGCTTTCAACCGTTTTTTCCAGTCTCTCAATCGGTCGTTAATCCAAGACTTCTTATAATCTTCTATTTCTTTTTGCCTCATAAAAGCATTACGCTCTATAGCGTGTTTTGCTATCAAGTATAAGCTGACATCTTTACGCCCAATGTCTGTATTGTTTTTGATTATATTGCCAACAGCCTCATTTATCAATGGCTCATAGTATTTCTTCTTAAACTCTCTTGACTGGTTGTCAGCTTGGCTTGACATACGCATAATATCCTCATAGCCACGCTCATCATCTGTGAGCTTTCTTCCTATTTTTTCCTCAACTACTTTTTGTAATTTCTTCAAAGGATTATATGTGTCAAAAATATACTCTAATGATTTTTCTATATATTTATATTGTTCTTTTTGCCACTCTTCATTCAGCTGCTGCCACTTTCGGTAATCGTCAAGCCACTTTGTAAGCCCACCCGGATAATCGTTGGTAAATTCGGGTTTAATAGGAGCAAGGGTTTTGTCTTTTCGCCAGTTTAAGCCGCTTTTACTAAACCTTATATCGTCATTGCCGCTATCAAAAGTACCGGTATTGTCTGTGGCGGATTTTATTTGAGAAGGAAACCAAGCTATATAAACATCTCCATCCACCTCCTGAAAGTCCTTAACATATATACCATCATTCCCTATCGTGTTCTTAACAGCTTGATGAACCATTTGTCTATCTCCTAATATGTTTGACAACTCCGCTATCTGTTCAACAGGAGTGTCGTTACCATCATACAATATTTCAACCGCTTCATTGATTGCTTCATCTTCTGTTACAGAGTACGTATCAGTAATATTAGAAAGAAATGAATCTTTATAAGAATCTATCTCTCCCTTGTATTTTTTCATCTCCAACTTCACAATTTCTTTTATGATAGAAGCAAGTTTTGTTTCCGAAAATTTACTGTCAGTTTCGCTTAAAGGGTTTTTTACAAACAAATAAGAGTTCATTACTCGACCATTATCTTTTCCACCGGTATACCCTTTTGCCACATATTTTTCTGTCGCAAAGTAAAAACCGTATCCGTGCGCAGTAGTTGTTTGTTTATTTGGGTCAAATTTATGAAAATCAGCACCTGTTCCATGATAAACCACCAACGGCTCCCCGTTCTCATCCACCACCTTACTTGCATTTTCGGGGTCACCCTCCCAATCCCCAAACCACTTTTTAAAGGCCTTGGTACGCGCTTGCAACCATTGGCGCTCATTCAACTTGGTGGGTTTACCATTGGGTGCTTTCATATAAGTGCCGTTAGCCTTGGCTTCTTGTTCTATTTGCTTTTCTTCGGTGGATTTGGAAAACCTTATATCACTTTTTTCATTATTTATTTTTGGATTTTCAAAATTTTGTATTATCTTTGCGGCTGAAAGCCTTTGAGTAGATTGAATTGCCCCCTTGGGAGGGGCTATGTTTAACCACTCAAGGGCTTTCGCTTTATTACCTACATAGCGTAAAGCATCTTTCAGCCCACCCTCTTTAGCTTTTTCCATATCGCTAAGAAAACGTTCAGCGCTTTTACCGTACACACTTGCTATCTCATTTATTTCGGACACTTTACCACCTCTATTAACTTTTACAGCGGTGGTTATTTTTCTACCATCTTGCAAGGTTAAATCCGTAATAATAACAGTAGATGAGGCTTTCGTTCCCCATTCATAAACTAATAGCGGTTTTTGTATAGCCTTGACCAGTCCTTTTATTTCAGACGCCTTTAAATCGTGCTTTTTCAAATGACTACTCAATGTTTTTTGACTAAGGATTACAGGCTGATTTTTAAGCCCTGCACTTTGCAAAATATCAAGAGGATACCCTAAATTAAATGTCTCATGAGGTTTCATTTCCCCCCTGTCAAACCTATCAAGGTCATCATTAAACCGCTCATTTACCTTTTCAATAGACTGCTTGGAGAATTTAACCTCTAAAATATTCATACCATTTTCATCAGAATAAATCACCGATGCGTCTGACGCATAAAAATACTCGCCATCCCCTGTTCCATCATAATGACCTTTGTGAGTTTCTATTTCTTTCAAAGCACCTTTTAAGTCTTTCAAGTCGCTTGGTAAGTAATGTGCAGATAATCCTCCAGGAGCATTCTCATTGTCTATCGCAACCCAGTAACCCGGATACAGCTCTCCAAATTCAAATTCATCAACATTGTGTGGCCACACCTCGAAACCGGATATAAAAAACGGCTTGTCATCTGTTATTTCCTCTAAGTACTTATCTAAATCTTCTCGTGTCCCTTCAAATCCTTCTTCTCCAAAATTCCAAGAGCTCCAACCTCTTTTCAAATCGTCTTCTATATGCTCAGACCACCTTACGTAATACTCATTGTTTTCATTATCAAACTTGTAATTCTTAAAATTTTCCTTCGAGAACTTGAGGCTCTTATACTCCGCAAATTCCTTTTGCTTCTTCCTACCGTTCGAAGCCCACTCCTTAAAGGTTTTTACGTCCGTTTCGGTTATATTACCTAAGCCTTGCCAATTCTTCTCATAGTTGCTCAAATACGCTTTTCTTGCCTCTTTTTCCGAATTAAACCCAAGCATTACCTTATGCTCGTCAAATTCCTTAGTCTTAGGGTTAATTTGGTCTACCACGAACACCTTATCGCTTTCAAGGTTATCACTTAAGAACACATCTATATGGTCGCCGTCTTTACCTTTTGTGCCTTTAAAATAGCCATAGGTATTTTTCATTTCCGACCACCACCTTTTACCGTTTTCATCCACTCCGCTACGGGTAGAGCCTTTTGGCTGTTCTATGGTAATATCAAAACCAAACACCTTTACGTGCCCTTTCTTATAATTCCCTGCTTCTTTTTGTTTCTCTGTGGGTTTTGTTTCCACACTGCTTTCAGCATCTTTGATGCTATTTTTAGACATATAAGCAACAGAGTGAGGATAAGCGTCTATAAAACGTAAATCACCCCCTTTATCGACTACAACATTAGCTGGCCGAGCATCGTATAACTCGTATTTCCCGTTACTCCAAACCTTATGCCCGTTGCTCCAATCCCTTGTGCCGGACAACTTAAAACCTTTACTTTCCAAGAAGTTTTTAATTTCCTCTTGCGTAGCGTTGCGCTCCACCTCTACAAACGGCTGTTCTAAAACCATTGAAGGCACACCGTTTTTATTTTCGGTAAAACCTTTGATAGTGTAAGCTACTTCGGGAAACAAAGAGTTATGTGCGTTTAATCTGTCAATAAACGCAGCAAGGTTTCGTGTGTACTCTTGGTTATTAGCATACACAAGGTTATTTACCTTAGTAAGAGTTTTACCGCCCTCATTAAGGTAAACATCATTTTCAGAAGTATTGTTTGCTTTTTGGTCGTGGATAAGCGTTTTGTTATCCAAAAAAGATTTACCAAGCCAAACGCCGTTCTTTTGCGCCTGCTCTTTTAAAGTTTGTCGAAACTTAGATTTGTTCCAAAAGGGGTTTATGCCCCTTGATTCCAGTTCTTCTCGTTCCTCAACCGTGAGAATTGGGCTTTCGCTTCCTCCGCTGTTACTGGCTTGGATTGTGCGATACGCTCCATCCCTCTTTTCGAGTTCTCCCACCAATTTATCGAGGGTACTGCGTTCCACTGTTCCGCTGTTATCCAGTCGGGCTTCTGTTCTGTCATCACTTTTATTTTTTGCAAAATTAATGTTTTTTTCTTTATCTGTTACATCTTTTCCCATTTCAGAAAGAACCCGTCTTTGTCGTACGCCGCTTTGCCACCCTTCACGTTTATTCTCGGAGCTGTACTTTCCAGTATTTGTCTCGCCTCTTGTAGTGTTATCTTGTTTTTCTTGGCGTAAATTTCCGCGTCTCTTTTCATTACTATCGGCATACTCATTGCTTATAAAATTAGATTGTACACTCGCGTGTATTATTTGTGTTATCTCTTTGTCTGTTAATAGATTACTTCCGTTGCCAAATACTTTGTTTAAGCTTTCACGGAACAACTCAACAACCTTTTGCCACATGGTTTTGTCCACAGGTCGCAAGTCTTTCTCACTCACTACCTTTTCAGCTAAATAAGCCAACACCTCTTCGCCTTTTACAGCTGCATCAGCGCCTTTGTAGTTGTTTTCTATATGTTCTACCAGTTTAGCATAAGTAGCGTCTGTTTTAGCCAATTCCAGTGCACTATTGTACACTTTAGTCATCAACTCTGCTTTCTGTTCTTTAGAAAGTAAATTGTTGATACCACTATGGATACCAACCTCGTGTATCCACTTCGCAACTGCTTCGTCTATAGACCTTACAGAGCCTTTTTTGAAATAAACAACGCCATTACCGCCATTCACAGCATCCCAGTTTTCTGAAAAGTTAGGGTGGTTTTTGATATGCTCCGGTAAGCTTTCTGTATCTACAAACTCAACTTTTATAGGGTTACTGCTTTTGGCTTGTATTTCCTCTATCTTAGCAGTTATTTCAGCTTCCGATGCGTTCTTTTTCTTGTCTCTCTTTTGCCATTTTTCTGTGAATACTACAGATTTATCAGATTTTTGTGTATCTTTGTCGGCAGAAACACCGTTTTTAGGAGGAGCTGTGTCAATCCTATTGCCTACGGGTTCTGTTTCATTGTCGATACTACTGGCAGAAGCGGTGTTTTTCTTTTCATAAGCTGTTAGAAGCCAATTATTGTGCTCTTCCCCAAAAGCGTTTCTACTAACTATTGCTTTATGTGTATTGTTTTCTAAGACTATCCTGTTGTCAGACGAGCTTTTTATTTTCATTTTAGAAATCTTGTCTTGCATCCCATCTAACATTTCAGGGTGCTTCTCGGCAATCTTTTTCAAACCATATTTATCAGTACCCCACACCAAATCAATGTCGCCAACTTCGTTATGATTAAGAGCACCAACAGCCACGCCCTCTTTGTTTTTTGTTAAAAAAGCAATAGCATCTTTAGCCTTGCCTTTAAATTGTGTGTATATTTTACCAAACACGCCAATTTTCGGCTCATTATCTTCCTGTATTTTCTTGCTAAAAGGATAATCTTGTTCCTCTTGCTTCTTTGTAGCCTCTTGACCTTCTGCCTCTTGAACATCTACACTTTCAGTCTTGCTCTTTACATAATCCTCATAAGTTTGCAATTCTTGCTTTAAACCCTTCACTTTCTTACGTTGAGCAATACTCATAGGATTAGCTGCAAGTTTAGCAACTTCTTTTTCTATCTCTTTTTTCTTAATCTCTACATGAGCACTAACAGCTTCTAAGGTCTCATCTGTAAACTCATATTCAAAATACTGTATTTTCTGTTCAGGCGTTAGTTGGCTTTCGTCTATTTCCCCTTTATTCTTTCCTCTTTCAAAACGAGGTAGAGACCTTATAAACTCTTCTTTTTCTTGCTGCTGTTTTATTTCAGCAATCTTCTCAAGGTCTTCAACTTCTTGCTCTGTATCACTTTCCTGTTCTGCTTCCTGCTCTACAGTCTCATTACCCTGCTTCAAAGCGTCTATCTTACGTTGTGTTTCTTCCGTAACCGCTGCCCTTTTCTCTCTCGCTTCCTTCTCAATAGCTGCTTTATCTTCGTCGGATAAGTCTTTGTCGTTAATTCTGTTGTTGTATTCGTCGTCTATTCTTTTTAATAGAGCGTTGCTTTCGTCTAAAATAGCCTGTTCCTGTTGTTCAGTTGTTTGAACAGGCTCTTGGTCTAATAAGCTAATGTCGTCCACTTCTTCTAAGCCAATAGCCTCAAATTCTTCGGGAGTTAGCTCAAACTCTTCTTGTTTGCCATTAACAAAGAAAACAGCTCTTAACTTTCCATTACCTAAACTCTCTTTGTATTTCCTTCCTATTGCTTTATTAGTTGAGTTTGTATTGCCAAATTTCTCATTGTGCTCTTCACCATCTTTTTTAACTGCCTCAAATTTTTCCTTTTGCTCCTTAAACTTTTGGTACCGTTTTGCCTGTGGTATATTAACAGCTGTAACGGCACCACCCATAGTTCCGCCACCAAACATACCGCCACCAGCGCCATAAGCTATCGCCTTGCCTACATCTTCAAAGTCAATAGGCTTATTAGAAAGACCAGTTAGGTAATCCACAGCGCCCACAGCAATTTGGCTTGCACCCTCTTCAAGACCCTCTGTGGCTGCTTCTTTAGGCAAAGATTTGAAATATTTAAACAAAACATCTTTCACAGCTCCCACGGCAGCATCTTTACCTTTCTTACTTGCTATGTTTTTTAAGATGCGTTTTTCTATACCGGCACCAACTTTTTCCGTCAAAGCCTCAAAAGCACCTGTAGCCACAGCGTTTAAAGCAGCTGCACCCATGCCTGTATCGGTATTTCGAGAAGTTTCGTCGTATTTTTCGTTTGCAGCTGCTATACCTATAACAGGCAATCCATATTTCGACATGGCGGCAGCACTGGTGGGTGTAGATTTACCCCCCTCTAATAAGATATTACCAAGAGCGGCACCATACTTACCTTCTTTCCATAAGTCTGTAAAATCTTTATTCCTTACTGTGCCGTCCTCGTTTGTAACTGTTCCGTAATAGTCATTGCTCTTTTCCGTAAGTTCTTTTCCGCTTTTTTTTATGTGCTCACCAGCTATTTTTAAACCACTCAAAGGATTAAAAGGTGTGGCGTATGCCTTAGCCAAGCGTTCTGCTTCTGCTATTTCATACCCTTTTTTGTTCCCGTGTTCTTCTCGTCGCTCACTCTCGTTTTTTATATCTACAGGGTTCAATCTACTAACAGCATCCATAAAATTTCCCGCGATATTCAAAGCAGTACCGCCCATACCCTCCAAAAGGTCGCCAGTCCACGTGCCCCAAAATCCTTTATCCTCAAAGCCTAAGTCTTTAGAAAACTGCTCGTAACTGATTTTTGGAAAATACGAACGTTTACTAAGCGACTCGTGTAAGTTTCTTCTGTGGTTTTCGTCTTCCATATCTTGCCGAAACTTATCGTATGAGACTTTAGGAAATTCAGGGCGTTTACTCAAAGATGTGTATAAGGCTTTTATATTATTGTTGTCTTTATCCATACCGGGTTAGGTAATTTTAAAATTTGTATATTTCTTTTGCTGATTGAGATTGTTTAACAACTGTTTCGTTTGGTTGCTCAATATCAGAATCTACTGTAAAAGTTGGTGCAATGTTGCTTTGTTTAGCTTTTCTTATAAACTCCTGCGCTGCTTTAAAACCTTTTGCTTTTGCTTTTGCTTCTTCTATCTGTTCTTTACTTTTCTGGTATTTTGAATTTTTTACAATATCTTCTACCTTATCCTTACTCGCACCAAATACTGGCTCTGATTGTGAATTGTGTGTATAATGCTCTACGATTTGAGGCTCCGAAACCCTACTTGGATACTGTCTCGCCTGTTGCGTAGGCTGAACTGGTCGAGCAGGCAATTCAGTTTTGTTTTCAATCTTGTCTATCTCTTTTTCCGCTGCCATTATTCCATACAACAACTCTATTCTTCTTGCCGTAGAAATAGGGGAACCATATTGAATGTCCTCTAAGGCATCTTCCCCTAAATAATGTTGTAAAATACCCTGTATGTCTTTATACTTCTGCTCGTCTGTTTTTTTGTAGCCTGCGTATTTAGCGAGTTTACCCCGCATTTTAGCCATCTCTCCGGTTGCAAACTCTTCAAACTTGCCTCTTGGAATATATTGCCCCCCGAAACTTATCAAGTCCTCATTGCCTTTATTCGCTCTCGCTTGCGCTACTGCCAATTTGTTCTGATTATCTAATTTGGTTTTGGTTACCTCCCATTGACGATTCCACTTATCTTGGTCTATTTTTCTTTGCAATTCTGCCGCTGCTGCTTCTGCTGCCGCCTTATTAGCTTCTTCCCGTAACTTAACCTGCTTATCTTGATAATCTTTAGCATCTTTCCTCGTCTCTTTCCTGTCTTTATAGTTTTGATACATATTGTCTATTGTCCTTGCATCTTGTAACGCTGTGCGGGCTGCAATCCTATCTTCTATAACGCCTTGATTATCAAGCTCTTTAAGTCTTTGCAAAGTACTTGACATGTAAGGACTTACGCCTCTCTGCTTTACTATGCTCCCCGTCTTTGCTCTGCCCACATCGATAAGCCCTTTAAACACCTCGCCTATCGCTTGTGCTTTCTTTTGCCTTTCAGCTGCTTTTTTTAAATCCGGAATGCGAGAGGGTGGAGCTTGCACATCTGTAACAAAGTGCTTAACATAATCCTCCCGACTGTTAATTTGAGGTAGGGCTTTGGTTACTTCTGTGCTTTCTACATCAGCATCCACTTCCCCTGTACCTTCTAAGAGGTTTTTTGCTTCTTCGTCCTCTTTGTAAATAGGTAATATATTTGACATTGCTTTACTCCTTATTTTTAAGATTTTGGTTCAAGAAGCGTTAAACTTGCACTTAACGCATTTAGAATGTTGTTAGAAGCATTTGCATTGCTTGCAGCTTTTCTATCCGCTTCGCCTAATGCGATTTGGTCGTTTCTGTTTAGAATATTTACATAACCGTTGCGGTTTCTTTGTTTATACTCTTCGCCTCGTCTCGCTAAATTCTTTACGAAAGTATCGAATCTGTTTGCTGCTGCCGCTTTTGCTGCAACTTTAGCCTCGTTGGTGCCTCCATTTGCAGCTATTTTGTTATTTGTTGCTGCAATATTTTTGCGCATAGCTTTCTTTAATAAGCCCAAAGCCGACTTAGCAGACTGTGTACTTAAATAATCTCTGTCCGCTTCTGCTTTGTATATGTTTGCTAAGTCTGTATTCTTAGCCTGCATACTTTTTATTTGCTTATCTCGCTCCTTTGCTTGCTTCGCTCCGTTTATCATATTGTAAACAGAAGCACCTGCCGAAATCGCTGCCGGTATCCACATCATTTTTTCTACTTTTCGCGCAAAGATAAAGTCCAGCCTGTGTTGCTATTGTATGTTTTGTTCAATCTTTGTTTCCTTTGTTCCTTTTTATACTTAAAAAGAGTTAATAATGTTATTTCGAGACAAAAAAAGACCGCCTATT
>PDWJ01011617.1_pt1 | contig 14543 bp, 11 predicted proteins | sample 1430881 | NCBI WGS metagenome assembly PDWJ01 (sample SAMN01162460, study PRJNA174530) | Oral metagenome, whole genome shotgun sequencing project. | biome: Marine environment; feature: Marine mammal; material: Swab sample of the gingival sulcus; isolation source: swab sample of gingival sulcus... | reverse complement strand
ACCACCAAACACTAAATTGTCTAAAGAAGCCAAAGGCACAAAGTCTTTAACTAAAGGCTTTCTGTTTTCGGTACGCTTTCCTAATCTGATGCGTCCCATAATACTGATTGAACCTATTGGTAAACCCAATCCTTTTTGCGATGCTATTACTCCTGCCATAAAAGTTGTTGATACTGCACCTATTCCGGGTGTTAAAATCCCTAACTTACCATTAGCAGGCTTGATTTCTTGATTTTTTTCCATAATTTTAAAAATTAAATTTTATGAGATAAAACTTTTGTTTATCATCTGTTTACAGTCATATAATATATTAAAGGTAAACAAATTAACATTCAAAAAAATTATAAATATTGGGTTTTAAATTTTATGTTTTTTTTTATATAAAAAGGGTAAACACGTGGGTTTGCCCCTACTTTCACATTGAATTTCTGCAATGTAATAATCGCTGCGCGGCTGTCATATTTGTTAATATTGCCATTATAAATATTGGTATTGTGAAAATTGAAATATTCTCAAATAAAGGAAAATTCAAAGATTCAACTTCAAATTTAAAGTTACCTGTAAAGTGTGTAATTACACCATATAAAATTGCTGAAATACCTATTGTTAAAATTCTTTCGGGACGCTGCATTAATCCAACCTTACATTCTATATTTAAACCTTCTGCCCTTGCCCTTACGTAACTTACCATTATTGAACCAATCATTGCAATAAATGCAAATACTGAACTCAAAAAATAATGGTATGATACAAGGTAATAGGAGATTCCAAAAAACATTATTAATTCGCTATATCTGTCAATAACTGAATCGAATAATGCCCCGAATTTGGTCATCTTATTTAATTTGCGTGCCAACTGTCCGTCAAGCATATCAAACGCTCCCGCAAACAAAAGGGCAAACCCGAACCATGCAATATAATGGTAGTCGTTTCTATCTGCCTGCTCAGCACCTATTATTAAAATGATAGTTGCCGCAATATTAAGTAAAAATCCGATTATCGTAATTTGATTGGGCGTGATGCCTGTTTTTTCTAATAACCCGATTAACGGGTTTAATAGATTGTAAGATGTAGATTTAACTTTATTCCATAAATTATTCATATCACAATTTGTATTACATCAAATTAACAATTAGTAATTAGGTAATTTAACGAAGTGTTTGTAAACTTCTCTTCTGTGTTTTCAATACTACTTCACCAACCAAATAGGATATTCTATAAGGCTAACCGACACGCAAAGGTATAGATAGATTTGATATTTGCAAAAGATTTTTTACCTAACAAAATAGCACACAACCATGAGTAATGCGACATTGTGGGCTGTTAAGGTTAATAATTGTAAAATTAATCACTCCAGCAAGCCTCTACTCCTCTAACAAATAACTTATAATCAAATATTTACAGCATTATAAATAAGAAAGTTATTTTTTTAAAATATTTTTCTGTGTTTTAATGTATCTATTTTACCGATTTTAAAAATTTCTTCTAACTTTGCGCCGCAAAATTTCAATATTAGGTTTATTTTCAAGCAATTATACAACTTGTGTAAATAAGCCTTTTTTTGTAGAACTCATTTAAACTTTTTCTATTTCTTAAAAAATGACTAAAATTTATTCATATTTTGTTACTTTTTTTGCACGTAGCACCACTATGCGTTTCAAAAAGTGCCTTATCCGAATAAATTTTCGTTCATTTTCAGTCAAACATTAAAAGTTTAAATGAGTTCATAAAGTAGTTTTTAAAAGTAAAAATTTAATTTGTAACAATTATGTCATTTATAACAAAAGAAAAATTTTTATCAAGAGATTTTTTTGTAACATACGCTTGGTTAATCGGCGGATGTTTTGTTTTTGCAGTTGGAGCAGTTTTATTTGCTGAACCTTACGGCTTTGCTCCGGGTGGAACCTACGGTTTATCTATGGTATTCCATAACCTTTGGGGGTGGCGAACCGAAGTAGCTGCTCTATGTATGGATATACCTCTGTTGCTTTTGGGAATATACTTTTTAGGTCCCCGTTTTGGTATAAAAACTATTGTATGTACAATTGCTATTCCTATTTTTATGTGGCTGATACACAATACCTATGGATACCTTCCATTACTTGAGTCAGCAGAAGTATTGGCACAATTAAAAGCAATGATTAACGGAGTTGATTTATCGGTAGCCGATAATATGGAGAATTTCATAAAAAACATGCGTCCCCTACTAAAAGAGCAACTATTGTCATCAGTATTTGGAGGTATTGTTTATGGAATAGGTATAGGAATGATTTTTAAATCTCGTGCAACATCAGGAGGTTCTGATATTATTGCTATGATTTTAAATAAATATACCGGCATTTCATTAGGACAATTAGTTATCATTGTAGATTGTACCATTACACTATCAACCGTAGTAGCTTTTGGCGATTGGCGTTTACCAATGTATTCATGGATAATTGTATTTATAGAAGGCAAAGTTATAGACCTTATTGTTCAAGGTGCTAATGTACACCGTACACTAATGATTATATCTGATAAATGCGACGATATTGTGAAGGTTATCAGAGACGACATAAACAGAGGTGGAACAATAATAAAGGGGGTAGGAATATATAAAGGACACGATAAAAATGTAATTTATACCATTCTTACAAGAAGAGAATCAACCATACTGATAAATAAAATATCTAAAATAGATAAAAAAGCATTTATAAACATAATTCAAAGTAATGAAATTATGGGTAAAGGTTTTAAAAATATTGATGAGTAGTTGTTTATTATAACTTAAAAACCCACCTGCTTTGTAGGTGGGTTTTTAATATAATTAAACATCAACCTTACATAAAAAGCGTTGCAAGACCAAAGCCCATTGATTTATTTCTTTTGTAATCTTTAACGCTTATTAAATCCTCATTAAAAGACTTATATTCAAGTATATATACTCTGTTTTCGTTTACCACAACTTCGCACATCACTGCACCAAAAGAGTTTTTGCCGGTATCGAATGAGAATATTGTTTTTAGGTGTTTAACCGCAGGCGAAACGATGTTTTTCAGTTCTCCTTCGCTTGAGTAAAACTTTATTTTTGAATTATCAACTTTTGATTTTGACAACAGTTCTTGCAATTTTTTGAAACTTTCTACCGATTTAGCAGATAATTCTTTCAAATTAACATTTTTCATTTTCTCCTTAAATTCGTTTTCATTTTTTGAGTTCCCTTTCACACCTGCAAGTATGTTGTCAAACTGAGTTTTTGTAATGAAATAAGATTTTAACTTTTCAACATTGTTTGCCTTTATAGCCTCTACCACACTATTAACCAAGCTATTAACATATTGCCTTTCCTGTTTATTGATACTTCCTGTTATGTTTAGTTCCAACTTTACACTTGCCAAAGCATCTTTGGGGTCTGCACTTCCTGATGGCAACAGCATGTAGGTACGGGTGTGCTTTCCATCGTCGAAGTCCATACCCGATATATTACCGGTATAAGGCGATTCCATACTGCTTCCCGCAGAAAACCCTGTCATTTGACCATCTCTAAACCTAGCAATATAGGCATTCTTGGCATTAACCATATCGGCATCAAAACTAATTTTCACGGGTATTTTTTCACTTGCTTTTATCGTTAATTTGTTTTTTGCAGGTTCTTCAAGTCTGAATTTATAATCGGCTTTGAAATTTGGGTCGTGCATTTTCATTTTAAGAATAGAAATATCGCTTATTTTATAAGCATTATCAATATGAAGTATTTTGCCCGATTTATCTGCCAAAACAAGAATCCCTCTCTCATCACTGAAAGGTTTTTCGCGCACAAAACACCAGACATTGTCTTTTCTGTAAAATCTTTTGATTTCCTTTTCTGCAAGTTTAATTGAATCTAACAAGGTTTCAAATTTCTTGGCATCAGCCTCATTTTTTATTGTGTATTTTTTTGATAACGCTTGTATAAACTCCTTATTTTCAAGTAATTCCTCTTTAGACCTAATTGTATAATATTCAGTACCTTTGCCCATTAACATAAAAGGTTTTTCTACAGAGCCTGTCATGCCCTCTTCGTACATTTTAGTAACTTTTAAACCACCATCAAAAAAGCTTAACTCTTCGGGTAATCCCTTAATAGAAAGCTCTGTTAAATTAAATTCGTATCCTTTTATATCTTTTTGTAATGCTCTGTATAACAGTTTTTTATCAGCATTACTTATTGATTCGCTTTTGCCTCTGTAATTCTTTCTTATTTGTGGAACATCTATTTTTGATATTTCCATTTTCTCTTTAAAATGTTTAATACTCGTTATTTTTCCTCCACTTGTAGTTTCTAACTTATAATAACTAATATCTCCAAACCAATCTCTAGTAAGCAAACACCACTTGTCGTCTTTTTTGAAAACTTTAATTCTTCCTGATGAGCCGCTTTCATAGTTTTCAAGAGCCATAATTACCGAAGCTAATTTACTGACATCTTCTTTGGTTTTTAACCTGAATTTATGATTTATTGCATCTGTCAATTCCTTTGATTGAATTAATTTAGACATTTGCCCGAATGAATGTAATTTACCCTTATGTTGTATAAAATACAAATTTGCAATGATATTATCATTGTACGGGTCGCCTAAATTAATAGACTTTAATGCTTCTAAAACATTGGCATCTAATACTTGTTGTTTACTTTTGTCGATTATTACCTTAAGGTCGTTTTTTATCTGTTTTTCAAGATATTTTTTTGCATTTTCTATTTTGCTTTGTGCAAAAATTGCTTGCGATGTGATGATTAGCATCATCGCCAATAGAAAATTTATTTTTTTCATAGAATTTATTTTTTATACTGGAACTTTATTTAATTAGTAATTATATTGCTGATAATCATACTGTTATACTAATGCTCATCCATTTTATAAACTATTGATTATAAGCATATTATAAAAACACACCTAACTATTGTTGTTATACTAATATTTATATTCCATAATTGTATTACCAAGGGAGGGTATATTACTACTTTTTTGTACACCTGACATTCGTAACATTGTGATTTTTAAATCATCACCGGTGCCACTAAAATCATATCTTTCAGCATATCCCTTCATATTACTTTCGTGTGAAAGTTCTTGTGGATAATATATTACGGCAGCCAACCTGTCGCCTTCAAAAAACACACAAAAATCACTCATATCATCATCTATTGTAGTTTGTGCTATGTAGGCTGTAAATGTTTCGCCCCCAATCTCAAAGTTATTGTCTTTCTTGAAAATAGCATTTTTGTCTATTTTATTTAGTTTCTTCAAAAGCATATTTTTTGCAGGTATATACGGATAAACTTTACCCAACTCTACACCATCTCCCTTGTCTTTTATGTTTTTTGACTTTTTTACATCATATTTTGTAAATACTTGTGTATATTTATCTCCATCTTGACTTACATTACTTTCAAAAGAAATTTTCACTTTTCGGTCTTCGCGTTTCATAAAGGGCATCAAAATGTAATGTTCCCTATCAAAAGAAAGTGTTTTTTCTAATTTCGTAATTGTCTTAACTTTATTTATTAAGTCTTGCATTTTATAATTTGATGCTTCTAATTTGTCAAAGTCAAAAGATTTTATTTTGGGCATATTGGATTTAGGAGCATCATTAACAAAAGAAGTATCACTGAGTGCTTTTTTCATTGCCACAAGAGATTTCAATGGATTTACTTCACCGGAACTGTCTTCCGAGTTTTCGTCTAATCCAAGGCTGCTTAAAATTTTATCAGATAACTCATTTGTAGAAGATTTAGAGGAATCTTTCCCTGCTTCCGTAGCTTTATTTACCAAACCACTTAAAGTATTAAGTGCCCCGCTCAAGTCTTTTGAGTTGGCAGCCGGCTTGCAGCCGGCTTGTTGCCACCGCTTTTTGTTTCACCAAAGAAATCTTTGTGCTTATTTTGAATTTGCTCCATTCGTTTTTCAAACCTTTTGTACACAACGCCTAAAGCCTCTATTTCGTCGGGATTAAGGTCTTTTTCAAAATTATCTAATTTTTGTTTACATTCTCCCCATTTTGCAAATGCTTCTAATGAAGCAACACCAAACTTACCGGCTTCTTTAGCTAACTTTATTTTATCGAAGGTTCCCAAGTCCTCTTCCTTCATGCCTTTATATTCGCCTACTTCGTCAATCATTTCATCAAAAACCATTGCGTAATTATCTACTACAACGTTCATCTCTTTGATGTATTTGCAAACTTCGGGTTTGTCCTTTAGCGATTCGGGTATTTCTACTTCTAATTTTCCTAATTTATTATCTGCTTCAGTGTTGTCGCTTCCGCAAGATAACATGAAAAATATTAATGCTGCAAGTGTAAATAAATTTATTTTATTCATTGTTTATCATTTTAGAGGTTCTTAAATCTTTTTGAAAAATTTTGCAAATGCGCTATATTATTGGTTTTTAAATGTTAATGGCAGCTAAATTTTAGTATATAAAACTTTTTGCAAAGTATTAGTGGGGGGCAAACCTTAAATTTGCCCCCGCCATGAAAAAAACACCTTACTAAAAGTGGTTTGGCTGTTTAATATTTTTGTATTCTCCTATAGAACCAAAGGCGCCATTTTTTGTCGTGAAAAAACATGCCTTGTCTCTATACTCCGAATATTGTTATAATTTATTGGATAAAACCCTCACAGGCAGGCACTATATACCGTGCATAAAATGTTGTTAAAATAATTATTTAATACGGGAATGGTATTGGGGCAAACCCAAAGCTTGCCCCTATCATGAACAACGATAAATTAACTATTAATCAATCGTTTTTTTTAAAATGAGTTCCATTATTTATCAATGAAAGTTCCATTGTTTTTTGAGGCAAGTTCTTTCATGAAATTTTTATCGCAATCTTCTCCTAAACCAATGGTATGTATAGTTATGTTTCTGCTACTGTTCCAATTTGTAACCTCATTTACAATACCACTTGTACTTGTTATTTTACCTGCGCTTGGTTCTCCGTCAGATAATAAAAATACGGTTTCAACATCTTGTATGGCAAAAGCATCTTCAAGCGATTCGTAAATGTTAGTACCTCCTCCCGATGATAGTTTTTCAATATATACGGTTGCTAACGTTTTGTTAGATTTAGTGGCAGGTACAAGTTTCTTTCTCCACTTTTTTACACGATTTTCAAAAACCATAACTGTAAAATAGGTATCTTCCGACAAGCCCTTGATACTTGGAATAAGTTCTTTTTTGGCTTTTCCAAGTTTAGTTAACTGATTGTTGGTTTGCCTTTTTATTACTTTTCCTGCAAATCCGCCTACTGCATTTCCTACTTTTGCACCTAATTTACTTCCTGCTGAGGCAATAACATTTCCAGCTAAGTCTGTTTCGGCTTTGCCCTCCATACTTCCGGATATGTCAATTAAGTACACTACGTGTTTACTGGTTTTTGTATTAATTCCATAATACGACTCCGATGTTTTTACCATATAGCAACTTGTAAATAAACTTGCAATTAATACAACGGATATAAATACTGTAATTTTTCTCATAATAATCTATTTTTTATGTTTATTAATTAATGAAGGTAGTCCATAATTTCGCTTTGCTGCACTATGGGCTAACCATATGCCCACGATTTACATCGTGTACTATTATCATGTCGTCCCTATTATCCCACAATTTTGCTGCGCTGCATTGTGGGCTATAATTATGCCGTCCCTATACCCACGATTTACATCGTGGGCTGGCATCATGCCGTCCCTATACCCACGATTTACATCGTGGGCTAGCATCATGCCGTCCCTAACGGGACTTGGGGGTGCGTCAGCCTAATTATCAATTGTCAATTATCAACTGTCAATTATTCTGTTCTTCTGCTGCTTTTTTGGCTTTTTCAAAAAACTTCTTATGCCTTTCTTCTATTTGTTTAATTCGTTCTTCAAAACGCTCATAAGTTTTTTCAAGTGCATTTATTTCCGCATCATTCAAGTCTTTTTCCAAACTCATTCTTTTGTCGGTACATTCGCCCCATTTTACAAATATTTCGGCTGAACCCGTTGCATATTTTGCTGTTGCCGTTGCTAATTTCATTTTATCTGAAAGACCTAAATCTTCTTCTTTCATTCCAACATACTCACCTGTATCTTCTATAAATCCATCAAAAAGTGTAGCTAAATCGTCTGCTATTACATTCATATCTTTTATGTACTTAACAACTTCGGGTTTGTCTTTTAACTCGGCAGGTATCTCTACTTTAAGTTTACCGAATTTTTTATCTGCTTTTGTTTCTTCTGAATCGCTGCCACAAGATAATGCAAAAAACATTATCGAAATCACTATTAATAACCTAATTTTCATATGTTTATGTTTTATAGCCACTGGCTTGGTTTAACCGCTAAGAACGCAAAGTTTTTGTCGCAACTTCGGTCTTCGGTCCTCATAATCATATAGAACTCATTTAAACTTTTTCAGTAATAAAATACTGTATTTTCTTGTCTTAAAACTCTATAGCTATTGGCTGTTAGCCTTTGGTTATTGGCTTTTAAAAACCAAAGGCTAAGGGCTAAAAGCTAACAGCTTAGTAATAAAGAAATAAAGTAATACTATAGAATTATTAAAAAAAGTTTAAATCACTTCATATTTTAGTTTTAAGTTTAAAAATTAAATTGATCTGCTATTTTCAACATTTTCGCTTTATCTTTTCCGGGCATAAAAGTTATTGTAGCAATTACATCATATTTTGGAATTTCAATCAATAATATGGAAGTTTGTCTTCCTTTTGTCAGATAATAGCAGGTTTTACCATTATGAGTAAATTTCTCGCCCATTGATTTCTGCTTATCCAGATTTTCTGTGGTAACAATTACCATAATGCTACTAGGTGGAAAAATTTTACCAAACGATACTGAATATTCTCCGCCTTTTTTATCCGCAGGAGTTTTTATATATCCTTTTTCTTTAAATCCCGACAACTTTTCCTCGAATAGATTAAAAGGATATTTTATGGAAGCGTTGTTATTCACTTCATCTTTTTCATTTTCACCTTGCTCCGGATTATCTTCTTCCTTATATTCCGGCATTTCTATAACGTCTTGTGGTTGCGGAACAGAGTCGAATTTTACACCCTCAGGTGGTTCAAATAATAAAGTATCTATTTTCTCATTGGGTTTAAATTCGGTAAAATCTTGGTCAAGTTCATTCCCCAATAGCTTGCCTTTTGATTTTAGTGTTATTCCCTTGTATATCCAAGATACTATTCCTAATACTTTAATTTTTTCACAGGTATAGCCTCTAAGCTTTTCTTTTCCTAAACGCTCGCCGCCTAAAATGTCTAAAGCATCATTGGAAATTTTTTCTTTTTCGGCTTCGGTCATATCTTCCGTAATTGGTCGATACGGCATTGTAGTTACCACATTCTTTTTTTGGATATGGTCCATATAATAGACTTTATCTTTATTAATGATTTCTAAGGTATGTTTTTCTTCTTTTTTCTTAATACCAAAGATTTTGGTAACCGTAACCACTTTTGTCAGCTTTCTTGTTTTAAACCCATAGTCAGTCCACCACATTTCTTCTGTTCCTGTGGAATTTCCTTTTACCTCGTACTTTATATAGCCTTCTTTTACGGCATAAAGTTGCGCTTTTTTCTGAGCATTAGTAAATAAGGCAATACTCAACAATACTGTAAGTAATAATGTTTTTCTCATGTTTTTGAAATTTTTAATTAATATTAGAATTTAATCAGTCGTAAGACTAAAATTTAAAGTTTTTTACCTCTTTAATACTTTGTTATAAAGTTTTTAAGACCTAACTAACTTTTGAAACCCTGCAGGATTTCAGACTTGTAATTCTAAATAAATTAGATTGTACAAAGTTAAAGACAATTTTTACATCTTTTTGTGAGTTCTTGAAAACGTATGTATTTAGTTTGAATATGCACGCATTTATCTTGAATACGGTTTTAATAGCCGTTTAAAATTTGTATCAGCATTTGCTTACGGCGTGTTGATAAGGGTAATCGGGTTTTATCGGCAAGTAAAACTTCATCTTGACTTTTATCAATTTTGCGCAACAATTTCAAGTTGATAATATGCGAACGATGTATTTTAAAAAAGCCGTTGTTCACAAGCATTTCTTCGTAGTCTTTCATGCCTTTAGAAACCAGTATTTGTTCAGAATTGGTTAAGTAAAATGTTGTGTAAGTATTATCCGATTCAAGATGAATAATATCCTGTATATCAACAATATGTATTTGCTCCAAGGTACGTAACACCAAGCGTTTGTTCTCTTTTCTACTGTTCAAATTTTCAAGCATCAGTTCAATATGCTGCATCTGCTTTAACTGTAAGCGTTCACCCGCTTTGTCCACTGCTTTTACAAACAATTCTTCTTGTATGGGTTTCAGCAAATAATCAACGGCACTAAACTTAAAAGCCTCTACTGCAAATTGATTGTGTGCAGTTATAAATATTATCTGAAAATTTATATTATCCCATGCTCTTAACAGGTCAAAAGCCGTACCGTCAGGCAATTCAATATCACAAAATACTATATCGGGTTTCGTTGATTTTAAAAGTTCCTCAGCCTCTTTAATTGAGCCTGCACAACCTTCCAAAAATATATCAGGGTAGTTTTCCTTTAATAAAGACTGCACCATTTCGGCATACTGCAGTTCGTCTTCTATTATTATTGCGTTTATCATAACTTTGTTAAGTTAGTAATTACCAATTAAAGGTGTTAAGAAAAATAATTTTAGTAACCTTTTTTAACAAAAACGGCTCAATTTTTTGTAGTGCACTAATTCCTTCTTGGAGAAGCGGGTTAGGGAGATTGACTTTTTTATATCATTTTTTTTAAATCAATCCCTCTCCCCCCTTTTATAAGGAGGAATTGCTGACGCACGATTAATTCACAATAAAAATAAAACAGATAACATCAATTTTTAATGAATTAAAATTTCAACTCTAATTATTAATTATCTAATTAATTGGTATTCTTATACTTATATCTGTTCCATGCAAACCTTCTTTGCTAAGGTCTTTTATACTGAAACTTGAGCTTTTGCTCCATTTTTTGCCTAATAACTCCATACGTTGCTTAAATATTGTCGAGGACATTGACTTATGCCGAGTATTTTGTTGTGAATTGTAATTTATCCCTACTCCATTATCTGTAATTTTTATAAGCAATAAACTTTCCAATAAACCAAAACTTACTTCTATTGTGTTATTTTCTGAATTTGATGTGTTCTTAAAAGCGTGTTTTACAGCATTTTCAACAAAAGGCTGCGTAAGCATCGGAGGCAACATAATTTCCTCTGTATCAACATTTTCATCTACATTAATTTTATATGTAAATAAATTGCCCGCTCTCATTTTTTCCAATGATAAATAGTTTTCTAAAATTTTAATATCTTCACTGAGAGTAATAAATTCTTGTGTTGATTGTTGCAAAATAGCACGCATAAGTGCCGAAAAATTAGCAAGATAGCCCGATGCTTGTTTCGCATCATTCTTAAACATATAATTTTGTATTGAGCCTATACTATTGAAAATAAAATGCGGATTCAGTTGTGTTCTCAATAATTTTTGTTCTGTAATAAGTTGTTTATGCAATTGTTTTAATCTCCTTTGTCGCATTATAAAAACACCTATAATGACTACAGCAATAACAAATATCACAAGAATATAAATCGTTAATTGATTTATCTCATTTTGTTGCTTTAATATAGTTATTTTCTTGAGATTAACAGTATTTTGATATTTTGCTTCAAGTTCTTGTACTGTTTTTTGGTTTGTTTGATTAAGAAGTGAGTCATTAACCTGTATAAACAACCTCAAATATGTTATTGCACTATCTTTTTGATTATCTTTATCGTAGGCATCAAACAAAATATTATAGGTTTCCAGCAATTTAGCTTGAACATTGGCAGATGTAAAAAAATCAGCACTTTCTTTGGCGTATTTTATGGCATCTCTGTATTTCTTTTGCTTATATTTTAGCAAAGACAGGTTCAACTTAGTAGAAGCTATCCCGTATTTGTCTTTTAACTTTATATGTATTTTCAGTGCTTGCTCCAAATATTTAGAAGCTTCGACATACTCATTTTTTCTTATTTTTATTTGCCCGATATTAGAGTAAACAATTGCTTTATAACTTAACATTTTGTATTTATCACAAATTTCCTTTGCTTTCATGTAGTACGATAAAATAGTATCGTTATCGGCTTCCATTTTTTCGTAAAGAACTCCAATATTCACCAATGTTGATACAATACCTGAGTTATCTTGCAATTTTTCTTTATTTTTTAATGCTCTTTTATAATAAAGGAGTGATTTATCAAAAATTTTCATATTACTAAACACAATACCCAAATTATTTTGAATAAATGCTTTGTTTTTCAGATTTTTAGTAATGGTAAATATTGAGTCGGCTTTAAGATAATACTCTACTGCTTTGGTATTTTGTCCTCTCATTTCGGTACTAACGCCCAGATTACCATATTGAGCAGCTAATGGGTCTTTATAGTTTTGTTTCTTACAAATAATGATAGCTTCTTGAGTGATAGAATCTGCTACATTATAGTTACCTAGCATTATATTTATTTTGGATAATGTTGTGAGAGCATCAACCTCTGCAACCGTATTTTCCAATCTTACGGCTTTGCTAATCCATTTATTACACAATTCAACTGCTTTATTCGGATTTTTAGACATTAATTTTCTTACCAAATTCATATATACCTCTGTTTTTGCCACATCCTTTTGCTTATCAATACTATCTATTAATTCAGCAATATTTTTTTTATCAATATTTTGCGAAAATAAATTAGCCGCAAACAATAAATATACCGACAATAACAAAGATACTGATTTCATAATTTTCCGAGTAATTGTATAACTAACCTAAACCTTTAAAACTTAAAATGAGGTAAAAGCTACAGAACTCATTTAAACTTTTATTTTTACCATTTTTTAAAAGTGGGGAAAGTTTAAATTTGTTCTAACTATATAAGCTGTTTTTACGACACGCAAAGTTAGAAAAATTAAGCATTAATGCAACCTATTAATTGATGGTTAGCATCAAAAAATAATATGTCATTTTTAACACCCCTGACTATCAGGAATATTTTTTTTTGTAAAATTGTCAGATTTGTATAAATTTGCAATCATAAGCGAGTATTTAGGCTTGTTGATAACTGTAAAAATTAGAACATTTCAACTTAAAAAAACAGATTAATGAAAAAAGATTTATATGACGAATTAAAAATTCCGCCTCAAGCAAAAGGAATTTTAAGAAACGCAAAACTGTTAATCATTTTAGCGTTGGTAGGATTTACTGTATTTAACTCCTCATTTACAATTGAAACGGAAGAAGTAGGTGTTATTACACGATTTGGAAAGTTTGTACGTAATGTTGACCCCGGATTAAATTTTAAAATCCCTTTAATTGAGCGTGTTTACAGAGTACCTGTTGAACGTCAGCAAAAACTGGAGTTTGGTTTCAGAACGGCAGGACATGAATATGAGGACAAACGTTTTCAAACTGCTGAAATGAAAGACGAATCGCTTATGCTTACAGGCGACCTTAATCTTGCGGAAGTTTCATGGGTAATACAATATAGGGTAGACGATGCCTACAAATACTTATTCAAAGTGAGAGGTATAAAGATGACACTTCGTGATATTGCAGAAGCAGCTATGCGCCAGATAGTTGGAGACAGAACAGTAAACGAGGTACTAACAGTTGGGCGTATGGAAATTACAAATAAAATGGAACAACTGGTACAAGAAATATGCGATGATTATATGATGGGAATAAAGATTGAACAAATTGTGTTACAAGATGTGAACCCGCCCGAATCGGTTAAAGGTGCATTTAATGCAGTTAATAAAGCGCAACAAGAAAAAGAAACAGCAATAAACGTTGCCAAATCAGCCTATAACAAAGTTATTCCTAAGGCAAAAGGTCAAAAAGCAGAAACTATACAAAAAGCGCAAGGATACGCCATTGAAAGAGTAAATAAAGCAAATGGTGAAGCTGCAAGATTTAACGACTTATACAAAGAGTACGTAAAAGCACCGGAAGTTACTAAACGCAGGTTGTATCTTGAAACAATGTCGAAGGTAGTACCTAAATTAGGTAATGTTATTATAACCGACCAAAAAGGTAATAATGTACTACCCTTGTTAAATATGAAAATGAAAGAACAATAAAAACTCAAAAATCATACCTGCAAAATACACACAATAAATTGATTATAGGAACAGAAGACCAAAGACCAAAGACAGAAGTTAAGTATCAGCTTTTGGCCTAAGCAAATCACCTATCACTCATAAAATATAAACCAATGAAGTCTAGACATATTATAATAATTATTATAGCAATTATTGCATTATTTGTAACTATAAAAGCATTTTTTATAGTTGAGGAATACGAACAAGTGGTTATTACTCAATTTGGGAAACCTGTTGGTGAAGCAATTACTACACCCGGATTACATTTTAAAGTTCCGTTTATACAAGATGCCAATTATTTTGAAAAACGATTTATGGAATGGGACGGAGACCCGAATCAAGTACCATCCAAAGA
>PDWJ01004051.1_pt1 | contig 14543 bp, 13 predicted proteins | sample 1430881 | NCBI WGS metagenome assembly PDWJ01 (sample SAMN01162460, study PRJNA174530) | Oral metagenome, whole genome shotgun sequencing project. | biome: Marine environment; feature: Marine mammal; material: Swab sample of the gingival sulcus; isolation source: swab sample of gingival sulcus... | reverse complement strand
CGGGTAGGCTACATGATATCGTCGCCCGAGATTATATCAGAAATGTCAAAAGTCAAAAATGTATTCAATAGCAATCGCGTTGCACAAATTGCGGCACTAACTGCAATTGATGATCGCGGCCACATCAATAAAACAGTCGAATTAAACTATCAGTCACTTGATATGATGAAGCACTTTTTCGACAGCAAGGGGTTAAGCTATACGCCGCCAAATGCCAACTTTATTTGGGTCAATGTCGGCCGAGATTCACGCGTAGTCAATGAAGAATTCTTAAAGCGCGGCGTCATCATTCGCCCTGGATTTTTATGGGGTGAAGACAACTACATTCGCGTGTCAAGTGGCACAATAGAACAAACTGAAAAGTTTATCAAAGCAATGCAAGAATTATTGTAAATTGACAATTAAGTGTAACTGTTCAGTCAAGAACTGTCATTTCGAGCGCAGTCGAGAAATCTCAGGTTTAAAAGCGAGATCTCTCCATTTTGCTACGCTACAGTCGAGATGACACGATGTTATGCTTTTCGACTGAACAGTTAAAATAATAGCCAAACAAAAAATATTTGAATATTTTTATTCTTTTAAGGTATAAAAAAAGATAACATACAATAAAAGATAAGGAGGCATTATGGGAAAATTTACACTTAATCAAACAAAGACAGGTTTTAACTTTAAGTTATTGGCTAATAACAATCAAGAAATTGGGGCGTCTCAGGTATATGCCTCTTTAAACGCTTGTAAAAATGGCGTTTTAAGCGTTCAGAAAAACGCATCAGTTGCAGCCACTGAAGACCAAACCGTTGATGGTTTTGCTAAACTTAAGAACCCTAAATTCCAAGTTTATAATGATAAGTCTGGCGAATTTAGATTTAGACTGTTGGCTAAAAACGGCAAAAATATTTTGGCATCAGAAGGCTACAAATCAAAGAAAAGTTGTTTAAATGGCATTGCTAGTGTTGTAAAAAGTGCGCTAGATGCCAAAGTTGAAAAGAAATTCTAAGAGTTTACTAAGTGTAACTAATATCTAACATATAACTTTATAAATTATTTTGTTGACAAGCCGGTTTTAAGTGCAATATGATAGTGTACTTTGGTCGGCTATCTTTTTAAAAAATTTTCAACCGCAGTGCGATCACCATTAAAAATAGCGCGCTTGAGCCACTTTTCTTTATAATGGCCATACATCGGGTCGTAATAATTTTCTAGTAGATATTTAATCCAGTGTTTGTGTGCTTCTAAATTATGACTGTCAACCGCTTCATCAAATAATTTGACGACATGTTGGGTGCGGTCGCCACCCAGTCTTTTTGATAATTTTAAAATGCTGTCGCGTAGGTGGTTAGCCCATTTTGCTGCACCAGTATCGCCATAATGGGCATTGTACTTGGCGATGTCGTCAATCACGTAATCTTGCCAGGTGTTGTCAACTCGTTCTGACAGACTTGCTTCTAGCACGACAATTGGTGAGGCTTCCATCTTTGCATAAAAGCTATCGGGTAGACGTGACTTGCCGATATTCTTGCTCTCTTTTTCAAGTACAATAGACTTAACGCCCGCTTGACGTAGCAGCATTAGTTTTTTTGCCAAGTTGTTTTCAAAGTCAATTTGACTGGGCTGGGCTGCAATGTAGTTGCCAAAGGCCGAGCCGCGATGTTTAGCAAGGCCTTCTAAATCAATTGCATTGGCAAGCTTTTTAATGACAATCGTTTTACCTGCGCCCGTGTGCCCGCCTAGCAGTACAAAGGGTATATCGAGCGCTTCTTCGTCAAACTGCGCCATAAAAAAATGTCGCAGAGCCTTATAGCCACCCGCTACACGTGGCACAGTGATGCCGTAATTGTCATATAACCACTGTTGTGCAATGGCAGAGCGCATGCCGCCCCGAAAACACATTAAAATAGCATTCGGGTTTTGTTCGATAAACTGGTGCCAAGCAGCGATACGCTTATTTTGAGTATCGCCGGCAATTAGTTTTAAGCCAAGTGCAATCGCACGATCTTGACCATTTTTTTTGAATTCTGTACCTACGGCGGCGCGCTCGTCGTCATTTAATAGTGGCAAGTTAACGGCACAGGGCACCGACCCGCGGGCAAACTCAACAGGTGCGCGCAGGTCGATGATTGGTCTATTGTTTAAGACAATGTCTGTAAAATTGTCTACTGTCGGTAAGTCAGGGTTTAATTTTATCATAATTTAATTTCAATAAGTGGTTCGCGGCGCGCTGTCGTTTGACCAATTGCCTTGACAAAATAGTTGTTCTCAAGACAAAAATGTTCAAAGTTTGCAGTGCGCGCTTGATCGACAGCAATTAACAACCCGCCTGAGGTTTGTGCATCGCAAAGCAGATGAATTGGATAACCTGTAATGTCATCATTATAGTATTGTTGATATATTTTGACATTTTTCTTGGTGCCACCAGGCACACTGCCCTTTTCAAAGTAATCTTGTACCTTTGGCAGTTGCGGTACAGCTTGGTAATCAATCATTGCAGAAACGTCACTTGCTAAGCACATTTCTGATAGATGGCCAATTAAGCCAAAGCCAGTGATGTCGGTCATAGACACAACACCCGGCAGATCAGACGCATATTGGCCAACTTTGTTGAGCGTCGTCATCGCCTCAACAGCTGGCATTAAATCGTCACCTGTTATTAAATTGCGCTTTTTGGCTGTGGTCAGTATGCCAATGCCAAGCGGTTTAGTCAGGTACAGTTTACAATTGGCATGCGCCTTGTCATTTGTCTTAAGCAGTTGCGGCTTGACAATGCCGTTTACCGCTAAGCCAAAAAAGGGTTCAGGTGAATCAATTGAATGTCCACCCGCCAGTGGAATACCGGCTTTTTTACACGTGTCGCGGCCACCCGCCATCACTTGGGCAGCGACGTCAGCTGGCAGTTTGGCAATTGGCCAGCCCAATATGGCAATTGCCATCACAGGTTGACCGCCCATGGCGTAAATATCACTAATTGCATTACAGGCGGCAATGCGGCCAAAGTCAAACGGGTCATCGACAATTGGCATAAAGAAATCAGTTGTCGATAAAAGCACGGTGTTACTGTCGAGTTGATAAGCGGCAGCGTCATCGTTTGACTGATTGCCCATTAATAACTTGCTATACTGGGTGTTGTCTTTGTTGCCAGCTAAAACCTTTGCCAGAACCTCTGGCGATAGTTTGCAGCCTCAGCCAGCGCCGTGCGAATACTGTGTTAATTTAATTTTATCTAATTGATTGTTAAACATGACTACTCCTCTGTTATAACCAAGTCTTCCATATTTCTGGGGCGTTGCCAACCGTTGCACTTTTACCATTTCTTACAATTGGCGTATTGATAATTTCGTAATAATCATACAGTATATCCGCCAACAACTTGGGATCTTTGCAGTTTGTTGCGCCCGATTCATCGTATAATTGATGTCGACAATTGATTAAATCAGACTTGTCGACTACTTGTAAAATCGATTTTAATTCGCCACCGCTAAAGCCCTTGTCGATTAAGTCGATAAATTGAAATTTAATGCGTCTTTCTTTGAAAAAACGCTGTGCTTTTTTTGTATCGAAACACTTTTTTTTACCAAATATTTGAATGTTCATCTGTACTCCATATCCATTTTAAGACGACAGCGCATGTAGTACACCCAGTATAACAGATATAGCCATTAGGCTCAATATCAATCATGATATAATGTGATGTTAATCGCCTTTTTTGAAAGATAATTAAACAGAATAGTAATTATTTAATAGATAGATGTAGAAAAATTGTCTTATAAGTGGTACAATGCCAGTATTGAGGAGAACTATGAATACGACATTTAAACAATTTAATTTATCTGAACAACTGCATAAAGCACTTGCCGACATGGGCTTTGAAACACCCACGCCGGTTCAGTCTGCCAGCATTGCAGATGTTCTGAACGGTGTTGACTTAATTGTTCGCGCCAAGACAGGCAGTGGCAAAACAGCGGCTTTTGGCTTGCCGATCGTCGAGCGCATTGAAAGTGGTCAAAGTCCGCAGGCGCTTATTTTAACGCCAACCAGAGAACTTGCCTTACAAGTTGATAGCGATATCAAAAAGATGGCAAAGTATAAGAAAATCAAGGCGACCGCTGTTTACGGACAGCATAATATCGATGTTGAAATCGCCGAATTAACCAAGGGTGTCGACATTGTTACGGGTACGCCAGGGCGCGTGATTGACCACCTTGAAAGGCGCACACTTTACCCTAATGAAATAAAATACTTAGTATTGGACGAAGCCGACCGCATGCTCGACATGGGTTTTATTGATCAAGTAATGGCCATTGTCGAACAAATGCCCAAAGCACGCCAAACGCTTTTGTTTTCAGCAACTATGCCCTTTGAAGTACAGACCATTGCTTGGGCGCATATGAAAGATCCCAAGACAATTGAAATTGAATCTGAAACAAAGACGGTCGACTTAATTGACCAAGCTTACTTTAGAGTAAGGCATAATGAAAAGCGCAAGCAGTTAAATGCCATTATTCGCACGAAAAAACCAAAGTCTTGTATTGTCTTTTGCAATACTAGAAGAACGGTCGATCGGGTGGCAGAATTCTTGAACCACCGCGGCTATCACGCCGAACCACTGCACGGCGCCTTAACACAGGCGCGCCGTTTAAAGACGATCAACAAATTTAAACGCGATAAATTTGCAATTTTGGTGGCGACTGATGTTGCGGCGCGCGGTATTCACATTGACGATTTAAATATGGTCATCAATTACGATTTACCAGTTGAAAAAGATGCCTATATTCACCGTATCGGCAGAACAGGGCGGGCAGGCAATGATGGCGTTGCCTATTCACTTGTTACATCGGATGATGTCATGACGCTGTATGAAATTGAAGAGCACATCGGTGCGTTAATTGAAGAATTGCCCTTGCCAAAACTGCCTAAGTCAGACAGAACTAAGAAAAAGCGCTTTGCTGATAAAAAGCGCGTGCGACTATCTGGGGGATCTGTGGTTAAGCCGATTTCTTGTAAAGTATACAAAGGAAAAGCAGAGCCGTCATCAACTGGTCGCAAGTCACATGGCAGTGGTCAGGCTGAAAAACAATCGAGTACAGCGGGTAAGGCCTATAGCGATGATCGTGTTAAAGCAATTATTGCCCAATATAAAAGCAAGCCAAATGGGCCTGCCAAAAGAAAGTCAATTTTTGAGAAGATTAAATCTTGGTTTAATTAACTTTTGTTAATGATAGAATGACGTGAACATGATGGGCTAAGCCCTGATTATTCGCGTCTGTTTCGTTGTAATGAAAACATGCCAGAAATTATATTTTGACGGTCGCGGTCTTCTAGTTCGATAAATTTTGCGCGTATTACATGTGAACGGCCATCGACCGATAAAGCATTACCTAAGCAGATTGCTTGATAGCTATATTCACTGTCGCCAAGTTCAAAATTAATTGTAAATTTGGCACCTGTTAAAATATCAAGTGGTACAACAAACTTAATGCCGCCAGCGCTAATATTGTTTGTCAGCCCTTTAATTGCATGGCCATTTAGCGAAACCAGCTCAACTTCGCGCAATAGTTTTAATCTAAAGTATTGTCTACGCTGAATGACTTTATAATTTTTTGAAATCTTCACGCCGATATAGGTATAATTTGCTTCAGTCGTATAGGTCGTTTTACGACCAGACATTTTAAAAATGCCCATTTCATTGTGATAAGCCGTAAGATGAATAGGCCCATTATAAAGTCGATTAATCGGGTTAGAGAAATTGTCAATACATATTAAAAGTTCATCTTGGTTGACAACATCTTCAACAATGGCGTAAAAGTCTTTGTTTGGCGTACGATCAATTTTGATATGTAGTTTATCACCTGTTTTAAAAACACGATCAATGTTTTTTTTCATAATGCTATCCTAATATTTACCCTAATTACAACCTTTTTTAAAAACATATTTTAAAGCAATACGATAAACGGGCAAATGCTCGTTTATTTAATGTGTAAAAAGATTTATAGTCGCAAAGACTAACAAAAAATGAACCTTTACAAAAAAGTGAGATTACTATTTTTATCGGCAAATATTATATATTTTTAAGTTGAAATTATTGTGTTTTTTATTGCGATATTGTAATAACAACTTGCTAATCAAGCTATTACTGGTTAAAATATTAGTATCAGGAAGGATAGTGATTAAAGTGAAGCAAGTAAATAATTATCCAAAACTTAATTTGACTGATTCAATAAGACAAATTATACTGATTTGTGCAGTCGTTGCCTTTTGTTCGCTGTTTTATTTCAATTTTTTTGTTGAAGGCTTTATCATAACGATTTCGGTTATTGCCTTGCCGTTATTACTTTACTTTAACGAAACGGTGCATGCATTGTCAGCCTGTTTGGCAGTAGCAGTTGCTTCACCGACCTTTAGATATCTAACGTTAATAGTCGGTGGCGCCACAGCGCAAAAGAGTTTTCAAACAACGTGGCCAGAAGTGTTCTTTTACGCTGTATACGGTTTAGTTTTTTATTGGCTTTATACGCGTACAAACCGCAAATTTCACTATTTCATAATTACTGTTTTTTGTAGTGATTTAATCGCTAATACATTTGAAATGGGCTTGCGTTTAGCCGATATTACCATTCCGCTCAATATTTTTAGAGGACTTGCTTTAGTTGCTTTACTGCGCACGACTATTGTCATTATGTTACTTTATGCCTTTATTAGATTAAAACGGCTGATGATCGAAGAAGAAAACAGAGGTAACTATGCTAATCTACTGGTCATGACATCGAACTTTTGGAGCGAAATTTACTTTTTACAAAAAAACACGGTATATATTGAACAGCTGATGGCAAAGGCTTTTAATTTATATAAGTATGCAGAACAACATGCCGCCAATCAAACCATTATCAACAAGTCACTTGATTTGGCAAAAGAAGTACATGAAGTAAAAAAAGACTATCTGCGTGTGATTAAGGGGCTAGAGGCGATTACCGAGAAAAAGCTGTATAAGTTGTCGATGTCGATTGACCAAATTATTGATATTATCGTTGATAATTCGCGTAAGACACTGCAAAGCGAAGGGATCGCAATTGCGATTACAACAGATGTTCACAGCACAGCAAAAGTCTATTATCACTTTTATATGACATCGGTATTACAAAATATAATGAGTAATGCGATTGAAGCGCTTGACGAAAAAGAGAATGGCAAAATAAGTATTTCAGCACATGAAGCGGGTGAAAAACTCTTGATAGACATTAGTGACAATGGTTGCGGCATAAAAGCAAGAGACATAAAGTATATTTTTAACCCAGGCTACAGCAGTAAATATTCAGAACAGTCGGGCGATGCCAAGCGCGGTTTGGGTTTAAATATAGTAAAAAATATTGTCGAACAAGAATTTGATGGCAAAATTGAAGTGGTTTCGCAAGTTGATCAAGGTACGTGCTTTAGCATGATATTTCCGATAGAAAGCCTAAAAGGTGAATAATATGCGTTTTTATTTAGTAGATGACGACATTAATACAGTTCACATGTTAGAAAATTTAATTGAAGATTTTGCATTGGGTTGTGTTGTGGGTAAGGCGGCAGAACCGCAAACCGCGATTGCAGAAATGTCCTATAAACAGGTTGATATTTGTATTGTCGATTACTTAATGCCGTTTTTAGATGGCGCTTCACTGGTCAAACACATCAAAAAAACAACGCCTGATATTGATTTTGTTATGGTCTCGCAAGTTGATGACAGTGAAATGGTCGGCGAAGCTTACCGAAACGGCATTGAATTTTTCTTACATAAACCACTGAATACCATCGAATTTGAAAAAGTGGTTCAACACGTTGTTAGCAAACGCAAGATGAAACAAAAAATATTGAAGATCAAAGACTTTTTAGGTGATAGTAGTGTGCCTCAAATGACGGCGCAAAATGTTGAACGCAGTTTTCAAGAGCTCTTTATTGAACTGGGCATCAATGGCGAAAAGGGCACAAGGGATTTATTGACAATTTGTAGTGCGTTATACAAGCGCGGACGCTATAAGAGAGAATGGTACGATGAACTGTTAAGTAGTATGCCAGACAGTGCGAAAACCGTGACGCAACGCATGCGACGTGCGCTTGCTAAGGCCTGTAATCATTTGGCGCAGCTGGGCTTAGACGATTACAATAACGAAATTTTTAGCCGCTATGCCTATGTTTTGTTTGACGCCAAATGTATCAAAGATGAAATGAATGCCATTAAAAACAATCAAAAATCAAGCGCTAAAATAAATTTAATTCGCTTTATTGACAGCGCAGTGATGGAACTTAAAATGCGCAACGAAGCCGATTGATTAAAAAAATCTAAAAGCCAATTCAGTTGGCTTTTTTGTGACTATTAAGTCAATGTCATTTCGAGCGTAGTCGAGAAATCTCGGGTTTTAAATGCGAGATCTCTCCACTTAACTCGCGCTTCGGTCGAGATGACACAAAGCTAAACAGTTGCTATTTTTTTTGCCAAAAAACGAAAATGTTTTGAGTTTTTTTGAAGCAAATTGAAACCACCATATTATAATCATACCAATCAATGCTATTTTTATAAATATTGACGTTCAATGATTAAAAGGTGATGGAGGTAAAAAATGAAAAAACTATTGGCTTTATTGTTGGTAATGATGTTAGTGTTTTCAGGTTGCGCAGCGCCGAGTGGTTCTAGTGAACAGCCAGCTGATGACCAATCGTCAGGCGGTGCTACAGCAGGTGACGTTATTAAAATTGGTTGGATCGGGTCATTAACGGGCGACCAAGCAGTGTGGGGCACTTGTGAATTTAATACGGTAAAAATGCTTGTCGAAGAGGCTAATGGTAAAGGTGGTTGGTTAGGTAAACAAATTGAAGTGATCGGCTATGACACAAAGGGTGATTCACTTGAAGCAGTCAATGCCGTCAAGCGACTAGTTGGTCAAGACAAAGTAGTTGCCATTATCGGGCCCAATGCGTCAGGTCAGGCCATTGCAATTAGCCAAGTGTTATCTGAAGCAAAAGTGGCTGATATTGCAACAGTTGCAACTAACCCTAAGGTAACCGTTGATGATGATGGCAACACAAAAGAATATAACTTTAGGGTTTGTTTTATTGACCCCTATCAGGGTGCCGTTGCAGCTGGTTTTGCCTTTGAAGAACTCAATCTTAAAAAAGCGGCTATTCTATACGATGTGGCTGACGAATATTCGCAGGGTTTAACAGAATTCTTTGAAAAGACATTTGTCGAAAAAGGCGGCGAAATCGTTGCAAAAGAAGCGTTTAAATTTGGCGATGTTGACTTTAGACCACAATTGTCAGCAATCAAAGAAAAGAACCCTGATGTTATCTTTATGCCTTACTTTTTTAAAGAAGTTGCACTCAGTTCACAGCAAGCCAGAGAACTTGGCATCGATGCAACATTAATCGGTGGCGACGGTTGGACATCAGAACAATTACTCGAAATGGCAGGCGACGCCGTTGAGGGCAGTTATGTCGTCAATCACTTAGACTTTGATGATCCCGACGTACAAGACTTTAAAGATGCTTATACAGGAAAGTACAATAAGCCAGTCGAACTTAACGGCTACTTGGCTTATGACGCATTTAGCATGTTAGCTGCCGCTGTCGAAAAAGCAGGTGTGGCTGATTCAGTCAAGATAAAAGATGCACTTGAAAACATTGAAGTTCAAGGTATTACCGGTAAAATCGTAATTGATCCAAAGACGCATAATCCAGTCGGCAAAGACGCTGCTATGCTCAAAATTGAAAACAACCGTTACAACTTTGTGATGAAGTATTCTGTAAAATAGATTTTAGCACACAGAGCCGTCAGCCTATTGGTCATGACGGCTCTGTTTATAAACAAGGGGAAAACTATGAATATACCAACGTTTGGCACGCTTGTACAGCAGTTGATAAATGGTATATCAATCGGCAGTGTATATGCGTTGATGGCTGTAGGCTATTCCTTGGTTTACAGCATTATGAACTTTAGTAATTTTGCCCACGGCGGCGTCATTATGCTCGGTGCTTACTTTGGCTTTTTCGCACTGACAATGTTTGGCATGCCGTTTCCTGTTGCACTTGTGGCGGCAACGCTCTTGTCGACGGTAATAGCCATTATGGTTGAACGGGTCGCCTATAATCCGCTACGGCAAAGAAACGCACCGTATTTATACTTTATTATCTCGGCGATGGGCATGTCAATCTTCTTAGAGAACTTAGTAATAGCAACAATTGGTCCAAACTTTAAGACCTATCCCAAAGTGTTTGAAACAAAGCCGATAGAATTTGGCAATATCGCCTTAGGCCGGCTTGATATCACGATGTTGATCATATCGACAATTACATTATTAGTATTGTTATTTATTATCGAACGCACCAAAGTTGGCTTGGCAATACGGGCAACCGCCTATAATTTAAGAGCCAGCGCGTTAATGGGCGTCAATACCGATTACATCATCTTTATCGTATTTGGGCTCGGTGGTGCCATGGCGGGTATTGCTGGTGTGTTATTCGGTATGAAATACACCGTTTATCCACAAATTGGTTTTATTACGACAAAGGCCTTTATCGCTGCGGTATTTGGTGGTTTGGGTAGCTTGGCGGGTGCAGTTATTGGTGCCATTTTGCTGGGCATTATCGAAACCATTGTCGCTGGTGTGTTTGGGCTGTCGCAATACCGTGACCTATTTGCATTTGCCATCTTAATACTGGTCTTAATCATCAGACCAATGGGTATTATGGGCAAGAAAAGCGAAGACAAAGCATAGGAGGGCATATGAACTGGTATTATATAGAAGGCATATTAATATTAGCCGGAATAAATTTACTAACTGTGCTCGGTCTGTCGCTGTTAACGGGTTTTACGGGGTTATTTTCATTTGGGCACGCAGGCTTTATGGCAATTGGTGCCTATACAGCAGCACTTTGCACAATGAAACTGGGCATGAACTTTTATTTGGCGTTACTATGCGGCGCATTGGCAGCCGCAATTAGCAGTTTGATTATCGGTAAGCTGACGCTTAACTTAAAAGGCGATTATTTTATTATTGCCACACTGGGCTTTGGCGAGGCAATCAGATTGATTTTCGACAATGTTCAGGCAGTAGGCGGCGCTAGGGGCTTACCAGGCGTGCCTGCCTACACCAATTTATACAATGTTATCGTTATCAATATTATTGCAATTATCGTGTTAATCAACATCATAAAATCAAAGCACGGCAGAAATATGAAAGCAGTCAGAGAAGAAGAAATGGCGTCAAGCATCATTGGCGTCGACGTCTTTAAGTACAAGCTGCACTCACTTTGGATTAGCGCCGTCTACGCGGGTATTTCAGGCGGGCTATTAGCGCATTATATCGGCTTTTTACAACCTAAAATGTTTCAACTTATCAAGTCGACTGAACTGACCATTATCGTTATTTTTGGCGGCTTGGGCAGTATAACCGGTTCAGTTATTGGCGCACTCGTCTTGACGGCATTGCCCGAACTGCTCAGAAGCGTCAACGAATGGCGTCTGGTACTGTATGGAGCAGCAGTTGTGCTGATTATGATTACGCGACCAAAGGGCTTAATGGGCGGTTTAGAATTTAACCAATTGCCGGGCATTAAACATCTGTTTGCAAAAAAGCGCACAGGCGCCAACAAGGAGGCTTAAAATGGCTTTGTTAGAACTAAAAAATATAACAAAACAATTTGGCGGCCTCACTGCCGTCGGCGATGTCAATATCAGCATTGAAGACAAAGAAATCTACGGTCTTATTGGGCCAAACGGCGCGGGCAAAACGACCATATTTAACTTAATAACAGGTATTTATGAATTAACAGAAGGTGAAATACACTTTGCCGGCAAGCGCATAGATAAACTCGAAACATTTAAAATTGCCGATTCAGGTATCACGCGCACCTTTCAAAATATTCGTCTATTTAAGAATTTGACAACCTATGATAATATTTTGACGGCGTGTCATTACAATGCCGATTACAGCTTGCTCGACAGTATAATCAGAACCAAAAAACACCGCGCAGGAGAACGTGTACTACACGAACAAGCTGAAGAACTACTTGAAATACTGGGCTTAACCGACCGGCGCGATGTCATCGCTCAAAATTTACCCTATGGCTGGCAAAGGCGCTTAGAAATCGCACGCGCCTTGGCACTTAGACCAAAACTGCTATTGCTCGATGAACCAGCTGCCGGTATGAACCCCGAAGAAACCTTACAACTGCTCGATTTAATCAAAGAAGTGCGCGAAAAGTTTGACTTGACCATTTTAGTGATCGAACACCACATGGATCTGATCATGAACCTATGTCATCGCATTACCGTGCTCAACTTTGGCAGAGAACTAGCAACTGGTACGCCGGCTGAAATTCAATCTAATCCAAAAGTAGTTGAGGCCTATTTAGGAGAGGAGGTTGACGACTAATGCTAAAAGTAAGAAATCTCAATGTGCACTATGGCGGCATTCACGCCTTAAGAGGCGTTGATATCGACATTGAAGAAGGTCAAATCGTCTCGATAATAGGCTCTAACGGTGCCGGTAAAAGCACCTTGCTAAACGCCATTTCAGCGGTTGTTAAAACCAGTGATGGCACCATTGAATACAAGGGTCAAAAGCTACCCAATAAGATGAACGCAGTCGTTAAAGCAGGCATATCACAAGTGCCTGAGGGTCGCTTGGTATTTGCTAATCTATCGGTCATCGACAATTTGATGATGGGGGCTTATCTGCGCAATGACAAGGCAAAAATTGCCAGTGATATCAAAAAAGTGTACGAACTGTTTCCGCGTTTATTTGAACGCAAACAACAAATGGCTGGCACATTAAGCGGCGGCGAACAGCAGATGCTAGCGATGGGTAGAGGCTTAATGTCAGACCCTGACTTAATACTACTAGACGAACCATCATTGGGCTTAGCGCCGCTACTGGTCAACACCATATTTGAAATCATCGTCGACATCAAAAGCCTAAATAAAACCATATTATTGGTTGAACAAAACGCCTATAAGGCATTGTCGATTGCCGATGTCGGCTATGTACTCGAACAAGGTGTTATCACAAAACAAGGCAGCGCAGTCATTTCGAGCGAAGTCGAGAAATCTCGGGTTTTAAATGCGCTCTCTCCACTTCACTAGTTTCGGTTGAGACGACGCAAAGTAGTGAACAGTTACAAAATGATAATGGAATGTATAATAGTGAGATAGGGGCTAACAGTAGCCCCTATCAGACTGTAGAAAATGCCCAATTTCTTTGTTGCAGCGCAAAATGTCGATTCTTACGTATGTCTTTATACGCCGCGACCCGCCATTTTGCTTGCGCCTCGAACTTGAACATTTTCTACAGCCTGCAGATTATCAACTTTGTCGACACTCTAAGGGGCTACTAGCAGCCCCTATTTAATTGCGTATTTGTAGTAAATCGACCAAATTTAAAGTGCGTATTTGTGAAAAGCAACTTTTTATCGAGCAAAGATAACATAGCTAAACCCATTGAAGCAAATCATATAATTAGAGAAAAACACCGTTCTTTAGACCAATTTTCAATATAATACGCTAGTAGAATTAACGCTAAATATGTTATTCATATCAAATACCTTAAAAAACAATGCAGATGTCTTTAGTGAATAACAGCTATAGAAATAGCCATTATATGATATAATAATTAGAGCTTATAAATAATTATCAAGACAAAGGAGACTATTTTGGAAAGTCAAAATATTGAATACAAAGAATCTTGGAAAGATGAATATATAAAATGGATTTGTGGTTTTGCTAATGCTCATGGTGGCGTTATTTACATTGGTAAAATGGATGACGGTACTGTAAAAGGTATCGATAATAGCAGAAAATTACTAGAAGATATTCCTAATAAAATCAGAGATATACTTGGTATTATTGTTGATGTTAATCTATTATCTGAAAATGGTAAAGAGTATATTGAAATTATTACAAGTCCGAGTTCTTTTCCTATTTCTTATAAAGGTCAGTATCATTATAGAAGTGGCAGTACCAAGCAAGAATTAAAAGGTAATGCATTAAACCAATTTCTTCTTAAAAAAATGAATATCACTTGGGAAAGTGCAATTATTGATAACCTAAGCGTTGATGAATTAATAAATGATAGTTTTATGATATTTAAGGAAAATGCCATCAGAAGTAGAAGAATGAATGAAGTAGACTTAAATATTAGCAATAGAGAATTATTAGAAAAACTTGAATTAATAGAAGATGGTAAATTAACGCGAGCAGGCGTTTTGCTTTTTCATCATAAAGCAGAAAAGTGGGTTCATGGTGCGCATATAAAAATTGGATACTTTAGTAGTGGTGCAGAGATTGAATATCAAGACGAGATTTATGGTTCTTTGCTATATCAAGCTCAAAATGCTATTGATTTATTATACTTGAAATACTTAAAAGCCCAAATAAGCTATGATGGTATTCATAGAGTGGAGACTTATCCGTACCCAAAAGAAGCTATTAGAGAGGCTATTTTAAATGCGATTGCGCACAAAAATTATGAGAGGCAAGTTCCAATCCAGATTAAGGTTTTTGATGATAAAATAAT
>PDWJ01003623.1_pt1 | contig 14548 bp, 9 predicted proteins | sample 1430881 | NCBI WGS metagenome assembly PDWJ01 (sample SAMN01162460, study PRJNA174530) | Oral metagenome, whole genome shotgun sequencing project. | biome: Marine environment; feature: Marine mammal; material: Swab sample of the gingival sulcus; isolation source: swab sample of gingival sulcus... | reverse complement strand
TCCTGAGGTGGTTTACAATACACCAGGTACTTACGATGTAACTCTTACTATTAGTAAAGATGGTAAATCAGATACCAAAACCAAGAAAGAATATATCGTTGTAATGGAAGAGGTAAATGTTGATTTCACCGCTGATAAAACAAATATCAAGACCGGGGAAGAGGTAGCATTTACTGATAATAGTACCGGAGAAATAACTGATTGGGAATGGACCTTTAACGGTGGTAATCCTGCAACTTCAACAGTACAGAATCCTAAGGTGGTTTACAATACTGCCGGAACTTATGATGTTACGCTTAAAGTAACCGATAAATATGGTACGGTTAAAACCAAAACCAAGGAAGCTTATATTACTGTAGAGGAAGTTGAGCCTCCATTGGCTGCTGATTTTGTTGCAAGTGCTACAAAGGTTAAAGTAGGCGAAACTGTTAAGTTTACTGATAATAGTGAAGGTAACCCAACAGCCTGGAACTGGACATTCGACGGAGGTACTCCTGGTGATTCAGATGTACAGAATCCTGAAGTGGTTTACAATACACCAGGTACTTACGATGTAACCCTTACTGTAAGTAAAGATGGTGAATCAGATACTAAAACCAAGCAGGCATATATTACTGTTGTTGAGGAAGAAGTTCCTTTGGTTGCTGATTTTACTGCTGATGTTACTCAAATAACTGTAGGAGGAGAAGTAAACTTTACCGATAAGAGTGAAGGAAACCCAACAGATTGGGAATGGGAATTTGAAGGAGGAACACCTAACAATTCTACTTCTCAGAATCCTAAGGTAGTTTACAATACACCTGGTACTTACGATGTAACCCTAACCATTAGTAAAGATGGAAAATCGGATACTGAAACTAAAAAAGGTTACATTGTGGTAATGGAAAAAGTGGAAGTTGACTTTATAGCTGATAAAACAAATATCAAGACCGGTGAAGAAGTGACATTTACCGATAAGAGTACCGGAGCTATTACCAACTGGGAGTGGACTTTCAATGGCGGAGATCCTGCAACATCAACAATGCAGAATCCTAAAGTGGTTTACAACACACCTGGTACTTATGATGTTACTTTGAAAGTAACCGATAAGTATGGTACTGTTAAAACCGAAACCAAAGAAGCTTACATCACAGTTGAGCAAGCTGAACCTCCATTGGTAGCTGATTTTACAGCAGATGTAACACAAGTAACCGTTGGTGGAACAGTTAAATTTACCGATAATAGTGAAGGAAATCCAACAGCCTGGAACTGGACATTCGACGGAGGTACTCCTGGTAATTCAGATGTTCAGAATCCTGAGGTGGTTTACAACACACCTGGTACCTATGATGTGACCCTTACTATTAGTAAAGATGGTAAATCGGATACCAAAGTGAAGAAAGCGTATATTGTTGTAATGGAAGAACTGACTGTTGACTTTACAGCAGATAAAACAACCATTAAAGCTGGTGAAGAGGTAGCATTTACCGATAATAGTACAGGAGCTATCACTAACTGGGAGTGGACTTTCAATGGTGGTGATCCTGCAACATCAACAATGCAGAATCCTAAGGTGGTTTACAACACTGCCGGAACTTATGATGTTACTTTGAAAGTAACCGATAAGTATGGTACCGTTAAAACCGAAACCAAAGAAGCTTATATTACAGTTGAGGAAGCAGAGCCTGAATTAGTTGCTGATTTTACAGCTGATGTAACACAAGTAACCGTTGGTGGAACAGTTAAGTTTACCGATAATAGTGAAGGTAATCCAACAGCCTGGAACTGGACATTCGATGGAGGTACTCCTGACAATTCAGATGTTCAGAATCCTGAGGTGGTTTATAATACACCTGGTACTTATGATGTAACTCTTACTGTTAGCAAAGATGGTAAGTCGGATACTAAAGTGAAGAAGGCCTATATTGTTGTAATGGAAGAATTAACTGTTGACTTTACAGCAGATAAAACAACCATTAAAGCTGGTGAAGAGGTCGCATTTACCGATAATAGTACAGGAGCTATCACCGAGTGGGAGTGGACCTTCAACGGTGGTGATCCTGCAACATCAACAATGCAGAATCCTAAGGTGGTTTATAACACCGCCGGAACTTACGATGTTACTTTAAAAGTAACCGATAAGTATGGTACAGTTAAAACCGAAACCAAAAAGGCTTATATTACAGTTGAGGAAGCAGAGCCTGAATTAGTTGCTGATTTTACAGCTGATAAGACCACAGTATATGTTGGTGAGTCTGTTCAATTTACGAATACCAGTCAAGGTAATCCTACCAGCTGGAGTTGGAATTTTACAGGAGGAACACCAAATACATCTACTGAAGAGAATCCTACAGTTACTTACAATGAGGCTGGAACTTTCGATGTTACTTTAACTGTTGGTAGAGATGGTGAAAGCAATACGCTTACCAAAAAAGCATTTATAACTGTTAAGGATTCTGGAACAGGGGATGACGAATGGTTGTATAATGTTCCTGAAGAATTACAAAATAGTTTAGTTGCTTATGGTGACGAAGACGATGGCTATTTCACTGGTCAGAATAGCGATGGAACTAATGCTTATGCTGAGCGATTTGAGTTGCCAAGCGAAGAGTACAACTGTGTAACAAAAGTACAGATTGCTCCTGCTGCAATTAATGCTCAATCTGATGATGCTTATATTACTCTTAAGATATGGACTGGAAAGAGAAAACCAACTAAAGAAGTATATACTGAAAAGATAGCATTAAAAGATTTGCAAGTAGATCAGTTTAATACTATTACATTGAAGTATCCGGTTGCAGTAAATGATGTTTTCTATGTAGGATACGAAGTGAATTATACTAAACCTATTGATCAATTTGCAGTATATCATACTCCATTTGATATGTATAATACTTTCCCAAATACTGCATATATGAAGTATGCAGGTCGTCGCTGGGTATCATTCCCAACAACATCATACTTTAATTTCTCATTGGCAATTAAGGCAATGGTTGGATATAGTGCTTCTGCGGAAGGAGCAGCTCCTTCTCCTTATGCTAAATTGCAAGAGTCTAAAGTTAAGGAACTTACAATTTATCCTAACCCAATGTCGGAACAAACACGTATTGAGTTCCCAAATAAGGATAGAAAACAGTACCGATTAGTTGTTATAGATGCTAGTGGAAAAGTTGTTCGTATTATTAATAATATTACCAATGATAACTTTATTATCAATAGAGGTCAGCTTCGTCCGGGAGTTCATATTTTGAACTTATCGGGAGAGAAACTTTATAAAGGTAAGTTGTTAGTGAAATAATAAAATGGCATATATAATATGTATGGAGGATATCCCAATTGGGGTATCCTCTTTTTTCTGTAGAAGAAAAAGTTAAAATTTACAAACTGCTTAAAAAATATTATACTATTTTAGATTTAACCCGCATTAATTTATTGCATTAATTTAGTGCAGATGTAAAGCATCTAAACCTGTAGGTATAGTTGTCTTAGTGACGAAACAGATGTGCTGAGATAATGACAAACAATACCCCAAAAACGGGCTGTATGTTTCATTCCTATTTTACCTGCATATATCTGAATATTATTCTTTTATAAATTACAATTAAAAAGTGTGATGAATAATGCGGATTAACCTTCTTCGGTTAAAATGCCCTATTGCTTCTGTTATTTTAAAATAAAACTTCGCTATAGCTACACGGTTATGTTTTCGTTTTTTTGGAGGATAAGAGAAAAGCAGATACTTGTTCTTTTGAGTAATGTCAAATTATGAATAATATTACTTTCTGATACGTTACAGGTAATAATAATTGGTATTTTTACTCTTTGATACGAAGAAAGTACAGCAATGATTTACGGAAAAGAAAAGTGGCAATTGTTTTTTTCTTTGGGAAAAAACACCCACAGATGCTTTTTGTTTTAGAATATTATTAACATTTTTGCAAGTTCAATTTTATCTGTATTCCATAAGTATATAAAAATGTATCGTTTATTACTATTGTTAACTTTCTTTTTGCAATCAATTATTGCTTTTTCACAAGAAACTGTACACGATTCGATTGTTTCTCAATCTCTGCGTGATTCGGTTTTTATTGTAATAAAACCACTGGATAAATCTGTTTATAGAATAAAGATAAAAGCAAGTGATTCGTTACGTTCTTTAGGAGATAATAAATTACATAACATGCACTTGTATAATCAGCAAGACCCTTTAAAACACATTAAAGAAACGGGGTTTAAGTTTTTGCTCCGTGAATTGGCTATGGATTATCCCAGAGCAAAATACACTTCCGATTCCATAACCGATGCGGTAAATATACTATTTGATTATGTGAAGAATGACAGTGTTCGTCGTATGGTGGGATATTTAAGAGACTATATCAAACAAAAGAAAACAGAAGAGGCTTTAAAGGCGGTAAAAAAACAGATAGCCTACGAAAAAGTAATGAGTTATCAGCCAGGATTAAAAATTGCAGAAGAGATAATAGATGAGGATGATACTAACTGGAAAGCTGCTGCATTAAAACGACTTTACGATTATGTAGAAAATGATCCGGTGCATCAATGGATACGTAAAATTAGCCGGGATTCGGTGTTTTTGGGAGTTCGTAATTACATGAACGATTCCATAAAATTCTGGATTAATAATGGCAAACAGAGTTTTAAACGTTTTTGGCTGAAAAAGAATCGTCGCGATTCCATTGGCATCTGGATTCAGAATACCAATGACCGTTCGGTACGTATATTGGTGGATGATGATGTGTATCAGCAATCGGTGCAACAATCGAAACGAAATGTGATACAGAATAAGTTGGCGAATGTTATTTCTGCGGATTATTATAAGTTGGCAAAATTAAATAAATACAAGCGATATCGTAAAATCTGGAAGACGGGTATTAAAACCGGATTATATTTTAATCAAGGTTATGTGAGTAGAAATTGGTCGCAAGGAGGAGAGAGTTCCATTGCTGTTACTTCAACTTTAGAGGCTTATGCCAATTATAAAAGGAAACGACACACATGGGAGAATAGGCTGGATATTAAGTATGGATTATTAAAGTCTGGTGATAATAAATTTCGTAAAAATGAGGATAGATTAGAATTGAATACAAAATACGGACAGAAGGCGGTAAAAAGTTGGTATTATTCAGCTCAGTTTAATTTGAAAACACAAATTGCAAATGGATATAGTTACCCCAGGGATAAATCAAGAAAGTTGAATTCAAGATTCTTTTCTCCTGCAAATATAATTGTATCTTTAGGGATGGATTATAAACCAAATTCTAAATTGTCAATCTTAATATCGCCGCTATCAGCTAAGTATACTATTGTTGCCGATACAGCACAGGTAGATCAAACAGTTTATGGTATTGATAAAGATAAAAAAATAAAAAAAGAAGTTGGAGCTTACGTCAATCTTTTTTCAAAGATAAAATTTTGGGGCGATTTTGAGCTGCAAAATAAGGTAACGCTTTATGCAAATTATGCTGAGAAATCTGAAAATGTAGATATTGATTGGGAATTGATTTTGAATATGCCTATTAGTCAGTATTTGTCGACAAAAATATCAACCCATTTACTTTCAGATGATGATACCAGTTCACAGCTGCAATTTCGGGAGAATTTTGCTCTCGGAGTAAGCTATCGGTTTTAGAAATAAAAAAGGCTCTATTCGAGAAAACAGAGCCTTAAAGATTAAATGTATTGAAAAGCAACTTTATTTGAGAGAATGTTAGAATTTAACGTTTTTACGCTTGTTTTTCTATACAATCACTACATATTCCATAAATGTAAAGGGAGTGATGTGAAACTTTAAATTTCATATCTGCTGAAACATTATTACGAACATCATCTAATCGGGTATCACAAAACTCTATAATTTTACCACATTTCGTACAAATCAGGTGATCGTGTTTGTTACTGTCATATGCTTTTTCGAATTGGGCAATGTTTTTACCAAACTGATGTTTTATTACCAATTTACAATCTAAAAGCAACTCTATGGTATTGTATAGGGTTGCTCTGCTAACTCTATAATTTTTATTTTTCATAAAAATGTATAGCGATTCAATATCAAAATGCCCCGATCTTGAATAAATTTCATCAAGAATAGCATAACGTTCAGGAGTTTTTCTATGTCCTTTATTTTGCAGGTATTCGGTAAAAATTGATTTTACAATTTCTTTTGTGTCTTCAACGCTCATATTTGTAAATATTTTTATCTATTATGAAATGATGGCTCTAAATTAGTTATTTTTTTTAGAATAAATAAAAATAGGGATAGTTATTTTTTGAAAACAGTTTGTTTTGGTTTTATTTCTGGAGGAGTATCTTCTATTCTTTTTACATTTTCTAAACTTTTTATCTTTATTAACTGTCCGATTAAATCATTTAGATCCTTGGTATTGTGAACATACAGGTGGATTAATCCTTCAAAAACACCATCGTGGCTTTCAAAATGTGCTGAACGCATATCTATATCGTGACCTTTTGAAATAATCTGGGTTACATCGTTTAGAATTCCCACTCTGTCGATTCCCGAAAATTGAACTACCGCTAAAAAAGCCATCATACGGTGGGGTTTCCATTCGGCAGCAATTAATCTGTCACCTTGACTCGACATTAACTTAAGTGCATTGGGACATTTTCTTTTATGTATAATTACATTATTTGCCATATCAATATAGCCGAAGACTTTGTCGCCGGGAATAGGGTTACAGCAAGAGGCAATTCTGTAATTTTCGTTCTGCTGCGATTCGGTAAGCAGAAGTGTTTTTTTGATGTCTATTTCGGGTTTGTGTGCCGATTCGTTTTCATTTTTCTTTTTATCGCTATTGCCAAAGAAGTTTAATCTCCAGTATTTTACAAACTTATTTTTCGATTTTTTCTTTACTATGGGGACCAGGTCTTCCACGTCAATTTTATCTGTTCCTGCTTTATAAAATAGCTCCTCTTTTCCCGATAGTTTATAATAATCCACCATTTTTTTGATAGATTTGGCATTGAGCTGCAAACTTTCATCTAAAAGCCGGTTTTCTATTATTTTGCTTCCCCTGGCCATTAACTCTTTGCGTTTTTGTTTAAATGCTGTTTTAATATTAGATTTTGCTTTAGCTGTAACTACAAAATCTAACCACTCGGCTTTGGGTTGCTGTTTTTCCGAAGTTAATACTTCTATTTGGTCACCGCTGCTTAAAACATGGTTGGCAGGCACCAGTTTATGGTTAATTTTTGCACCAATACACTGATCTCCCACCTCGGTATGAATGTTGTAGGCAAAATCTAATACAGTGGAATATTTAGGCAGGGCAATTGTTTCGCCTTTGGGAGTAAATACTTGTATCTCTTTGGTATATAAGTTTAATTTAAATTCATCGAGAAATGCCATAGTATCGGCTTCCGGATTATGTAATATCTCTTTTAAGTCTTTCAGCCACTTATCTAATTCCGATTCCGTAGTATTTTTCTGATAACGCGACTGCACAGCAAATCCTTTCTCTGCAATGTTATCCATACGTTCTGAACGGATTTGAAATTCAACAAATCCTCCTGTAGGTCCCATTACTATTACATGTATAGCCTCGTATCCGTTACTTTTGGGAGAACTGACCCAATCTTTTATTTGTCCTGGTTTAGGCCGGTAAATATCGGTGATAATGGAATATATTTTTAAACATTGCATTTTTTCCGATAAGTTTTTATCAGATTTAAAAACCACACGAACCGATTGCATTTGAAAAATCTCATCAATGGTTTTTTGTTGTTTCTGCATTTTATCCCAAATGGAATAGATACTTCGAGGACGGTTTTTGATGGTGTATTCAATGTTATTTTCTTTAAGTTTTTCCTCAACCGGAGCAATAATTGTTTGTATATTTTTTTCTGTTTCCTCTTTTCGTTCCTCTAATTTTTTAGCAATGGCATTGTATTCTTCCGGATTTTCATATTTTAAACTTAAACTTTCCAATTCCGATTTTATACTATTTAATCCCATACGATGAGCAAGAGGTGCAAACATATAAAGTGTTTCCCCCGCTATTTTCATCTGTTTTCGAACGGGCATTGATTCTAATGTACGCATATTGTGCAACCTATCTGCAATTTTGATTAAAATCACTCGTAAATCATCAGAAAGAGTTAGTAGCATTTTACGGAAATTTTCGGCTTGCATAGATGTATTTTGGTCGAAAACACCTTTTATTTTGGTTAAGCCATTAACTATTTGAGCTACCTTAGGTCCAAACAAATTTGAAATGTCTTCTACCGTATAATCAGTATCTTCTACAACATCGTGAAGTAATGCTGAAACAACCGATTTGGTCCCCAATCCTAATTCTTTGGCAACAATATGTGCTACCTCAATAGGATGGATAATATACGGTTCTCCTGATTTTCGGCGTACACCTTTGTGAGCTTCCTTTGCAAAAAGATAAGCCTTTTCTATAAGAGCCTTATTCTCGGGAGTAGTGCTACGCTTACAATCTTTCAGCATATTTTGATATGCAGAGGTGATTAGTTGTATGTCTTTCTCTTTTTCGATATCCATTGCTTGTTGTGTTATTTTAAGTTGCAGCATAAATATAGAAAAAAAATGTTAAAATTGGTATTTGCCAATAAAACTTTTTCTTGTTAATTTAATTATTTAATGTTTAAGCGTATTTATTGTTGTTTTTTAGCAATGTTTTCGCCGCATATAACAAGATACAGGTCATTGGTGTTAAAATAGGTTTGTGCTAAATTTTGAATATCTTCGGCGGTAACTTTTTGTATTTTTTGTATTAATTTTTGATAATAAGTGTTATCGTTGTCAAAAAGAAGATTGTTTTTTAAGCTTTCAGATAAAGCAAACGGATTATCAAGATGACGCAATAAGTCGCCCACAAAGTAGTTTTTTACCAATAGTAATTCTTCTGCAGATACAGGTTGTTCTTGTAATAATTGAATCTCGCGATATATCTCTTTAATAGCCTCGGAACAAACACTATTTCCAACATCGGAAATAATGCAAAAATGGCTGGCTGATTTGTGCGCAATCACCATACTATAAATGCCGTAGGTATAGCCTTTGTCTTCACGAATATTTTTCATTAAACGAGAACCAAAATAACCACCCAAAATAAGGTTGAATAGTTGCAGTGCAGGATATTGAGGGTGATTTTTAGGCAAAATAGGTCGTCCTATTCTAATACTTGCCTGAACTGCATCGGGTTTATGAATAAATGTTTCTTTGCAGGCAGATAATTCTATTTTATGAGTGATGTTATTGTCTGTTCTTGTCTCTTTCCATTTGGAGCTGCCAAAATATTTTTCCAGTAACTGATTAGTTGTAGTATTTATCTTTCCCGAAACAATTATTTTACAATTGTTATAGGTGTATTTGTTTCGATAAAATTCTTTTAGATTCTCTATTTTTATGTTATTGTAATCTTGCAGACTAACATTATTTGCGTAAGGGTGATTTTTTCCGTATAAAATCTCGTTGAATTTATCTTTGGCTTGAACGTTGGTTTTCTCATGTTCAACGATATAGCGTTGTTTTCGATTTAGCAATATGGTTTGAAATTCTTTTTCAGGAAAAATAGAATTTTTAATAATATCTTCGGTAATTTGAAGTGTTTTGTCTGCATATTTTGATAACGTATACAAACTTACAACAGCATTATATACACCGGTATTAAAAGAGATATAAGCTCCATAAAAATCGAATTTCTCTGCAATTTCGGCAGCTGTGTAGTTGGCTGTTCCTTCATTTAACATGCTGTTGGTGAAACTTGCTACCAATGCTGAAGGCTGATACCATGTTCCCGCCTGAAAAATAAAATCGAATTTTAATACATCTTGCGATCCTCCGGTTATGGTGTGTACTTTTATTCCGTTGCTTAATTGCGAGATTTTACTCGGTATAATATCAATTTGTTGAACCGAATTAAATTTGGGAGCTGTTTTGCGTTGTAGATTGTTCATCGGATAAATAAATTAATTGTTTTTTGCATGGTAATAAATTGTAGAACAGTTGCTTTTTTGAAATAATGTTTTGGCAATACGCTGAATATCTTCGGCGGTTACCTGCTGATATTTTTCTACTTCGTTATTAATATCTTCGGCATTGCCAAGCAATTCGTGGGTTGCTAAATTCATCGCTTTGTTCAGATAATTAATTTCAGAAAACACCAAAGTTGATTCTATTTTGTTTTTTACTTTTTGCAGTTCGTAATCACTTACTTTTTCAGTAGCTATTTTGTTGAGTTCTGCCCATATTGCTTCTTCTGCCTGCTCGAAAGTAACACCTGTGTTGAGTTTTCCTGTTACTAAAAACAGTCCGGGTTCATGTTCACCGGTTAAAAAAGCATCGATACTACTAAAAAGTTGTTTTTCTTTTATTAAGGATTGGAAAATTCTTGACGACTGACCGTTGGAAAGTATATCGGAAACCAAATCGGTTGTATGGTAATCGATATGGGTTCGGCTGCACATATGAAAAGCCATATAAATGGCATCAACAGGAACATTTCGTTCTAAATGCAACGTTCTGAATTCGGTTTGCTCTGGTTCTTCGGGTAAATTTCTTGGTGTAATATCTCTGCGTTCAATATCGCCAAACCATTTTTCCACAAGTGGTTGTACTTCAGCCGTTGTGATATTTCCACTGACCACCAAAATGGCATTGTTGGGAGCGTAATGTTTATAGAAAAAGTCTTTTACTTCATTGAGAGTTGCAGTTTCTATCTGTTCGATACTTTTACCGATGGTTGCCCACTGGTAGGGGTGTTTTTTATATGCCAACGGACGCAGATGTAACCAAATATCGCCGTAAGGCTGGTTAAAATAGCGTTGTTTAAACTCTTCGATAACCACATTGCGTTGTACTTCTAAACTTTTTTCACTGAAAGCCAGACTCAACATTCTGTCGGATTCTAACCAAAAGGCAGTTTCTATATTTTTTGCAGGAAGCGTGATGTAATAGTTGGTAATATCGTTGGAAGTAAAAGCATTGTTTTCGCCGCCAACCAATTGTAATGGTTCGTCGTAGTTGGGAATATTTACCGAACCGCCAAACATTAAATGTTCGAAAAGATGAGCAAATCCGGTACGTTCGGGATTTTCGTCTTTTGCACCGATATTGTATAAAATATTAACGGCTGCCATTGGTGTGGTGGTATCGGTATGAACAATTACACGCAATCCGTTAGATAGTGTAAATTTATCGAATTCTATCATATGTTTCTTTTAAAAAATGTAACCTTCTAAAGTTCGCAAATTTACAAAAGGCTGGTGTTTATTCCTACAAAAAGAATTCAAAAGAGGAACACGTATGTAGAAAAAAGCCAAAAGACATAATCTTTAAGTATTATGTCTTTTGACTTTTTATTAATGTGTTTTAAAAATAAAGTAACTAACTACTATAGTTTTAAAGCTGCTATGTTTTGTAACTGCTGATTATATTCTGCAATTATTTCGTTAATAACTTCTGATGCCGATTGTATATCTGTAATTAAACTAACAATTTGTCCTATTTCTAATTCTCCATTTTCTAAATCGCCGTTAAACATTCCTTTTTTCGCTCGTCCTGTTCCCAGCAATTCACGTATCTCTTCTGGTGATGCTCCCCGCATTTCGGCTTGGTTAACTTCGTTAAAAAAACTGTTTTTGATTAAACGGGTAGGAGCCAATTTTTTCAATGCCAGTTTGGTATCACCCTCGTTTAAATTGGTTAATAACTGCTTAAAATTAGGATGTGCCGATGATTCATTCGTTGCAGCAAATCGAGTTCCTATTTGTACTCCTTCGGCTCCCAGAGCGATGGCTGCTAACATTGTTTTTCCTGTTCCAATACCTCCTGCGGCAATAACCGGCAGAGTAGTTGCCTTACAAACCGAAGGAATTAAAGCCATTGTGGTGGTTTCTTCTCTGCCGTTGTGTCCTCCTGCTTCAAACCCCTCGGCTACAATGGCATCAACATTGGCATCTTCGCATTTTTTTGCGAATAAAGAACTTGATACCACATGTACAACGGTAATACCATGTTCTTTTAGAAAAGCTGTCCATTTTTTAGGACTTCCTGCCGATGTAAATACAATTTTTACATTTTCTTTTACTATAATTTGCATAATTTCCTCTATTTGAGGATATAGTAAAGGAACGTTTACCCCAAAAGGTTTATTGGTTGCATTTTTTGTTTTTTGTATATGTTCTTGCAGTATTTCGGGGTGCATAGAACCAGCACCAAGCAGACCTAAGCCTCCGGCATTACTTACAGCACTGGCCAGTCGCCAACCTGAACACCACACCATGCCTCCTTGTATGATGGGGTATTTTATTCCAAAAAGTGAGGTGATTCTATTATTCATAATTTTTAATTTATTGGTTGGTTACAAAAAACAAATTTACAAAAAAAAGGTTGTAATACTTTCAATTGTATTACAGTTAATTAAGGAAAAGAGCATATGTATTGATAAATGATTGTATTTTTATGACGAATGGTTTAATAATCCTTAATAAAATATTAGAAATCATTATTTTTAGAATAGATGATGGTATAAAGAATAGCAGTTTATTGTAACACCCAATTTTTTAATAACAGTGTTCCATATTCGGTAAGTACCGATTCTGGGTGGAATTGTACTCCGCGAATATCCAATTCTTTATGACGAATAGCCATGATAATATCTTTATTGTCGATGGCAGTAATTTGCAGGTTGTCGGGAAAATTATGGTTCGATATTGCCCATGAGTGGTATCGGCCCGAATTGAAAGTAGCCGGGATATTTTGAAACAGTAATTCACTGCTGTCAGTTACAATGGTAGGTTTGGGTACACCATGTACTATTTCGGTCAGGTTTACCAGCTCTGCACCAAAATATTCGCCGATATACTGCATTCCTAAACAGACACCAAATATAGATTTTTTGCCGGCATATTTATCCAGAATAGTACCCATTACTTTTACTTCGGAAGGAATACCCGGTCCTGGTGAAAGAATAATTTTATCACAGTTATCCAGTACTTTCCAATCAATATTGTTGTTGCGCATAACTGTACACGTTTGGCAATATTGTTCAACAATGTGTACCAAATTGTAGGTAAAAGAATCGAAATTGTCTATTATAGCTATATGCACTGTTGTTGATTGTCTTTAATTGATAATTTCTATAAAATAAAAAGGAATGATATTATAAATTCCCGATTGTTTACTATATTTGAGCTGCAAAAATAAATTAAATTTTAATGATAACATCAAAATCTATGCAGAATGATTTTGATATAAAAATTACAAGAATGAAAAAGATAGTAAATTCAGAAAAAGCACCTAAGGCAATAGGTCCTTACAGTCAGGCAGTAGAAGCAAACGGAACATTGTATATTTCCGGTCAATTACCAGTTGATGTGGCTACCGGAAAATTTGTAGAGGGGGGCGTTATTGAACAGACTCAGCAGGTGATGAAAAATATCGGTTATATTTTAGAAGAAGCAGGTTATACATTCGAGAATGTGGTAAAATCAACTTGCTTGCTAAGCGATATTGCTAACTTTGCAGATATGAATGCTGTTTATGGTGAATATTACAAAGAAAATTGTCCTGCTCGTGCTGCTTTTGCAGTAAAAGATTTACCTCTTGGTGCTTTGGTTGAAATTGAAACTATTGCTGTAAAGTAAATTTGTAACGAAAAGAAAAAAGCGGAGAATTTTTAACTCTCCGCTTTTTTTGTTTTATTCTTCGCAACAATCTTCTCTGTTTTGATTTTCCAACAGATGCATCGCTTCATGAATCATTCCTTTTAACTCCTCCGGAGCAGATGCAATGGCATTTTTTAGTTTCTTTTGTTCTGCCTGAATGGTTTGGGTATCAATCTTTCCCGTAAGGTTTTCTATCACGGTAAATGCCTCAAAAGCAGTTTCAAAATCAGAATGGATTAATAAATCGACAAAAGTGGTAACATTATCGGTAAAATCGATACTTGATTGCCAACAAATTCCCACCATCTCTTTTTGAATAGAAGCATATTTTTTATCGGTAATGGCTTGTAGAATAATCGGTTTTGCACTGTTGTCTTTTATATCTGCCCAAAATTTAATACAACTATTCAACACCTCTTTATCGGTGATTGTTATCATTAAATCGAGTAGTGGTGTTAGGTCGCTTGTTTTTCCATGCTCACGCAAATGAGTTAAAACTTCGTCTATCGATTTTTTATCTACTGATTTTAAATCGGAAAGGATTGATTTCTTCATTTTTATTTTGCCTTTTTATACTTATTCGCTTTTAACGGCACAAAAATACAATATTTTTTTCTTCCGTCTAATTGTCACATTATTAATTGGCTGTTAGCTGTTAGCCTTTTGCTGTTGGCTCTTCCGTCTCCCGACTTCGGTCTTCGGTCTTCCGTCTAATTGTCACATTATTAATTGGCTGTTAGCTGTTAGCCTTTTGCTGTTGGCTCTTCCGTCTTCCGACTTCGGTCTTCGGTCTCCCGTCTAATTGTCACATTAACCAATTGTCACATTATCTCATTAATCTAACCACAAAGAACACAAAGAATACACAAAGTTCACAAAGGACTTCTTCCGTTTTATT
>PDWJ01003621.1_pt1 | contig 14550 bp, 9 predicted proteins | sample 1430881 | NCBI WGS metagenome assembly PDWJ01 (sample SAMN01162460, study PRJNA174530) | Oral metagenome, whole genome shotgun sequencing project. | biome: Marine environment; feature: Marine mammal; material: Swab sample of the gingival sulcus; isolation source: swab sample of gingival sulcus... | reverse complement strand
CTTTTTTTGAAAATAGCACCACTATTTTCTGTAAAAAGTGCCTTGTCTAAATAAAATTTAGCTCATTTTCAGTCAAAAACTAAAAGTTTAAATGAGTTCATTTCTTAAAAAATATCCAATCTAAAATTCAGATTATTTTTTAAGTAAATATCTAAAAAGTTTAAATGAGTTCAATTACTTTTTTATTGATGATTGATAATTAGTTATTATCAATCATCAATTAAATAATTATCAATTAATTTTTAAGGTAAATATATCCTTTTACAGGTTTAGAACCATCACCTAAATCTAATATATAGAAATATGTTCCTTCAGGTAATTTTTCTCCACCTACTCCTATTCCGTATTGATTTGTTCCGTTCCAATCATTTTTGTAAGGAGTTGCTTCGAATACTTTATTTCCCCATCTGTTCATTATAACAATAGTATTGTTTTGATAATTTTCTAAATTATTTATCACAAAATATTCGTTTATACCATCGCCGTTTGGTGAAAATCCGTTAGGAATTAACACTCCTAAATCGACTCCGGGTATTACGTCTATTGTTACTGTTGCTTGGTCACATAACGGCGGATTGCCATCATCACATATTTCATATACAAAACTATCGGTACCTTCAAATCCTTCTTCCGGTGTATAAGTATAAGTTCCGTCTGAATTGATTACTACTGTTCCGTGATAAGGTCCTGATACAGGAGTGGTATTTACGGTTAAATTATCGCCGTCTATATCACTGTCGTTATCTGATAAATTACCTGTAACGGCTTCGTTTACTGTTGTTTCTTCTGTATCATCTAATGCTACGGGTGCATCGTTTACAGGATTTACAACTATAGTTACTGTAGCTTGATCACATTCTACAGGGTCTTCATCATTACACACTTCATATACAAAACTGTCGGTTCCGTTAAAGTTTTCATCAGGTATATAAGTATATGTACCGTCTGCATTTAGTGTTAATGTTCCGTGTTCTACATCTTCGATAGGTGTTGTTGTTACGGTTAAATTACTTCCGTCGTTATCAACATCGTTGTCTAATACTGTTGTGCCGTTTAAGACTTCGTCTTCGTTTATTTCGGCATAATCATCATTAGCAACTAACGGTTCATTTACAAAGTTTACAGTTATTGTTACTGTTGCTTGATCACATAACGGAGGATTACCATCATCACATACTTCATATACAAAACTGTCAGTTCCATAGAACCCTTCGTTTGGTGTATATGTATAGTTGCCGTTTTCATCAATAGTAACTGTTCCGTTCGACGGTCCTGATACAGGTGTTGTATTCACTGTTAAGTCATCGCCGTCTATGTCGCTGTCATTATCTAAAACTGTACCTGATACCGAAACATTCATATTTGTTGTTGCATTATCATCTTCGGCTACAGGTGCGTCGTTTACAGGTAATACTGTTATGTAAACAACTGCGGTATCACATTCTACCGGATTTTCGTCGTTACATACTAAGTATATAAAGCTGTCTTCGCCATAGTAATCTGCATCAGGTGTATTTTGCCGGAGTTGCAATGGTCTTTGTGGGCAGACAAGTGCATGAAAATCAAAAATGAAACATAAAAAAGTTCGCAGATTTTGCAGAAGTGTTTTCCCGAGAGCAGTCTATCTTAAAATTATTTCTGTAATAATTTCTTCGCCGGATTTTTCGTTTAGTCGTCTTGCCAGCTCCGAACGAATCATCAACAATTCGTTTCTAATGATAGATGATTTTAACGAAACGAACAGCTTTTTATCTTTTATGTAAATATTTGTTGTTGCATTGGCGATGTAAGTTCCAACAACATCTTCCCATTGTCTCACAAGGCTTACTTCTTTGAGTTTTGCTCCAATTTTCAGTGCCTCAACATATTGTTGCAAAACTTCTCCGAGCGTTTGTGTTTTTGTATGTCGCATAAATTTGATTTTACGAACAAACGTACAAAACAAAATTTAATTTTTACTGCACGAATGTCGTCAGGTTTGGTTTTGTAAGCACAAAGCCCACTGATTTAGCGGGCTTTATATCCGTTTACAACTTCTAAAATAGTAAAAAGTGACTCCGGCGGGATTCAAACCCACGACCTTCAGAACCGGAATCTGACGTTCTATTCAGCTGAACTACGGAGCCTTTTTCCTAATCAATCACAAAAAATAGGTTGCAAAAATAAGCATATAATCTAAATTTACCAATAATACACGAAAAGTTTTGGGTAAAATATTTTTTATACATTTGATTTTACATTACGCAAAGGTTTTAATTTGTCCCCAAATTTGCTTTGTCCCACATTTTTTTGTACTTTATCCCCTGTCGAAACACACATTGGCCAACTGCAATTGCAGATTTTGACGCTCTCTGTCTTTTTTAAATCCTGCACTCCGCAAAGCCGAATCTTTGACAACAATTCACAAAATACTGCGAATAACAAAATAAAGTAGTCTTTTGTATTGTTCTACAAAATTATCAATGTTTAAAAAAGTTGAATTAAATTAATACATAAAACAAATATCATGAGTAATTACCACATTAAAGGATTGGAAGAATATTTTGCCGTTTACCGCAGGTCTGTCAGATACCCCGAAAAATTTTGGGAAGAAATCGCTGAAGAACATTTTGTATGGCGAAGAAAATGGGATAAGGTATTGAGTTGGGATTTTGAAAAACCTGAAATAAAATGGTTTGAAGGTGCTCAATTGAATATTACCGAAAACTGTATTGACCGTCATCTATTGACGAATTCCGATAAAACAGCCATTATTTTTGAACCTAACGATCCCAACGAAGCTGCCGAATATATCAGCTATGGCGAGCTGTCGAAGCGTGTGAATGCGTTTGCCAATGTCTTAAAAACAGAGGGGATTCAAAAAGGCGATCGTGTTTGTATTTATTTGCCGATGATTCCGGAATTAGCTGTTGCTGTTTTGGCTTGCGCAAGAATTGGAGCGGTTCACTCTGTTGTTTTTGCCGGATTTTCTTCTTCTGCCTTAGCTACAAGAGTTAAAGACAGCGGATGTAAAATGGTAATTACCTCAGATGGTTCGTATCGAGGTGCGAAAACGATTGACCTAAAAGGAATTGTTGATAAAGCCTTAGACGATTGTCCTACGGTTGAATCGGTTTTGCTTGTTAAAAGAACTCATACTGCTATTACGATGCAAGAAGGACGCGACAAATGGTTGCAGCCTTTATTGGACAATGCCTCTACGGTTTGTGAGGGCGAAACGATGGAGGCTGAAGACCCTTTATTTATTCTATATACCTCAGGCTCAACGGGGAAACCCAAAGGCATGGTGCATACGACTGCCGGATATATGGTCAATACGGCTTTTACGTTTAAAAATGTATTTCAATATCGCGACAATGATGTTTATTGGTGTACTGCCGACATCGGTTGGATTACCGGACACAGTTATATAATTTATGGACCTTTAGCTAACGGGGCAACAACAATACTCTTCGAGGGGATTCCAAGTTACCCCGATTTCGGAAGATTTTGGGAAGTCGTACAAAAGCATAAGGTAAATCAGTTTTACACTGCTCCCACAGCTATCCGAGCTTTAGCGAAAGAAAATTTAGACTTTGTCGAAAAATATGATTTATCTTCGTTGAAAGTTTTGGGTTCTGTTGGAGAGCCGATTAACGAAGAGGCATGGCACTGGTATAACGACAATGTAGGGAAAAAGAAAAGCCCAATCGTAGATACTTGGTGGCAAACAGAAACCGGAGGCATTATGATTTCGCCAATTCCATTTGCGACACCCACCAAACCTACCTATGCAACATTGCCCTTGCCGGGCATTCAGCCTGCTTTGATGGACGAAAATGGAAATGAAATAGAAATGAATCAAGTTGATGGTCGTTTATGCGTAAAATTTCCTTGGCCTTCTATGGCGAGAACAATTTGGGGAAATCATCAACTCTATAAAGATACCTATTTCTCAAAATTTGAAAACAAATACTTTACAGGCGACGGAGCATTAAGGGACGAAGTGGGATATTACAGAATTACCGGTCGCGTAGATGATGTTATTATCGTTTCCGGTCATAATTTAGGAACTGCTCCTATCGAAGATGCCGTGAATGAACACCCGGCTGTTGCCGAATCTGCCATTGTCGGATTTCCTCACAAAATTAAAGGAAAAGCACTGTATGGCTACGTTATTTTAAAAGAAACCGGAGAAGGCAGAAGACACGATAACCTCCGAAAGGAAATCAACCAAATCATAACCGAGCATATTGGACCTATTGCCAAACTGGATAAAATTCAATTTACTGTTGGTTTGCCCAAAACACGTTCGGGAAAAATCATGCGCCGAATATTGAGAAAAATCGCTTGTAAAGATACCTCCAATCTTGGAGATACTTCTACTTTACTAAACCCTGAAGTAGTCGAAGAGATTATAAAAGGAGTTTTGTAAAACGCCTGAAAATTGCATAACACAGGCTTGCTAAATTTACGCCTGTTACAACACAAGTGAAGAGGCGTGTTTTTTATATGATTGATTACTCTACACGCCATTTTGCGCTTAAAGATAAGTTCGAGGCAAATTTCCCCGCGACCCTGTCAGGGTTTGAAACCCTGACAGGGTCGCGGGAAAAAGTCGCGGAAAAAAAACGGCAAACGAAAGAAATTTGTTAAGCCAAAAGCACGATATGCTTTGTGTAATCTTTTTTTAGAATTTATATCCAAAAGTCATCAGTATCCGATTTGTTTTGGAATCAATTTTTGCGCCTGCCAATGGCAATTCCGGCACTTCATCGTAAAACAAATAATTATACTTACTTTTTGTATGAATAAATGCCAAGTCCATAAAAAAACTTCCGGAAATCAAACCTAAACCGCCGGAGAAGGAGTTGCGCTTATTTTCTCCACGCGGATCGCCTGATTTGTACGGACTGCCGTAATAATTGTAACCTGCACGCAGACTGAAAACTCCGATCCTATATTCTGCGCCAACTCTCAGATTATGTGCAGCGGCGTATTCTTCTCGGATAGCGTCGTTGGTTGCATTTTCGTGAATTTGCATTTGGCTGCTGCTTTGCTGTTCATCGTTATAGCGCAAACGCATCTTTGAGTAATCGACAAATTCATAATCAAAACTAATTAGCCCCATTTTTTTAATTACACCTCCCAAACTCAGCATGGCTTTGAATGGCGTTGTGATTTCAAAACTATTTTCCGAAAGCGAAATATAAGCATCATAACTTGATTTCCCGCTTTGATCAGGCGTTTCAAAATACGAAGTCATTGATTTATGAAACTCCTGATCCATACTCCAGAAAATTGGCGTATGAACCGCTCCGCCCACACGCAGCCAGTCCAAAGGTTTGTAGATAAATCCTATTTTTGCGTTGAACCCGCTTCCGTTGATTTTGTAATGTTCGCTGTAAATAAATTCATTAAAATCATAAACCTGATTGTTTACATCGCGTTCCATGTAATTTATTGTCTCTTCGTATCGAAGAACGTTAATGCCGAATGAAGCTCCGACGTACAATTTATGTCCATAGTTTGCACCGAATGCAAAAATATATTCGCCCATTGAACCCTCACGTTTTGAGTTTTTTGTTTGTTGCAGTCCGTACATAAATTTGTCTTCGTAAGGATCGTATAATACATGCCCGTACTCATAACGGGTATCCGGAACTGTGTCAATCAGGTAAATTTCGCGAGCCATCCATGTGTCGTCATTGGCTAAATCTTTCGGCTGAACTCCTTGTTGGTTGGCATCGTCAAACCAAAGATCAATCATCGAACTTTTCGGATTGATTCCGCTTGCAGAAAGGTTCAGATTCAAGTTGTTCAGTTTATTATAAGCAACAGCAAAATTAATATTTGCCCATTCCGAATTCTCGCCCGAACGATACGTAGCTACAAGTCCGATATTGTTTAAGTTAAAATTGTATATATTGTCATCATCAACACCTGTGCTTGGAATATAATTTGCATCGGATTGATTAAACATGATGCCCGGACTTATCGTAAACTCATTGGTGCGATAAACACCAATCCCTCCGGGATTATACGAAAGAGATGAAATATCTCCGCCAAGCGCACCATACGCGCCTCCCATACTTGTTGCTCTTGCTGTTCCGCCATAAAGAGATTGCGAAAAACGCAAAACGTCATTTTGGTTCTGGGAAAAAAGCAAGGAAATTCCCCAAAACATAATTACTGTAATAATTAATATCTTTTTCATGTGAAATTTTTATATGTTTTTGAATTGTATAATCTGTTTATGATACAAAAACAAAGTTGAATTTGTTCATAGAAAACCCAAACAACCACCCCAAGTTCTGTTTCCTGCAAATACAATTTGCTGCTTCAAACAGAATGCGTGTTTGCCTGTTTTGTTTCGATGTGTAAAAACAACGAAAATATGTACTTTTTCACAGCCCAAACAGCAAAAAAATAGAAATAGGCAATAAGCAACAGGATAAAAAACGCGTTCCTGTTACCAATTGCCTACACTAAAAATCAGAACATAAATTGTACTATTTTTTGTATCTTGAAATAATTTTTATCTGCGTCGGTTGCCGGAGGAGCTTCTTCCTGACGATCTGCCGCTCGAACCTGAACTTGATCGCACGCTGCTTCCTGACGATCTGCCGCTTGAACCCGAACTTGAGCGCACGCTGCTTCCTGACGAACGGTAGTGTGAACGACCAAAGCCCGAACTGCGAGAATTTGACGAACTCCTTCCTGTGCGTTTATAGCTCGAATTGCTTCTTTTGTGTGATGTTCCGGAGTAAGAACTTCGTGAAGAATTGCCGCTTGAGCCGCTTGAATACGTTCTGCTGTTGCTTCTCTTGTATGAGTTCCGATTTATCGAGCTGTTTCTGCGGTTTTGTCTATACGTTTTAGGTTCTGTCGCACTTCTGCTTTCGTTTTCGACAATAGGTTTGTCGTATCTTCTTTTTGCGGTGCTTGTTCCTGAGTTGTACCTACTTGAACGCGAATTGGAGTTTGTTCTTATTCCCGATGTACGACCTCTGCTTTTGCTCGTTCTGTTTATCGTTCCTGAAGTGCGTGTTCTGCTGTTTACTCTTGTTCCCGAAGTGCGCGAATTGCTGTTGCTCGAACGGTTTACTCGGCTGTTTGCTCCTGTGTTTTTCCGCACATTTGTGATTGTTCCCGAACTTCTGTTGCTGTTTCGCGACCGTGAGTTTTTGGTTACGCTGTTCGATTTTGTTGCCACGCCAGAATTTCGTCCTGTTGTTGAATATGACGAAGAGCGGCGTGTATAATTAGCGTTTTGATTCAGCCTGTCGCTTTTTTGTCTTGTGCCGGTTCGTGCTGTCGATGAGCTTCTTGTGCCGCTTACTCTCCGACTTGATTTTGCCATACTTGAGCGTCGCATTCCGTTTGAAACGGCTGACGAACGATGCCCGTAACGAACCCCACGACTACGATGATAATAATCTCCGTATGCGCCGCCGTAGTTCGAGCGGTGGGCATAATATCTGTCGTGCAAGCCATGATGGTAACCTTCCCAGTAGCTGTTGTAGCCATACCAATCGTTATATCCGTAATAGCCCGGACGATAGTAGCCGTATGGCGAATAATATCCGTAACCATAATAAGGTCTGTAATGCGTTCTGTAAGAAGGCCAATACCAATTGTAGCCTAAAGAAAATACAGAACCGTAATACCCGATTCCGAAAGAAATATCCCACGGACTGTAATCGTAAAAACTGTCGTGATACGAAAACCCGACATACGGACGATGAAACCTGTATATTCTTGAGGCATAATCATAATCATGAATTACGACATAGTCCGGTTTTTCTTCATACGTATAGTCTTCATCATAATATTCCTCGTCGGCATATTCCGAAGCATCGCTATACGTTTCTTTTTGCTTTCTATAATGTTTTTTCACCACTTTCGGCTTTTTCTTTTCCACAACAACAGTCCTTGTTGCCACAGCATCGTCAGGCGTGTAGTAAATGTCGTCGTATCCTGCTGTCGTATGAACGTGAGTCATACAGCCTGAATACAGCAACAGTACGATGAGACCTGTTATTAATATTAAATTTTTCATAATTTATCCTCCCTAAATTTTAGTTCCTAATTTTTTAATATTTACTTGTTACTATTCTTCTCTTTTTACTTTTATACGTAAATATGCGATTTTTGTTTCAAAAATAAAACATTGCCCTTTCGTATATTTTTTTGCAGCTTTCAGCTTTTGGACTTTTCAACTCATAACTGATAACTAATAACTCATTTCGGTTTATTGTTTTGCATACCAAACATAGTTTTTACTTCTTCAAACTCTTTTTTCACAACAATGGCATCAATTCCGGCAACATTGTCAATATTGTGTGTTACTTTTATTACATTGACAATCGCTTCTATTGATTGATTTTCAAATTTTGCAGTCAATTTTTCGTGCAATAAATCTTGGTTTGCAAGCTGAATTTTCACGCGATAAACCTGTTCTAAGGTATTCAATACATCTTTCAGCTTGGTTTCTTTGAAAATTATCTTTTGTTTTCTCCAGTCGAGATAAGCCAAGTTGGTGTTTTGCGATTTGGCAATTTTTTTTGTCTTTTCAGAAAGTCTTGCTTTTGTTCCGGCTTCGAGCACAACTTTCCGATTTTCGTTTCGGCTTGTTGAGCCATCATTCTCCGAAGCGTCTGCTTTTACTTCAACTTGTCCGGTTTCTACAATTACCTCAAGCTCGCCTTGTGCCGAAGAGGTATTTACGTTGAATGATGTTCCCAGAGCGCGAATTTCTGCGCCTTTCGTATGCACGACAAACGCCCTGTTTTTCTCCGGTTTGACCTCGAAAAAGGCTTCGCCCCGAAGATAAACTTCGCGTATTTTTTCGTCAAACGTTTTTCTGTAACGTATCTCAGAGTCTGAATTTAGAAAAACCAAACTGCCGTCGGGCAAGGTATCCTGCGAATTTGTCCAGTTACGGTTTGCCACTATCAGCTCGGTGTTTGCAGCGAGATAGCCCGCAATGACAAACTGATACAAGGCAACAATGGCAAGAGCAAGCATAAAGATTGCCGCAAATTTCCGCACGAACACACTCCGCAACATCCGATGTTTTATTTTTGCTTCTACGATGTGATTTGGGCTTTTCTTTTTGTTCAATATTTCGTTTACTGCCGAAAGGGCATTTTCAACATTCGGCTGGCAATCACGACTTAGTGGTTTTGAGTTCCATATCAACTTGTATTGACTGAAAATCTCGGAATTTTCAGCATTGTTGTTTTTCCAGCGCAAAATTTCAAGCTCTTCGTTTGGCGTACAATTTCCGCTGAAATATTTTGCTAAAAGTTCATATGGAGTTATTGGTTTCATCTGTATTTTAGGTTGCGGGGAGTTTTTTCCGTCTTCCAAGCATATGTTTTATATGATGACAATGCTGAACTTCGATACCCCTAAAAAAATCAATGAAAAAAAATAAAAATCAGCACTATCAATTTGTCAAAATGCGGAAGCAGAAATGCACGAAGTTTCTTGAACGCAATTCCCATTTGATTTTCGACTGTTTTTTTTGAAATTTGTAAAAAATCAGCAATTTCCTGATAGGTAAGACCATCGTTTCGGCTCAATTCAAAAATATTCCTGCATTTTTCCGGCAGTGTTACAATGCCCTGATTGATGTAATGTCTTATTTTTTCATCTTTATTTTCTTCGGCACTTTCGCTTTGCGCAGTATTTTCAGCTTCCAATGCAAAATTTTTCTCGTATTTCGTTCGGGTTTGTTCTTTTTTTATCTTATTCAATGCCGTATTTTTTGTTGAAATATACAAATATGCCAACAAAGATGTCGTGATGTTCAAGCTCTTTTTTTGTTCCCACAACACGACAAAAACATCTTGCACGAGTTCTTCTGCCAAAGATTCATTGCGCACGTATTGCAATGCAAAATTACACAACTGCGTGTAATACTTCCGAAACAGAGCATCAAAAGCAGCTTTGTTGCCGTTTTTCATCTCGGCAAATAATATTTTATCTGTTTTGTCCAAAATATATTTCAGCTCTAAATGTCTTTTTTATTCATTAATGACAAAAATGTCATGAAAAAGTTGCAAATTCTCACACACTTTTATTGTATCAAACGCGGTTTTTCTTTTTTGTTTTGCGTCATTTTAATTTTTTTTTCGGGAAAACTTTCTTTCAAAAACCCAAACATTCTCATTCAAAGAGGGAATATACATAGAAAAAAAGAGTGATTCTTTGCTGAGTCACTCTTTTTCAGGGGTTTTCTGAACAAACAAAAAACGGTACAGATTTTATATTCCCAAGTCTTGTGCTACATTTTTAATTTTTTGGTCGAGCATTTCGGAAACTTTGTAATAGTCGTCTTTCGAGTTCAATTCGCCTTTTACGCCGACGTAAAACTTGATTTTAGGCTCGGTTCCCGAAGGGCGAATCGAAATTTTTGTTCCGTCTTCAAGGAAAAACTGCAAGACGTTTGATTTTGGCAAAAGAATGTCTTTTTCTTCTCCTGAAACAAGCTCAATTTCTTTGCTGCTTTGGTAATCTTTAACTTTAACAATTTTTGAATCATTAAGAGTTTCAGGTCTTTTGTGGCGAAAATCGTGCATCATTTTCTGTATTTCCTCTGCTCCTTCTTTTCCTTTTTTGACAATATACACCATTTTTTCTTTATAAAATCCAAATTCCATGTATATATCAACGAGCAGTTCAAACATTGATTTTCCGTTTTCTTTTGCCCATGCAGCCGTTTCGGCAATGAGCGCAGCCGAGGCAACAGCGTCTTTATCGCGAACAAAATCGCCTGCAAGATAGCCGTAACTCTCCTCTCCGCCGCAAATAAATTGTTCTTTGCCTTCGAGTTCGCGAATCATTCCACCAATGTATTTAAAGCCTGTGAGCACGTCGTAATATTTTACGCCATAACGTTTTGCAATATCAACCAACATTTCGGTGGTAACAATTGTTTTTACAATGAATTCTTTTCCTGTAATTTTTCCTTTTTCCGCCCATTTTCTCATCATATAATAGAAAAACAAAGCGCCTGTTTGGTTTCCGTTCAACAAAACAAATTCGTTTTTATCGTTTTTTACGGCAATTCCCACTCTGTCGGCATCCGGATCGGTTGCCATGACCAGTTCGGCATTTGTTTCTTTGGCTTTTTCTATTGCCATTTTCAATGCGCCGGCTTCTTCAGGGTTTGGCGATTCTACGGTTGGGAAATCTCCATCGACAATGTCTTGTTCAGGAATTGCTATGACATTTGTAAAACCAAATTTCCTCAAACTTTCCGGCACGAGTCTCACGCCTGTTCCGTGTATGGGCGTAAAAACTATTTTCATATCGCTATTTTTTTTGATAATTTCCGGCGATAGCGATAATGAGTGTAATTTTTCGAGATAAATTTTGTCAATTTCTTCGCCAATGTATGAAATTTTGCTTTTGTCTTCGTCAAATTTCACTTGATCTATGGTTTTGATCTCGGCTACTTCCGTCATCAGGTTTGTGTCGTGAGGGCTGATAATTTGTCCGCCGTCGTCCCAATATACTTTGTATCCGTTGTATTCTTTGGGGTTGTGCGATGCGGTTACGACAATTCCGGCTTGCGCTCCCAGATGGCGCACCGCAAACGACAATTCCGGCGTTGGACGCAACTCTTCAAAAATATAGGCTTGTATTCCATTCGCAATCAGAACAGATGCTGCGGTTTCTGCAAAAAACAATCCTTTGTGGCGACAATCGTAGGCTATCACTACTTTTTTTTCTTTCAAGCCCGAAAAATCTTTGTTCAAATAGTTTGCCAATCCTTGTGTTGCAACTCCAACGGTATATTTGTTCATTCTGTTGGGACCAACGCCCATAATTCCTCGCAATCCGGCTGTGCCAAAATCAAGCCACTTATAAAACGATTCTACCAACTCTTTTTCATCGTTTTCCATCAAGTGTTTCACTTGTTTTTTGGTTTCTTCGTCGTAATTTCCCGAGAGCCACTCGTTTGCCGTTGCTCTTACCTGTTGTAATAATTCCTTGTTTGTCATTTGCTTATATTTATTATTCGTTTTGTTTGTGATGCAATAATTTTGTCGAAATCTTAGAACAATACTTCCTTAAAAAATTGCAAGCTATGGATTGTAAATGTTTTAGATTTTACGCTGACTTAGCTATAAAATTTTGATTATCAGCAATATAATTCTTAATTCTCAACTCTTAATTCTTAATTTAACGAAGTGTTGTTAAAACAGATGCACAAAAAATTTCTTCAAATAAAAACTCGTTTGTGCGTATAATTCATGATTTGATGTTTTTAATAAAGATCCGTTTAAGAAAATATCCTAAAAAAGGAAAATCGGAGCAATAAAATCCCCACAGTAAAAAAAACTGTGAGGATTAGAATGTTGTAACATAAATTTCCAACTTCATTCATTAAGCATTATTATATTAATCCTTGAAGATTTGATGAAAATTCGGGCTAAGAATGTCCTTTTACAACCATACGCATAATTTTCAGGTTGAGCCTGAAAAATTCAAAAATTTGCTTGATGAAGCATCTTCTTAAAAATCGGACGAGAAGTCCGGGTTCTGTGCCATACGATTGGTTGCTATACGGAACAGATGCTTTTGTTGTATTTTTCATTGATTTTCAATTTGTGACCATTTCAAATTTAGTGCAGATATGTTAATCTTTCGTCCGAAGAAATAGTCTGTTTTTTTATAAAATTAAATTTGTTTCTATTCGGGAATTAACCACCAAAGTGGTTTTGCTTTAGCCTTGTAAATAAACATATAGTGCATGAATAGTTTCATCCAGTGTCCTGCCAGCCCGATTGCTCCGACCGTATCGTTGATATTCCGTCCCCATTTAGGATATTTTTCCCAATCTTGCACCACCGGATTGACTGTCATTACGGCAGCTTGTCCTTTGCTGATTCCATAACCGGCAGATACAATGCAGGCTGCTCCCATCTTAGCCATAGAGGCAATGTGCGGGTTGTCATTTGTACCTTTTTTAATGCGGTGTATTATGTTTTGGGCAACTACTTTTCCCATAACTCCCGACGGCATTCCTGTGCGCGGCGGCGTTGGGAAAATGGCTCTTCCGTTGGGACTCGACATGGGTTTTGAAATAGCGTGCGGAGGGGCAAACGATATTCCGGCTGCATATATATTGTCATAGACAGGGCTTTGATACGTTTTAGGCCAATCTTCTGCTTTCCACTCTTCAAAAGTTTTTTGTGTATAGTCTGCATCAACTTTCATCATTCCGTTGGAGGCAAATACTTTGTCGGTAATGTCGCCTCCTTCTTTGTCGTAAGCCTTCATGCCCACGCCTGTAAAAGCGGGTATCAGCATTGCAAAGTCGAAATCTTTCGTGTGTTTTTCTCCGTCTAAGTTTTCGTAAAAGGCTTTGCCTTTTTCCAACTTATATACTCCGGCTCTTTTTATCCAATTGATATTGTATTCGCGCATGATAGATTCGACAAAAATCTTGGTCGGTGTTATGTAGCCGTTTTTTTTGATGTAAGCTCCGCCCATTCCAAAATCGCCGAGTTCGTATTCGTTAGAAATCCACCATAAATCTGCCAAATGATTTAGTTTTCGTTTGTTAATTTCGAAAGCGATATTCAGAATATACTCAAAGGCTGCTCCTTGACAGGTTGATAAGGCGTGTCCTGTTCCTATTAGAATGGTCTGTTTTTGTCCATTTTCTAATTTTTTAAGCACGTCTTGTAATGCTGTCCATGCGTTGGCAGCGTGTTCGTAGGTACAAACCGAGTAGGCATTGTTTTCTTCAGTAAGTCCTTCTGTTCCTTCAAAGTTTAATTTCGGACCTGTGGCATTGACAAGGAAATCGTAGCTTACAATTTCTCTTTCTCCTTGTTTTTCGCCTGTTACGTATTCTATTTCAACAAATCCTTGTGCTTGTTTTGCATTTCCTTCGGGGTGAATAGAGATTGCTTTGGCTTGTTTATAGCTTACTCCCATTTTTTTGTAAATGGGGGCTAATTTAAATTTAACTTGTTCGGGGGTCATCAGTCCTACGCCTACCCAAATGTTGGAAGGTATCCATTGGAAGTTACTGTTTGGAGAGATGATAATAACTTCGTGCCCTTTTTTCAAAGATCGTCCGAGATAAGAAACTGCAGTGTGTCCTGCTATTCCTGCTCCCAGCACAACAACTTTTGCCATGAAATTTGGTTTTTAAATTAAAAATTACAGATATTTATTCAATAAGAATGTCGAAAGTTAGTAATCTTATTTCTAAAAACCTAACAAAAATCAGTTTATTACGAAATAAAGCTGCACTTTGATTCCGAAATTGGGGAAATTTTCACAATCGAATGACGCTACACGACATTTTTTATTCTTAGTGTCGATATTGTATTTTGCAGCGGTTTTGTTTTTCGGATTAAAACATGACGAAGGGACAAACCCATGTGTTTGTCCTATTTAGATGAATTGGGGTGAAAAATATTTCGCCCCTCAAATGCTCTACACTGTGATGAATACAGCCTTGCCTTTGCAATGGTACAAAAAGACACAGGCTACTCGATTACAAGTTGTGATTTTTCGGTTTTGTCGCCGTAGGTTACG